>Ga0157369_10003301_pt1 | contig 19186 bp, 18 predicted proteins | sample C25metaG_FD_113461 | JGI IMG/M metagenome (GOLD analysis project Ga0157369, IMG submission 113461) | Corn rhizosphere microbial communities from Kellogg Biological Station, Michigan, USA - C2-5 metaG | ecosystem: Host-associated > Plants > Roots > Rhizosphere > Soil | place: USA: Michigan... | reverse complement strand
TAGACGGATCGGGACGCATGCCAAGCCAATAAAAAGCGCGAGATCAGAAGTTTGTGAGGGTTTTCTGCAGTTCAGATCAAGCTATTTTTCGAATCTACCCGATATGGCCCTAAGACGAAAAAGGACGGCCCGGAGACCGCCCCTGTGTGGAGAGAAAAGCTAGGCAGTGACGGGCTCAGTGGCGTTGACCTTAACCGGAGTGAGCCAGCCGAAGCGGTCGGGCTTGAGGCCGTTGGCGATGGCGAAGAACTCGTCGGCTATCTTCTTGGTGATTTCGCCGGTTTTGCCATCAGCAACGAGGATGCGGTCGATGGAGCGAATCGGGGAGACTTCCGCGGCGGTGCCGGTGAAGAAGACTTCGTCAGCGATGTAGAGCATCTCGCGGGGAACGGGCTGCTCCATGACGGCGAGGCCGAGATGGCGCGCGATGGTGAGGACGCTGTCGCGGGTGATGCCGGAGAGGGCGGAATTGGCGAGCGGCGGCGTGTAGAGAACGCCGTTGCGAACGAGGAAGACGTTCTCGCCGGAGCCCTCGCTGACGAGGCCGTTGACGTCGAGGGCGATGCCTTCGACGTAGCCGTTGGTGTCAGCTTCCATGCGGATTAGCTGGGAGTTCATGTAGTTGGCGCCGGCCTTGGCGAGCGCCGGCATGGTGTTGGGAGCGAGACGGTTCCAGCTGGAGATGCAGACATCGGCACCGCCGGTGCCAGCAACGTATTTGCCCCACGGGAAGTTGGCCATATAGACCTCGATTGGCGAGCCCTTGGGGTTCACGCCGATCTCGCCATAGCCACGGAGAACGATGGGGCGGACGTAGCAAGGGGCGATGTTGTTGGCTTCGATGAGATCGACGACGGCTGCGCAGAGCTCGTCGAGGGAAAAGGGAAGCTCCATGCGATAGATCTTGGCGGAGTCAATGAGACGCTGCATGTGCTCCGGAAGCCGGAAGACAGCCGAGCCCTGCGGCTGGGCGTAGCAGCGGATTCCCTCGAAGACGCTGGAGCCATAGTGGACGACGTGGCTCATGACGTGGATGGTGGCGTTCTCCCAGGGGATCAGGTTTCCGTTATGCCATATGTTGGCGGTCTTGGAGATAGGCATGGGGATTCGCGAGCTCCTTGTCTCGACAATGCGCGATTACAACAAGCGTAGCGCGATTGAGGGGGGGCTGTCACGGAACGGAAGAGGCGATCTGCGCGAGTTCGAGCTTGTGACAGCAAAGCGGTCAGTCAAGGTGAGTGAAACTATGCCACAAGCCTGACAGAGCGATGTGCTAAGGTTCGGGCGTGAATCAGCCACGTGGACGCAGAGAGGGAGCACTGCCGCGCCTTACCAAGAAGGAAGGCTACATATTGCATCCATTCGACGTGAAAAATGGAGTGCAAACGAGCGGGCTGATTCCCGGACGGCTTCTAAAAACGGGACACAGGCACGATCGGCATTCGACCGCATATTTCGGGGTCGCTCCCTCGGTAGTTCGTGCGCTGTTGGAGCGGTGGCAGAAGTCCCGGCCTTGCGGGCCTGTTGAGCAGTTCGCATTTGTCGATGTCGGCGCTGGCATGGGGCGGGCGATGCTGCTGGCAGCGGAGTATCCGTTCCGGAAGGTCGAAGGAATTGAGCTCAACCCCATTCTGGTGGGGATTGCGCGAAGGAATGCGGCTAAGTGGCGAACCGCGGGACGCGCGCGAGCACCAATGCGGATCACCTGTGGGGACGCAGTGGAAAATCGATGGCCCAAGGGACCTTGCCTTGTGCTTCTGTTCAACCCATTCGGAGCATCGGTGTTGCGCGGGCTTCTGAAGCGTCTCACTGCGGTATTTTCAGATCGGCCGGGCCAACTGGATTTGCTGTATGTAAATCACGAGCAGGATCACGTGTTTGAAGGGCAGCGCGGATTCGTGCGGTTGTTTCTGGGGCAGGTGAAGCGATCGCGCGTGGATGCGATTGCGGATCACCGTATCATGGCGAATCAGCCGGACGGGGAATACGCGGCAAGCAACTACGAAGATTGCTCGATCTGGCGCTGGGAAGGGTTCTGAGACGGAATTTGTTGACGAAACGCTCCCGGTGAGGAAAGCTGGATCGCAAGGCGGAGGAAGTCTTAGAGCTGATTGACATGACAAACGGCCATGAGTCTCAGCCGGTCGCAACTGGAGTAATAACTTGAGAGAGCCGCACCTGGTTTTGGGAATTGGCGAACTGCTGTGGGATGTGCTGCCGGGGGGCAAGCGCCTGGGCGGCGCACCTGCAAATTTCAGCGTGATGGCGGGCCGCCTTGGGAACCATGCCGTGATTCTGAGCCGAATTGGTCGCGATGACCTGGGACGCGAAGCTGTTCATCTGCTTGATCCGTTGCCCGCCGACACGGCATATCTGCAGATAGATACCGCGCACGATACGGGGCGGGTAACGGTGGCGTTCAACGACGGCCAGCCGGAGTATACGATCCATAAGCCTGCAGCATGGGACTCGCTGGAATTATCAGACGAATGGGTTCAACTTGCTGAGCGTGCAGACGCAATCTGCTTCGGTTCCCTTGCCCAACGGAGCATCGAATCGCGGCATACCATCCAGACGCTTGCGGCGCAGACGCTATCGCGCTGCATACGAGTTTTCGATGTAAATCTGCGATCTCCGTTCTATTCGAGCGAAGTGATTCAGGAATCCCTGGAACTGGCGACGGTCGCAAAGATGAATGATGCCGAAGTGCCATTGGTTCTTGCGCTGTTAGGCATGCCGGTTGAAGACGAGGGTCTGCCGGGAAATCTCAGGTCGGGTGCAGAGCGACTGCTGGCGGAGTTTCCAACCCTTCAGATGATCGCGATCACACGCGGCGCACATGGAAGCCTGCTGGTGAATCGGGAAGAGTGGCACGAGCACCCTGGGTTTCCAGCAAAGGTGGCCGACACGATCGGGGCCGGGGATGCGTTTACGGCGGCGATGACGCACTATCTTCTACGCGGCACAGATCTTAATGTTTTGAATGACGCAGGCAACCGATGGGGGAGTTGGGTCGCATCGCAGTCGGGTGCAATGCCCGCGCTTCCACAAGGCGTTCGGGCGGAGATCGAAGCAGCGATCGAGCAATCAGCATAGGACTGACCCCTTTAGCATTCCGGGAATGTATAGACAATTAATAGACAAAACGCAATGCATCCTCTTAATGTTTTTGCGAGTGGCATTGCGGAAGCGCCGCAGCCCGAAAGATGATGTGAATGCCGCGAACACGAAAGCTGCCAAGCGATTTAGGGCCGCCATCACAAATTGACGATGCCAATCGCCAGTCGAAGCATCGGCGAGTATTCGACCACCTCCTGGCCGGCATCAAGTCGGGTGCGCTGAAACCCGGAGACCGGCTGCCCAGCGAGGCTGAACTAGGCAAGCTGTTCGAAGCTTCGCGGATTACGGTTGCGAAAGCTGTTCACGATCTGCAGAGGATGGGACTGGTAAACCGGCGACCAGGAGCCGGGACGCACGTACTGGCGGAGAATCAGCCTGCCGGGCGGACGTTCGGGCTTCTTATCCCGGAGTTGGGACTGACGGAGATTTTTGAGCCTATCTGCAATGGGATGATGCGCGCAAACTCTGCGAAGCCGGATGCTCTGCTCTGGCCGAACTCATCTATTTCAATAGAGGGCAGCGCCACAGCAGCGGAACAAATGATGCAGTCATTCATCTCACAAAGCGTCGCCGGGGTGTTTTTCGCGCCACTTGAGTTGACGAATGAAAAGGACGCCGCGAATCGGCGAATCGTCCGCGCGCTCGATCGCGCGCAGATCCCTTTTGTTCTCCTTGATCGCTGCTATATGCCGTATCCGGAGCGATCGCAGCACGACCTCGTGGGAGTCGACAACCGCCGTGCGGGGTACCTTGCCACCGCGCACTTAATCGAGCACGGAGCCAGTCGGCTGGTATTTCTGGGAGAGGAACTTGCAGCCAATACTGTAGACGCACGTATAACCGGCTTTTATGAGGCGTTGCGGTTACACGGAATCAGGCCGGAGTGGGAACCGGTGTGGCGCGGTAGTGCTCAGGACGAACAATTCGTGGGACGCGTACTCGATTTGGTGCGGCCTGAAGGGATTGTCTGTGCGAATGATTTTACGGCGGCTCGGCTGATGCAGACACTGATCGGGCTCGGAGTGTCGATTCCCGAAGAGGTTCGCATCGTTGGCATGGATGATGTGCGGTACGCGAGCTTGCTGCCGGTTCCGCTGACGACGGTACATCAGGATTGCACAGGGATTGGGGCGGTGGCGATGGCGACGATGCTGGAGAGATTGGAGCGGCCGAAACTGCCAATACGGGATGTGCTGGTGCCGGTGCGGTTAGTGGTGCGTCGGTCCTGCGGAACTCACTTGAAATCAAGATCGGGAGAGGACGCGGAGGAGCGCGAGTGAGTTTGCAGGCGGCGTTTGCGATTTAAGCCGCCGAGGAATTGTGGTCGGTCAGGAGGATCGCGAGAATGCAACCACAGGTGTTTCTACTGCGGTCGCTAAGGCAACCTTTGCTCAACGTGACAGTCTGTTCTGAATTGTTCAACGTGACAACATGATTGAATCGCTCGACATGATTGAATCGCTCGACGTGGCGGTCGGTTGAATAGAATGGCGGGAACGTGATTATCAACCTTGCTCGACGGGCGCATGACCATAACTGGGAGCTCGATCCGATTACGCGATCGCTTCTGGATACGGACTTTTACAAGCTGCTGATGCTGCAGTTTATCTGGAAGCATTTTCCGAGGACGCGAGCGACATTTACGCTGATGAACCGGTCGCATGAGGTGCGGCTGGGGGAGGTGGTGGATGTCGATGAGCTGCGGGAGCAGCTTGAATCAACGCGCGGGTTGCGTTTGCATAAGTCAGAAATGATCTGGCTGGCGGGCAATACGTTCTATGGGAAGCGGGGAATTTTTGAGCCTCCGTTTCTGCATTGGCTAGAGCATGATTTCCGGTTGTCAAATTTTGACCTTTCGGTGAGAGACGGGCAGATCTCGCTGCAGTTCGAGGGGCTGTGGACCGAAACAACGATGTGGGAAATCTATGCGCTCTCGGCGATTGATGAGCTGAAGACGCGAGCAAGTTTGAAGAGCCTGACTGAGCTTGAGCTGGACATTCTGTATGCGCGGGCGAAGACGCGGCTGTGGGAGAAGATGGCTCGGCTGTACGGCGTGCCGGGGCTTCTGGTGAGTGACTTCGGAACGCGGCGGCGGCACAGCTTTCTATGGCAGGACTATGTGGTCACGGCGATGCGAGACGTGCTGGGAGCGACCTTCGTCGGGAGCTCGAACACATATCTCGCCTATACACATGATCTTGAGGCGATTGGTACGAACGCGCATGAGTTGCCGATGGCGATGGCGGCGCTGGCAAACAGCGACGAGGAGTTGCGGCAATCGCAATACAAAATGCTGGAGCTGTGGCAGCGGACGTATCAGGGGGAGTTGCTAATCATGCTGCCTGATACGTTTGGGACGACGCAGTTTCTAGAAGGCGCGCCGGAGTGGGTGGCGGACTGGACGGGGCAGCGCATCGACAGCAAGAACCCATTTGTTGCGGGGGATGAGTACATCACGTGGCTTGAGAGGCGCGGGCGCGATCCGCGCATGAAGCGGCTGATTGCATCAGACGGGCTGGATGTGGATTCGATTGTGGCGCTGCACGCGTACTTCGGGGGGAGTCTTCGGAACGGTGCGAAGGCGACGGAGTTTCAAAGTGCTGCGGATTTCGTCGATCCGGAGAGGTGGTTGCCGGAGCATCGGATCCGGTTCAGTTCTGGATGGGGGACGTATCTTACGAATGATTTTCGCGATTGCAATCCGCAGGGTAATGACGCGTTCAATCCCCTGAGCCTCGTGTGCAAGTTGAGTGAGGTGGATGGGCGGCCAGCGGTGAAATTATCGGACAACTATCAGAAGGCGATGGGGCCTGCTGCGGAAATTGAGCGCTATCGGCGTGTGTTTGGGACAGAGGGGGTTGCGAACGTGCCGGTAACGGTGTGAGCGGCTGGGCGGTTTCCGGGCATGCTTGACGAAACCGTGGGTTTCAGAACACTCTAGGATGAATCGTTTCCCAAGGGAGAGAAGAAATTGAGAAAGCTTTTGATGATTGTTGCGGCAGTTCTATGTCTGGCGGTGGGGAGTCCTTATCTTCATGCGCAGGATGCGGGGATCAGCGGCAAGTGGCATTTTGTGCTGGCGACGCCGGGTGGAGATCGGGATGTTGATGCCGATTTCGCGGTCGATAACGACGGCAATGTGACGGGCAAGTGGGGCAATGCGGATGTTGCCGGCACCTACAAAGACGGCAAGATGGCCCTGACGTTTCAATTCACATCAGAGGAGGCCGGAGCGACTGCAGATATGAAGCTGAACGGAAAGCTAGACGACGCGGGGGCGCTCGCGGGGGACTGGGCTTTTTCCGAATACAACGGCACGTTTCAAGCTGCGCGACCGACGGCTGCCCCGGCACCAGCTCCGGCAGCCACTCCTGCAGCCACTGAATCAAAGCCCCAGTAAGACCGTTTCCCCGTGCTGATTCTGCGGGACGGGGAGACCCACCTTTAAGTTGATCCTCAAGGGCCGTGTTTCGGTAGCTTTTGTCACAAAGGACGAAGAAAGTTCTTGTAAAGAAGCCCAGATCTACTTACAGTAAATGAGTGAGCACGCGCTTATAGGAGAAGACTCCCTGGCCAGGCCTAAAAGCGACAAGAAGCGCAAAGCGATTCTCAACGCCGCCGTGGAGTTGTTCGCGGACAAAGGAATAGCGCATGCTCCGACTTCGGCGATATCGGCGTGTGCCGGTGTTGCTGAAGGGACGTTGTTCACGTATTTCAAAACGAAGGACGAGTTACTGAACGAGCTGTATCGCGAAATGCGGCTAGAGATCGACCGGGAGATGGCCGATTATCCCTTTGCCGCAGATGCTCGGTCGCGTCTTCGTTTTGTCTGGGACCGGTTCCTGGACATGGCGAAGAAATACCCGAAGCGGCTCAAGGTCCAACAGCAGCTGCGCGGATCGGGCAGACTGCTCAAGGATGCCGAAGCGCCGAATACAGTGATCATGGAACTGCTGCACACCACGAAGGAAGGCGCCGAAATGGGTGGACTTCCTCACGCTTCGGCTGAGTATCTCGTGCTGATGTTCCGCGCTCAGGCTGAAGCAACGGCGGAGTTCATTGCAGCTCATCGAGAGTTGGAATCAGTAAGTCGGGAATTGGGATTCAGACTGATCTGGAGGGCGTTGACCGGTCAGTAGTTCTGAGCCCTGCTGAGTGATTGGTCATTCATTAATCTTGATTCAAGTTTAGGAGCTCTGAAAGTCGTGCAAGAAAACCATGGGTCGCAGCGCCAGTCTGCGGCTAACTTTCCCCCGGAAACTGGCAAACTCGCTGTTATTACCTGCTGCACCAGCGGAATTGGTTTTGATATCGCATTGGCGCTCGCTCGGGCTGGTGCCGATGTGATCCTCGCCGGGCGGCAATCGGCAGACGGACATGAAGCGCTGGGAAGAATACGACCGCTTGCCCCGCATGCGCTGGTTCGTTTCGAAAAGCTGGATCTTGCCAGCCTCGCTTCCGTGGCCGATTTTGCCAATCGCCTGGTTGCGGTTGGCCGTCCGGTGGACCTGCTGATCAACAATGCGAACACTCTGGTATTGCAAGATCGGCAGCAAACCGCCGAGGGCTTCGAATTACATCTGGCTACAAATTTCCTCGGCCACTTCGCACTGACTGCCAGACTGATGCCGCTGCTAAGGGCGAGCAAGCAGGCCAAGGTGGTGCAGCTTACGAGCACAGGTCGGCATCACGGTGAGATTCACCTCGATGATTTTCAGCTTCAGGGCAACTACTCGCCACTGAAGGCCTATAGCCAGGCGAAGCTTGCGATGATGATCTTCACTGTTGAGTTGCAGCGTCAAAGCGATGAGCATGGGTGGGGGATATCGGGTAATTCGGCCCAGCCGATTGGGACCCATGCAGCCATGCTTGCAAATGCAACAGAGGTAACCCCATCCATGGGCTGGTATCGTCGGGCGTTGGGATTGATGCCACCTCAAGCAGGTGGTCGAGACGGAGATAGTGCGCTCGAGAATCTGCTTGCAAAGTCTGCCCCCGATCCGCCCGCTAAGAGCCTTGCCGAACTCATCGGCCCGCCAGTTCCAGAGGCGCTGGACATGCGTGTTCTGGATCCAGTTATGGCCCGGAAACTGTGGGACCTGGCGACGCGCCTGACTGGCGTGGAATGGCCCCAAGCGCAAGGCAAAGCCACGGAAAGCGTGTCCGGCTAGCATGCCGGCAATTGACCATCCGACCTGTTAGGATTCGGGACGTGGCGTTCTGCGATCATGCGGTCTATTGCGGGGGAGCAGCGGGCGCTGAATCCTGAGACTCGGCTGGGGGAGGGACGGGCTTCTTTCTTGCGCGGAGCCATGCGATCAGGTCGGTTGCCTCGTCGTCTGTGACCGAATCGCGAAAGGGCGGCATCTTTTGACCGCCATTCAGGATCTGATTCGTGATCTTTTCTGTCGTCCAGGTCTTGTCTTTCCAAAGGTCAGTAAGCTCGGGAGCTTTCTTGGTACCTTGTCCGGCTGGACCGTGGCAGTAGGCGCAACCCTTGTCGCGGAAGAGGACTGCGCCCGATTTAACGGAATCATCGGTCTTTGCGGAGGAGGCCGGAGCGGGAACCGCTGAGATTGCGATCAGGCTGAGAAAAACAAGGGGAAACAAGATCGTCACACGCGAAATCACATGCTTATTTTCTCATGTGGGATTCGTCTCTAACTTTCGATGGAGGGCCGCTAGTCTTCGATGTCCGCAGGAACGAGGCTGAACTTTTTCAGTTTGTAGCGGAGGGCGTCTCGGCTGATATCCAGCAGCTTGGCGGCATTGGTTTGATTGCCGTTCGCCTGAGTCATGGCCAACTCGACCATTGAATGCTCCACTTCTTCAAGCGAGGTCCCGCCCTCCGGGATGTAGAGACGTGGAAGGCAGCGTCCGTTGGGGAGTTTGCGTCCACCATCAGGCGGGGAAGTCTGCTCAAAGAGTGTGCGCCCCCCGGATTCGCCAACGGAAAACGGCAGGTAGATGGAGCGCAACCATGATTCTTCTTCGAGGATCATGCTGCGTTCAATGGTGTTTTTGAGTTCGCGCACATTGCCGGGCCAATTGTGGCTGAGAATCAAGCTGCGGGTCTCGTCGGTGATGCCACGGATGGACTTCTTGAAACGCCGGTTATAGCGCTCGATGAAGAAGTCGACGAGCGGAAGAATATCTTCTTTGCGTTCGCGAAGTGGCGGGATGAAGATGGCGATGATTGCCAGGCGGTAGAAAAGGTCCTGACGGAAGTGACCTTCGCGAACAGCTTTTTCAAGATCGCGATTGGACGCTGCGATCACTCGGACCTCGACCTGAATGTCGCGCAATCCGCCAACGCGTCGAATGACCTGATCTTCAAGAACGCGGAGCAGCTTTGCCTGAAGGACGGGTGACAGTTCGCCTATTTCATCAAGGAAGAGCGTGCCGCCGTCGGCGGCTTCAAACAGTCCCTTCTTCATCTGCTTAGCATCGGTAAATGCGCCTTTTTCATGGCCGAATAGCTCGGCTTCCATCAGAGTTTCGGGGATAGCGGAGCAGTTGATAGCGACGAACGGCTTGTCGTGACGCGTACTTTCGCAATGCAGCGCTTTGGCGATGAGGTCTTTGCCGGTACCGCTTTCACCCTGGATCAGGATCGTGGAAGCCTCACAGGATGCGACTTTTCTGACGAAGTTCATCAACTCCGTCATTTTTGGAGAGACGCTGACGACGCTTTCAAATCCGACTCCGCCACGAGCGCGGGTGCGGGAAGATTGAAGATCGCCGGCGCTGGTGGCAGTTTCTTCAAGTGTGTTCTGAATGATTTCGCGGAGAAGTTCGAAGTCGATGGGTTTGCCGACAAAGTCTACAGCACCGAGCTTGATTGCGGCTTTCACATCATCAAGCTGCGGATCGGCCGTGATCATGATGACGGCGGGGGCATCGCCGTTCTTTTTCAATTGATCGAGCACTTCAATTCCGCTGAGATCGGGAAGGCGCACATCCAGAAGCACGAGATCAGGATTCTCGCGCTCAGCCAGCCGAAGCGCGGGCTCGCCGGCCTCTGCTTCGATGACCTGGAATCCCCATTCTTCACATTTCTGGCGCAGCGACCAGCGCACGAGGCGCTCGTCGTCTACGATCAGAATTTTTTCTGCTGGCATCGGTTCTCTCATAGTTCGATAAGAATCTGACCGCTTTGGCAGTTGATTTCCTTATGCATTTGCGTGGTGGGGATCTCTTGTCAGCGGGACCCTGGGTGGTGATCCCCGATACAACGCTGGAGTTATTAAAGGATTGAATGCAGGGCCTTGAATGTGATTAAGGTCACCTTGGTTGAGGTCACGGATTCGGAATTCGAAATCAAGTATCAGGCTTCATCGTCCCCAAAGTGGTTTCGTTAGCCTGAGTGTGGCGAGAAAGCCTCTGTTTTCGTTATCAGGAGCGTGTAGCCGTCGCCCATTTGGTTCATTTAAGTTACCTGCAGAGCGAAGATGAGGTCGGCGAGTTCATGCGGGTCGAGGATGGGCGGTGTTGACGCGTGGTTCCCGAGGGGCTGAGACTTCTTCTGACACTGAGAAACGAATGAGGAACTGATATGGCAGGGCATCGCAAGTTGCGCATGGGAATGGTGGGGGGCGGACCGGGTGCGTTCATCGGACCGGTGCATCGGATTGCGGCAGAACTGGACGGGAAGATTGAGCTTGTTGCTGGAGCGTTTTCGCAATCGGCGGAGAAGTCGAGAGCGGCAGGCGAGATGTACAAGATCGATCCGACTCGCGCTTATCCGGATTACAAGACAATGATCCAGGCGGAGCGGGAACGGAAGGATGCGATCGATTTTGTGGCGATTGTGACACCGAATCATCTGCACATGCCGGTGGCGCTGGCGGCGCTGGAAGCTGGCTTTCCGGTGATGAGCGACAAGCCTGCCACGGCGACCTATGCCGAGGCCGTAGAACTGGAGAAGGTTGTCGCGAAGAGCGGGTTGCCCTATGGGTTGACGCACACGTACGCGGGATATGCCCTGGTGCGCGAGGCGCGGGCAATGTGCGCGAAAGGGGAGCTGGGCAAGATCAGGAAGATTGCGGTGGAGTATCTGCAGGGATGGCTGACGAATCCGATTGAGACCAGCGGGCAGAAACAGGCTACGTGGCGATCTGATCCGGCTCAGAGCGGGGCGGGAGGATGTATCGGCGATATAGGGACGCATGCATTTCATCTGAGCGAGTATGTGACTGGGCTGAAGGTGGTGGGCGTGAATGCCTCGTTGCTTTCGGTGGTGCCGGGACGCAAGCTGGATGATGACTGCACGGCGCTGCTGCGGATGGATAACGGTGCGCAAAGTGTTCTGATGACCTCGCAGATTGCGGCGGGCGAGAGGAACGATATGCGGTTGCGGGTCTATGGCGAGAAGGGATCGCTGGAGTGGCACCAGGAGGATCCGAACCGGCTGAGTGTAAAGTGGCTGGATGGACCGGAGGAGATTCGTCATGCAGCGGGCGGGTATCTCGGTGAGGATGCACGGGCGGTGACGAGATTGCCGGGCGGGCATCCGGAAGGGTATCTCGAGGCGTTTGCGGTGCTGTACCGGGAGTTCGCGGATGCGCTGATCGCATCCAAGGAGACGCCGAAGGTGGAGCTGCCACCTACGTTGCCGGGCATTGAGGCGGGCGTGCGAGGTATGCGGTTCATCGATCGCGCGGTAGAGAGCAGCAAGCGCGGGAGCTGGGTAGAGTTTTAGGAGCGGGGAGCGAGAGTATGAAGACGATATTGGGGCCGGCTATTTTTCTGGCGCAGTTTGCGGACGATCAGGCGCCTTTCAACACGCTGGAGGGAATGGCGCACTGGGCAGCGGGTCTGGGGTTTGTGGGTGTGCAGATTCCTTCATGGGATAGCCGGCTGTTCAACCTGAAGATGGCGGCGCAGAGCCGCGACTATTGCGATGAGGTGCTGGGGATTCTGGATGGGGCGGGGATAAAGCTCACAGAGCTTTCAACGCACTTGCAGGGGCAGCTTGTGGCGAGCAATCCGGCGTATGACGCGATGCTGGATGGATTCGCACCCGCGGAACTTGCAGGCAGGCCGAAGGAGCAGCAGGCGTGGGCGGTGCAGCAACTGGAGTGGGCTGCTGAGGCGAGCAACAATCTCGGACTCAAAGCGCATGCGACATTCTCGGGGGCGTTGGCATGGCCGTACTTCTATCCCTGGCCACAGCGGCCGGCAGGGCTGATTGAAGCGGCGTTTGAGGAATTAGGGAAGCGGTGGACGCCGATCCTGAACCTGTTTGATGAGGCGGGCGTGGATGTTTGCTACGAGCTGCATCCGGGCGAGGATCTGCACGACGGCGTGACGTTCGAGCGATTCCTGAAGGCTGTGAATGGCCACAAGCGAGCGAACATTCTTTATGACCCGAGTCATATGATCCTGCAGCAGCTCGATTACCTGGAGTTCATCGACTTCTACCATGAGCGAATTCGCGCGTTTCACGTGAAAGATGCGGAGTACAGGCCAAATGGACGTGCCGGTGTGTATGGCGGATACCAGGACTGGATTGACCGGCCGGGGCGGTTCCGTTCGCTGGGTGATGGGCAGATCGACTTCAAAGCGATCTTCAGCAAGATGGCGCAGTATGACTATCCGGGCTGGGCGGTGCTGGAGTGGGAGTGCTGCATCAAGCATCCGAAGGTCGGAGCGACTGAGGGCGCGAACCTGATCAAGCAGTGGATCATCAAGGTGACGGAAAAGGCTTTCGATGACTTCGCGGGATCCGATGCGGATGCGGAGAAGAACCGGAGGGTTCTGGGGCTTGGCCCAGCGGAGAGCGGGGCGGCTCCGGATCAGGATGCGGCTTCGGAGCAGGCGGTTGAAGCGGGGGATAAGTCGCGGGCGGAGGGATAGAAGGCGGTTTCCGGTTTGGTGGACGGCGGAGTTTCTTGTTTCCCACCCTAAACGCAAAAGACGCGTTTAGGATGGGGCACCCAGAGTCTGTGGTGGGGCAGATTCATCCCAGGTCTCAAAAGCCACCCCGGCGTAGTCTCTTGTTTCCCAGCCTAAACGCGGTGAGAGTGGACGGCTCCGCCTAGTCCATGGCTCGGCGCGACAGGTGGGGTGCCCAGCTCTTCCTGGTGGTAACTACGCTTTGATGCCGGCGGCGCGGTAAATCTGGGCGATGTATTGCATGTCGCGGAGGCCTTCTTCGCCGGGGGATTGGGGCTCGAGGTTGTTCTGGATGCAGTGGGAGAAATGGTTGGCTTCGGCCTGAAAGTGCGAGGGGTCGTGCGAGGGGTTCGGCTCGTCGAGCTGCTTGCCGGAGAGCTGTGCGCGCAGGTGAAGTCCTTCGTAGGCGAAGGCGTTGTCGACTTGCAGCCAGCCTTTTGAGCCGTAGACGCGGAAGTAGCCTTCCATGTTGGCGCCGTAGGTCGTGCTGCAACTAGCAACGACTCCTGAGGGGAAGTGCATGGTCCAGGAGACGTTCTCTTCGACTTCGTTGAAGCGGCCGTCGTGGTCGATGGTGGAGGCGTAAGCGGCGATGCGGTCGGGCTCTTCGCCGGTGAGATAGCGGCAGGCGTTGAGGGAGTAAATGCCGACGTCGTAGAGCGGGCCGCCGCCGGCGAGGGCTTTGCTGCAACGCCACTCGCCTTTGCCGATGTTGAAGCCGAAGGCGCTCTGGATGGTCTGGACCTGGCCGAGGTCGCCGTCGCGAATGAGCTTGATGGCGCGCAGGTTTGTGGGCTCGTAGTGGCAGCGGTAGGCGATCATCAACTTCTTGTTGGCCGCTTTGCAGGCTGCGATCATCTTCTCGCAGTCTTCGACGCTGGTGGCCATGGGCTTTTCGCAGAGGACGTGTTTGCCGGCCTTGGCGGCGCGGATGGTGTACTCGGCGTGCATGGAGTTGGGGAGCGCGACGTAGACGGCGTCGACGGCGGGATTGTTCGCTATCTGATCAAAGTTCTCGTAGTTGTAGATGGAGCTTGCGGGGATGTTGTTTTCCGCGGCGATCTTTTCGGCTTTGTCGCGGTGTCCAGAGACCAGGGCGGTGATCTGGGAGTTGGCGGTGGCGTGGGCGCCGGCGATGAAGTGTCCGGCGATGCGGCCGAGGCCGATGACGGCGTAGCCAGTTTTCTTCTGGGCGGATTGAGCATGTGTGGAGGCGGGGATGAGATGAGCTGCGGCGCCGAGAGCGGCCAGGCGGGAGAAGTCTCTGCGGGTGAGGGTCATTGGGCCTCTGTTTTAGGTACCTAGAGATTGTAGGGGTCGGAGTGGGGGAAAGGCGACGCGAAGTGATACAGGGTGGAAAACCAGCGCTTGCGTTCGTTAGCATCAGGAAATGACGCCTGAATCGACATTTGCCTCACCTGATGGCCTGTGGATCATAGACTCCAGCGGGGCGACTGTTTACGCAAATGAGGACATGGCGACAATGCTGGGAACAACTGTATTCGATCTGCTTGGGAAAGACTCGTTCTTATTCGTGTTTCCCGAAGACCTGCACGCGGCAAGAGAGCTGTTTGCCGCGAAGGAATCCGGCAACAGAGCACCTTTTCGCTTCAGATTGCGTCGCCTTGATGGCCGCCCGATCTGGGCAGACGTGCAGCCAACACCGATGCGCAATGCCGCAGGTCAATTCATCGGTATTGTTGGCTCCTTCACGGTCTCAAATCTGCAATGAAAACAGTGAACCGTTAAGCAGCACGGAGGAGTCGAAGGCCAATGCTCAGTCGTTGATGGTTGTGTGGCTCCGGCCATTGTGGTTTTTGACATAATCTTCGTTCCGTAGCTGGTTATGGGTGGATCTCGGTGATTTCGGATCAGAGCATGATCTGATTGAATGTCCGGCGCTGAAGGTTTCGCGTTACAGCATGTCAGTATTCACAGCCTGAAGGCCTCTGCTCCCTCCGCCTAAAGTCCTCTCCGTTCTCTGGTCGAGTTTGTCCGTATCCCACGTCCCCAACTGCGGGGGACATGGGGCACCCGGCGGTGATGAGATTCCATACTTGTTTTTTTGCATAATCTTCTAACGGTTCGGCTTGTTACAACGCCGACCACGGTGAGTTCTTCAGCGAGCTTTGAGGTCGTGCCCTTTCAAAATCTTTGCAGAAATGCGGGATTCGGGATGCGCTCAGATATAGTTCATCGCGGCTTCAGCGGGATGAGGGTGTCTGCTCGCGGCGTTCAGGGATGGAGGGGGCGGGGTGTCGGGGGCGGATTCTTCCGGTGGAGATCCAGTGGTCGAGGGCCTTCTCGGGGGTTCCGTTGGGCATGGTGGCCTGGAGTTGCTGCATTTCTTCAAAGGAGGGCATCTCGATGCCGAGCTGATTGGCAATGTCGTCGAGCGTGTGCTGGATGGCGTCGGAGTCAGTATCTGATTCCGGCGATGGGGCTGATTGCGTTTGGTCGTACTCGAACTGGCCAGGATCTGGGGACTGGTCGATTTCGGTCATGAGGCGCGAGACTTTGCCAAGGCCGTGGATGAGGGTGTCGGCTTCAGAGCGCTTAATGCGACGCATGGAGAGGCGGTAGAGGACCTCGGAGATGGCAACGAGCACGGCACCTTTGTTTTTGAGCGGGGGAAGTTCGAAGGGCTCGTATTCACCGGGGTAGCGGCGGGGGATCTTCTGGTGCGGCGTGTGATGGAAACAGAGGTTGGTGCCGCGGACCGCGGGTGATTTGCAGGTGCTGCCGGAGGTGTGGGTGTGCGTGCATTGCGTGGTCATGAAGGCTCCAGGTTTCGAGGGGACAAGGAGACGAGGTGACAAGGTGACGAGCCTCGCGTCCGTTGCCGGGTTGGACTGCGTGAAAAGCTGGCTAGCGGAGTTAGCGTGCACTGGCGCGCACGTTAGAACAGCCCAGCAACGACGAGTAGTTGCCGGGCGCGCTAACACTGGTGATTTTTTTAATAAGAGATTTGAGTACGAGATAAGTTTGCGCTAGATGAGGTAATTAGCCTGCAACGCGGGCGCGGAGAGTTTTCAGAGTGGAATGAAGGAATTAGGGCGCATTGGGCTGGGAGAGGGGATTGCCATTACGAGATTGAAGGGCGGACGAAGCGGATTGGGGGCGCGCGACAGGTTGATCTTTGGCCGTACTAAGTCCCGCATATTTTCGATGTGGGCGGCCGACCAGACGGTGAATTCGGCAACGAATTGCTCTCAAGTTCCGGATGGCCGGTCGCTTGCCCGGAACGCGTAAACGCACTAGTGATGCACAAGCCGTCTGGTTTTCTATTTGTAGGCACGCCCGAATAGAAAAACGCCTACCAAGAGGACGCCGAGAAACAAAACCACGGTGGCGAGCTGCAAAAGGAGATGGCGGAGGCGTCCCTTGAACAGTTCTGGAAAGTAGCACTCTTCCGGGTTTCGCGGATTGTAGCGGATCGTGACCTTCTCGCCGCCGACGAGCTGATAGAGTGGCGAGTCATCAGGAACGCGATATGGGGCCGTCTGCTGATTGCCTTCTCTGTCCGTCCAAACCAGCGTATCGACCGACTCGTACTCATGTTTGATCTGTCCACGATAGTCATACACGTGATCCTCCATCGAGCTGGACTTGATGGTCGCATCAGTCTGCACCCAACGGTCGTATCCGCGAATCCGCTCCCAGAGTTTGATGAGCATGTGCGTTCAGTTTAGCTTTCGCTAGAGCGGAAAAGGTTCCCAAGGGAGATCCGCCCGAGTCGTCGCCAATGGAGACATTGTTTCGACTCTGAGCGAGTCGTCGGCCACTGTGTGCCATGAGCAAATGAATCTCGAAAGAGAGGAGAGTGCGTAACTGCTTAAGTGATGAAGGACCCCTTCTCTGACGGCACCTGTTTACGGGCAGAGCGGCATCCGGCATGAGAGGTGGCCTGAGCTTGCTATGAGGCGGTTAGGCGGAACATGGGAAGTCTGCAAGTGATGCCAAGAGAAAACCTATAAGTGTGAACCACGAAGGGGAAATATCGATGCACTTGCAGATGGCGGATCATCCTGTAGTAGTGATGAAGCGCCTGTAATGGGCGTGGAGCGAAGAGGATGACATAGCGCCGAAGGAAATTGTGGGCCAACTGGAAAGCCAGGAGGAGCCTTTTCTTCCAGAGGGTCTGTTCTCAAAAAGGACAGACTATCGCTATGAAAAGCCGTCTGACCCGAGAGCGTCACGTACGGTTCCGTGAGAGCCTCGGGGTGAAATTCCCCGGGGCGACTCGACCGAACCCTAACGGCGAAAATCCGGCAAAGTTCCGGTCTGCCGGTTATCCACTCCAGACCTAATGAACCCCGAAGGAAATCGGGCTGCGAAGAAAGCGAGTCTCGGCATCGCTGAATAGAATGCCATGAGTGCTCAGGTGTGGAGGGCCTGTATTCCGCTGGTCGAATCATTGGCAATTATGTTGTCAAGAATATGCCTTCAGTGTTCCCAGCCATTGGACCTCGACTGAGCTAATCCTCACAAACGGCGCCCTGCAGCACGCTTTGCGGCTTCCTCTCTAGTACTGATTGATCAAGTCGATCGGTTGTCCGTCTTTCATAACGAACATTACATGTTCCAAACTGCTCACGTCGGTTAGAGGATCATCCTGTACAGCCACGATATCGGCAAGCTTGCCGACCTCGACGGATCCAATCTGTGTATCCATTCCGAGTAGCCTTGCGCCTTCCATCGTCGCACACTGGATCGCTTGCATAGGCGGCATGCCGTGGCTCACCATGATCTGAAATTGCTGGGCTGGGTTCCATATCGAATCAGTGGCACCAAGATCGGTTCCGAATGCGATTTTGACCCTGGCTTTGAGGGCTCTTTCGTACGTATCGAGACTTCGCATCAAGAAATCTTCCCACTTGGCTTTGCCGTCCTCGCCCGGATGAGCTATCAGATACTGCATCACGAATAGGGTTGGCACGAACGTAAGATCACGATCTTTCATCCGCTTTAGATCAGAGTCCGAGATTTCAACTCCATGCTCAATGCTGTCAACACCACTTACGATCGCGCGGTGGCTGCCCTCCAACGCGATCGTATGCATTGCGACTTTCACGCCCTTTTTGTGCGCTTCATCAACGATTGATGACAGCTCTTCTACCGAGTATTTGTCTCCATCCTCCGGCCCGGGCTGATCTGCGTCGTACAGCTTAATCCAGTCCGAACCTTCATTCACGACGCGATCGACCGCGGCCCTCAACTCAGTCGGTCCTTTAGCGACAGTGTTAGTTGTGCCAAGGTTTCGACCTGCGCCGATTGCAATCTTGAGCCTGGGTCCAGGAAGCGATCCGTTGTCAATCGCATTTCGGATATCGATATCGGATGGTCCCAGGCTGTCGGTACCGAGATTTCGGACTGTCGTAAAGCCGAAACGAAGCATGCTTAGCAGGTTTTGCCCGGAAAGGCTCTTCGGCGGCCTCTGGAGTTCTCTCCGCTGAGGATCTTCTTCAATCAGATGAACGTGAACGTCGATCAGCCCAGGAAGGCACGTCGCAGTCGATAGATCGATCGTATTTACGACCGATTCATGAGGAAACGCGCCCGTGTACGTACCAAGGCTGGCGATCTTTCTGCCTTCGATCCGAAGCAGGACATGTCTCCTAGGGACGGCAGAGACGCCGTCGATCAAGGTTCCACAACGAATTAGCATTGCAGGTGGGGAGGAGGCTCGCGGCTGCGATACCGCTCCGGGAAGGAACAAGATCGAGAACAGTGCTACCATGCAGGCCGACTTGAGTTTGTGTTTCATAGCAGAAGGATTCCAATTCAGTTAAGGAAGCGAAGGATACCACCCGAAGCTGACGAGAACTGACAGGCATCAAGAAATTGAAGGAGCATTCTCCGCTTTCTTGCGCGAATTCTCAGCAACTCAGACCCCAAAAGGCGAAAGGTCGGCAAAGTTCCGAGTCGCCGGTCACTCTCTCAGAATTGAGTCTCTTCGATTAAAGGCGGGGATTGGTCGTAGTCGATCGCTCGAATCCACCGCGGCTGAACAACAAAATGCGTGATTCCGGCCCAAGCGAGACGATCACGGCCATCGGGCCATGCAACAAAATACGCATCGCGATAGCGATCCAACGCAGAGCCTGTCGGCTCAAACGCAATACCGTCCATTTGCACGGCCTGTTCGCCGCCCCACCAGAGCGCAACG
>Ga0157369_10003300_pt1 | contig 19193 bp, 19 predicted proteins | sample C25metaG_FD_113461 | JGI IMG/M metagenome (GOLD analysis project Ga0157369, IMG submission 113461) | Corn rhizosphere microbial communities from Kellogg Biological Station, Michigan, USA - C2-5 metaG | ecosystem: Host-associated > Plants > Roots > Rhizosphere > Soil | place: USA: Michigan... | reverse complement strand
CCGGTATATTCTTTAGGCAAGGGTTTACCGGCCTTCACAAATTGTTCCCGGCAATGCTTCAGCGAATCCTCCTGAATATCGCATATGGCTACTATCTCAACGTCATTCCTTAACAAGCCCTCAGAAATGTGGCTGCGGCCACGCTCTCCAACACCGATATAGCCTAATCTTACCGTATTAGTTTTGGCAGCAAATAAGGTTCCCGAAGGCAAAATAGTTAATCCAGCAGCCAGCACAGAGCCCTGCTTAATAAATTCTCTTCTTTCCATGATTGTTAGCGTAGTGTATAATTGGTGCGGCAAAATAGCAAGCTTTCATCAATCGCCCAAAATCAGCCTTATTCAAAATGATATTCCCCCGCCTTAATATCATGCTCGGTATAGTTTTTACCGTCTGCATCAGGTACAAAAACAGCGGCGGTAGTATTTTTCGGTACTACAACATCCATCTTAAATTTATTGTCCTCAATATGCCAGTTTACGCTGATTATACCGTACTGTGTTTTTAAGCTCGCTTTGCAATAGGTTAGCTTACCTCCGGGATGTGGTTTGATAATGATCTTTTTATAACCGGGATAATCCGGATCAGTATCAATACCAGCCATTACGCGATACATCCAATCGCCTATTGCCCCGTAGGCATAGTGATTGAACGAGTTCATACTGCTGGCCTGAAAATTACCATCGGGTTTAATACCATCCCAGCGCTCCCATATCGTGGTCGCTCCTTTTTTAACCGGATACAGCCAGCTTGGGTAGGTATCCTGCAAAAGTAATTTATAAGCAAGGTCATCATACCCGAAACGACTGAGTACGTGGCAGAGGTAAGGCGTGCCTAAAAAGCCTGTTGTAAGGTGATTATTGTACATTTGTATATTATCCGCCAGATATTTGGCGGCAACCGGCCTGGTAGCTTCCGGCAACATATCAAACTGAAGTGCCAGCACATAGGCCGTTTGCGTATTGCTCATGAGCCTACCGCTGGCAGTTACGTACTCGTGGTTATAGGCGTCCTTAATCTTTTTAAGCAGCTCCTCGTATTGGCGGGCATCATCTGTTTTGCCTAATACTTTCGCGGCATTAATGAGCAACTGTGTGGAGTGCGCATAAAAGCACTGAGCAATCTCATACTTATCGGTTATCGCATCTGAACCATCATCATTGGGCGACCGATAGCTCAACCAATCGCCAAAATGCCTGCCTTTGTTCCAAAGGTCATTCACACTATTATGGGTCATATAATCAACCCAGGCTTTCATACTCGGATACTGCCGTTCCAGGAAATCTTTATCGCCATAAACGAGGTACATGTTCCATGGAATAATGGTTGTTACGTCGGCCCAGCCGGTTGCACCTCCTGCACCGTTGAGCACATCAGGTACCACGTTGGTTGCTGCACCGTCGGGCCGCTGATCCAGGGCCACATCCTTCATCCATTTACTAAAAAACCGGTGCACGTTAAAGTTGAACGCAGCGGTTCTGGAAAATACCTGCGCATCGCCGGTCCAGCCTAAGCGTTCATCGCGTTGGGGGCAATCAGTCGGCACATCCAGAAAATTGCCTTTTTGCCCCCACTGGATATTGTGCTGCAGCTGATTAAGCAGCGGATTGGAGCATTCAAAAGTACCGGTGGGCGCCATATCGGCATACAAAGCCACTGCCGTAAAGTTGTCAGGCTTCAAATCGCCGGGATAACCGTCTACGGCTATAAAGCGAAAACCGTAGTAAGTAAAATGCGGTTCAAAATTCTCTTCGCCGTTACCATTGAGTATATAGGTGGATGTTGCTTTGGCCCCACGCAGGTTTTCAGTATAAAAGTTACCTTCTTTATCCAACACTTCGGCATGGCGTATGGTAATCTTGGTTCCCGCCGGGCCACTAACTTTCATCATTACCCAACCAACCAGGTTCTGGCCAAAATCTATTACCTTTTCACCTTTTGGCGTGGTGAATATTTTAACCGGCTTAAAGGTTTCATGCTTGGTAATCGGCTCAGCTTCGGTAGGTATCAGATCATTATAGCCATAATTAGCAGTACGAACCACGGTCCAGTTTTTTACCGGCATCCTGGCGTCAATGGTTTCGCCATTATTGATTTCGGCATAACGGATAGGTCCGTTGGTACTTTGCCAGCTGTCATCAGAACCGATAACCTCTTTTTTGCCATTGCTATAGGTAAGCTCCAGCTGACAAAGCAGCGCCAGCTCTTTGCCATAATAATTGCGGTGCCCGCCAAAGCCAAAGTTTCCGCGATACCAGCCATCGCCCAAAACAACGTCAAGCGTATTATTCCCGGGTTGGAGCTGCGAGGTTACATCATACTCCTGGTATTGCAGTCGTTTTTTATACTCGGTCCAGCCGGGCGTGAGATAGGCCCGACCTATCCGCTTGCCGTTAAGCGTAGCCTCATATAAACCATGACAGGTGATGTATATTTTTGCCTGCTTTACTTTTCTGCTCAACGTAAACGATTTTCGGAAATAGTGCGCGGGTCGGGTTGCGCTGTCTTCTTTAAAACCGGCCTGTATCCATTTGGCCTGCCAGTTGACTGGCGTTTGGCCCTTGGTATCAAAACTCACAAGCATAATGAGCACCATTAGTAACTTAAACAGCTTTTGGGTAGAGGAGATGAGCATATCAGTATCGGTAAAATTTAGGGTAACTAGATTAGGTTGATTAATTATTGGTATGGGCGATAAGACCCGAAATTGTTTTAAAGCTAAACAATGAAGGCACTGTAAATCATGGCCGCGCTGCCCAGGCCAGTCCGTCCGGGCCCCCGCCAACATCAATACGATCAGTCACTTCAAGTTTTTTGAGGTCGATCACGGCCACGTAATTATCGGCAGTGCAGCCAATAAACGCGCGGGAACCATCGGGATTCATTTGGATGCCTGCCGCGCCGTGACCGATGTTTATTTTCTTTACCAGGCGATGCAAGGTGGCATCGAAAACCAGCAGGTCTCCGTTTCTTAAACTGGAAACGAGCACCAGCTTGCCATCGGGTGTAAATTTAAGGCGGTTAGCGCCTACAGCTTTTGCGTCGATTCTTTGGATCAGTTTTTCAGTTGCCAGATCAATGATTGCGATGGAACCGTCGTCGGAAGCTGCTGTCCACAATTGCCTACCGTTTGGCGACACGTCAAGACCTTCGGAGCCTCGCGAAACGGGAATAACAATCTGGATCCAATCATGATGGAGCGGAGGAGGCGGGGGCATCGCACCTGCACCATTTGGCGGCGGCCCACCAGGTCTGCCTGGTCCACCCGGACCACCGAATCTAATTAATGTATCTAATAGGATACTAACCGTTCCGGAGCTTACATTGGTGGTATAGATCCGACGCGCATCAGGCGTTACATAAAGCATGTGGGTACGATCCTGGCCCGTACCCATCGCCCAGTCAAACTTGCCGCTTACCGGATCAAACCGTACCACTGATTTAGATCCTTCGGCAGTAAACCACAGCTTTCCGTCAACAAAAGTTAGGCCATGCGGTCCCAAAAAAGGCCGGGTATCAATAGCAGGTAAAGCTTTTTGATTAACAAGATCTATCACATCGAGCTCATGCAGCGAGCCGCCACCATAAATAGAGACATAAGCCGTACGTCCATCAGCAGCGGCAATAACCTCGTGCGGGTCCTGCCCCACGGGTACACGCGCAATCACTTTTAGGCTTGCCGGATCTACAATAGCAAGCGTATGATCAGTTTTAGAAAGCGCAAGCAAAGCCACCTTAGGCGTGGTTTGCGCATTACTTGCAAAACTTACGGCTATGGCAAGCAAACAGGCGGCAAGGCCTTTCAGCAGACTGTTGTTTAAACTTCTCATCAGGATAAAAATAGGTTGGCAGGTATATGGTTAGATCAAAGTTAAAATTTCCTGCGATTGAAAAAACAGAAAACGAAAATAGCGAAGTGGCTTCCCGGGACGGATCCCTAAGCGGAAACTCCCGGCTCGGGATCATTATTGTCTGTTCTACCCATTAGTTTGTCCGCTCCACTTTTAAACTACTCCGATTACAAGAGTTTTCCCCACAACTTTGAGTCATAAATCATTAAAAAAACACAACCATGAACTCAAAAACAACAAAAACAATTTATTGGACAGGCGTCATATTAACTTCACTCTGGTTCGGCGCAAGCGGCGTTTGTGAGCTTACCCGAAACCAAGTTGTATGGGGCATTACCGTAAAACTAGGCTACCCCGCACATTTTATTTACATACTGGGCGTGGCAAAACTATGTGGCGTAACCGTGCTGTTGGCACCTAACAGATTACTAAGACTAAAAGAATGGGTATTTGCAGGCATTTTCTTTGATGTTACTTTCGCCTTTTTTTCCAAAATCGCTGTGCTTGGTTTTACGGCTACTATTGACGCTATTGTAGCGTTTGTAATGGTCACGGCCACCTATATCATGTTCAGAAAACTATATCCGGCCACCTATGCCACACCTGTTAACACTTTTGCATGCAATCCCGCTGGTGTTGCCGCCTGATCATTAGCGCACCGGCAAGGCATTTTCAGCTCAGAAACCGGCATTTAAAACAACGCTGTTTCGGGGCCCAACTTTTTTAAAAGTGTGAACTCAACTTTATATAAAATCTCTTTAATTAACCACATCATTTACTTATTACCAAAAAATCATGAAACAAATTAAAAGCGTGTATATCAATGGCCGTTTCGCCCAACCTCATGGCACTGAAGTGGCGGAACTGATTAGCCCCATCGATGGCAAGGCCTTTGCACAGCTCACCTATGCCGATGAGGTCGACACCGACCAAGCTATACAGGCAGCAAGCATAGCCTTAAAACATTATAGTCAAACTACCATAGCCGAACGATCAGCCTATTTAAAGCGCATCCATGACGAGATCCTTAAAAGAATAGATGACCTGATGGAAGCCACCATACAGGAATACGGCGCCACTAAAGAGCGGGCCAAATGGTCAAACCTCATCGCTGCTACTACTTTTCTTAACCAGATCTCCATCATTAAAAATTATCCCTTCAAAAGAACAGTTAATGAGTCAACCGTGGTGATGGAACCAGTTGGCGTTGCCGCATTGTTTACACCCTGGAATTCTACCGCGGGTTCCATTGCTGTAAAAGTAGCTGCTGCGTTGGCTGCCGGTTGTACTGTAGTACTTAAACCCAGCGAATTTGCGCCGTGGCAGGCGGCCATTATGATGGAATGTTTTGATGCCGCCGGCTTGCAGGCCGGTGTGGTGAATATGGTTAACGGCCGTGGCGACGTAATCAGTAAGGTTATTATGGAAAGTACCGACGTAACCAAAATCTCTTTTACCGGCTCAACCCAGGTAGGTAAAATACTGGCCAAACAGGCAGTAGACACCATGAAAAGGGTAACGCTTGAACTTGGCGGCAAATCGGCCAATATCGTTTTGGATGATGCCGACCTGACAGCAGCGATCCCTTTAGCGTTACAGGCAAGCTTTATGAACAACGGACAAGCTTGTATAGCAGGAACAAGATTATTGGTCCCGGAATCAAAGATCAATAAAGTAAAAGACCTGTTGGTTGCCGAGGCCCAAAAATTCACGGTGGGAAACCCAAGCACCGGCGATTTTAAGATGGGGCCGCTTGCCAATAAAAAGCAGTATGAGCGGATTCAGCAATACATTAATACCGGACTTAATGAAGGCGCCGAATTACTCTTTGGCGGATTAGGAAACCCTGACGGCCTGGCAGAGGGTTACTATGTAAAGCCTACCATTTTTGCAGGCGTAAACAATAACATGCAAATAGCCCGCGAAGAGATCTTTGGTCCGGTGCTTTCTGTTATTACCTATAGTGATGAGCAGGAAGCTGTTGCCATAGCAAACGATTCTGATTACGGTTTAATGGCCTATGTAAGTTCGGGAGATGTTAAACGGGCGGAGAAGGTAGCACAGCAACTTAAAGCAGGCAGGGTACTCATCAACACCTTAAAACATGATCCCCTCGCTCCGTTTGGCGGTTATAAAAATTCGGGAATTGGCAGAGAGAATGGTGATTTTGGGCTGGAAGAGTTTCTGGAAGCGAAGACTTTGATTCAATAGGGTTGATTATACTTTTTAACAAGAAACGCCCGGTGTAAGCCACCGGGCGTTTCTTTGTTTACCTAGTAAGGCTTGAACACATTGGATGAGATTGCTTTGCTATCGCTCGCAAGGACAATTTTGAAAGTAGATTGTTATGTTTTCAAAACCGCCTGTCACACTGAGGGCCTCGAAGTGTGCGTGCGGGGCCTAAAGAACATGTCAGCAATCCGGGCCTTCAATCAATCACAGTCCTTGCAGCACCTTCAATAGCGCCAGTTTGCGCATTTTGGATAAGACCGATAATTTCCCAATCTTTCGAATTATAGCCAGCATGCAAATCTATCTGCTCACTTCCGTTTTTACCAACCCGAAAAGACTGGAGTTGCCGTACAATCTGCACATGCTCAAGAGTACGTCCTTTATTCTCGCCGGCTTTAACTTTGCTTGTGGCATGTTTTTGAATCAGGGCAATTAACAACTCGCTGTGGGTTACATCACCTTTTATGCGGTAGTCTAAATTGAGTTTTGTCCCTTGTGTCTTAGCAGAGAGCTCGAGGGTAGCTGGAGGCTGAGTGCTAAGCGCATCCTTAATAGCAGCTCTTACAGTCGCCTCTTCCGAGCCGATGCATGCCTTTTTACCGTTAATGACCAATTGAGGCGTATAAACCTGGGCAGGGAGTTGACGGCTGTACTGGTACTGCCGCTTGGAGAATTGCGGCTGACTAAAGACATCTTTCCAACCCAGCCTGTTCCAGTAATCGACATGATAGGCTAGTAGGTAAATAGGCTTGTTAGCGGCTTCTTTTTGTATGCGGGCTAAAAGTGCATCCGCCGGTGGACAGCTGGAGCATCCTTCAGAAGTAAACAGTTCAAGCACGGCAAAGCCGGTTCCATTGCCATTATCGATATGATTTGACCTGGATGCTGTGCTGCCGTTAGTGCATGCAGCAAGCAAAAGGGTTACGATAAATACAGCTACAATAGCTGACGCTTTTAATGGTTTCATCTTTTGAATTTTTGGTTTGATTCAAAAGTAGATCAGCCAATCACCGTTAAACAGTAAAACCGCGCTCAGACGGACACATCGGCCCTCCAACCGGACCAACGGCATCCAAAAAGCAGAACAGCTATCTGTCTTCCATCCAGCTCAAAAAAGCAGTAGATTTTTCTTTGTTAACGAGCAGCTTATCTGGTGTTTCAACCAGCAGCTTCACATAAAGTTTGCGCAGAAAATAATGCTCCACTTCTTTAATTGCCTTAAAGTTGATCAGGTATTGTCGGTTAAGCCGGAAAAACTGCTTTGAAGACACCGCACTGGTAATATTGTCGAGCGACTGATTGAGGGTATATTCCTGCTTATCAAAGCACATTAGCGATGTGCCATCATTACGGATATAAAAGCAGGCAATATTATCCGTGTGAACGGTTGTGTATTTCTGATTTTTAAAAACCAGGAAACTGGTCTTTCCCGCGGAGGGATTTAATTTGGATAACAGGTCGCCCAGATCAGGCATTACCTTTTGTTGGAAGAAATTCTTCAGTTCATCTACCTTTCTAAATGCTTCCTCAATATCCTCCTTTGAAAAAGGTTTGAGCACATAGTCCACCCCATTTCGTTTAAAGGCCTCCAACGAATACTCATCAAAAGCTGTACAAAAAATAACCGGACAGGTAATTTTTACGGCTTTAAAAATTTCAAAGGAAAGCCCATCCGCCAGCTGAATATCCATAAAGATGAGATCAGGTTGGGCACCATTTGACAGCGCCTCTACTGATCGTTCCACACTTTGGTATTGCCCGGTGATCTTTGCATCTGGACGGATACTCAAAATAATATTTTCAAGGGATTTGGCGGTCCTCAGTTCGTCTTCAATGATGATGATGTTCATAAATTAAGGGAAGTTTGATTTGGAATAGGTTTCCATCGTTAACAATATCAATCTGCTTGCCGAGCAGGTGATCATAACGCAGCTGAATGTTTTTTAGGCCAACACCCAATGAATTACGCTCTCCGGTTTTAAGCCTGATGAGGTTTTCGATAACGATATTATCATCCGCTGCATACAACCTGATATGAAGCGGCTTATCTATCGAAACTACATTATGCTTGATACAATTCTCCACCAATAACTGTAGTGTAAAGGGCGGGATAAGCGTATTTAGAATATCAGCGTTTAATTCATCCTTAAAGGTAAAACCTCCTTCAAACCGGGCATTTTGCAGAAACAGATAGGCCTTTACAATTTCCAGCTCGTCGGACACGTGAATGAGATCGTGTTTACGGCTCTCCAGCGTAAACCGGTAAAAGTTGGAAAGCTTTAAAATAAAATCTACAGCCTCGCGGTCGCCGGTTTCAACCATTGCTTTAAGGGTGTTTAAGCTGTTGAACAAAAAGTGCGGATTTACCTGTTGCTTAAGCAGCTCGTATTGTGCACCCAGATTATCGCTCTTAATACGTTCCAGTTCAATGTTCACGTACTGGTTTTCATAATTCTGCTGCAGCAGGTGTAAAAACATATAGCAAACCAGGTTGATGAGAATACCCCTTACTTCCACCATTAACATAACCGGGCCAAAGTTGATATGCGACAGGATCAACTGCTGTATCCAGGCCAAGCCAAACATCACGGCAACGCCAATCAAAAGGGTATTAATCAATTTACGGTAGGAGACACTTTGCTTGCGCGATCTTTCGGACCGGTGCGTAACCATATAAATGTTTACGTACCACATGGCCAGTGCAAAACTTGAGGTAAGACCCGCATTAACCACGGCCTCCGCGATATTAAAATGCTGCTGCGCAATTTGCGGAACGGACGACAATAGGCCCAGAACAATTGAACTGCTCCAGACCACTACCGGAGAAATCTTTAATTTCCTTTGATTCATCGATATATATGCCGCTATGCGTGAGACCTTGCTTGCTGAACGCGCTGCTAAATTTAGAGATATTCTGTTCATTTAATGGCACACCTGGCGATACCTTGAATCTATGTTCCGGCTAAAATATTCCGACGCCTTATTTAGCCAGTCCATCAGCCTCCACAATGGCATCAGCAAAAGCTTTTGGTGCTTCCTGAGGTAGATTATGGCCAACTCCCCCGGTGATAGTATGATGTACATATTTGCCTTTAAATTTTGCGGCGTAGGATGCAGGAGCAGGATGCGGAGCGCCATTGGCATCGCCTTCGAGTGTTACTGTAGGGACAGTAATAACCGGAGCGGTAGCAAGTTTTTGTTCATAAACATCATACTGTTTCTCGCCGTGAGTCAGCCCCAATCGCCAGCGATAGTTGTCCACCACAATGGCTACATGGTCCGGGTTGTCAAATGCTTTGGCTGATTGTTCATAAGTGGCATCATCAAAGTGCCATTGTGGTGAAGCGGTTTGCCAGATCAGTTTGTTAAAGTCGCGAGTGTTGGTTCTGTATCCTTCCTGGCCTCGTTCGGTGGCAAAATAATATTGATACCACCATGCCAGCTCGGCTTTTGGTGGCAACGGCGCTTTATTAGCTTGCTGGCTGCCGATGAGGTAACCACTTACCGATACCAGCGCTTTGCATCTTTCCGGAAATAATGCCGCTATAATATCAGCGGTACGGGCACCCCAGTCAAAACCGCCAATCACCGCTTTTTGTATTTTGAGTGCGTCCATAAAGGCAATAATATCCAGTGCCAGGGCAGACTGCTGCGCGTTCCGCGGAGTTTTGGCCGAAAGGAATGTAGTAGTTCCGTAACCTCTTAAATAAGGCACAATAACGTGGTAACCTTGTGCCGACAGCAGCGCCGATACTTGGGCATAGCTGTTAATGTCATAAGGCCAGCCATGCAGCAAGATAACCGGCTGGCCGTTGGCAGGGCCAGCTTCTGCGTAACCAACATTTAATACCCCTGCATTAATTTGTTTAATGGTAGTAAAAGACGGATATGAGGCAGATGATTTTACTGCATTCGGACCGGCCGCTTGTGCCTCGGCAGTACCCGAACTTAATAGATGGGTAACGAATACAGCTAAGGCAATAAACCTTAATAATTGGCGATAGAGAGATTGGCGTTGGTTTTTCATGATGCTCAGTTATTTTGTTTTCAAGTAATTGATTTGCTTTACACTGACAAAAATAAACGAGCTTGTCGCGAGGGAAATGACTTCCACCTTCAACCGGACAGTTTAGCTACCGAACCGGACAATCTATTGGCTGTAAATTTAATGCAGGAATTTATGGAGTTAACAGAGCGGATACCCTGGGGCTACGAGAAGCATGGGTAGTTGGTGGTACATAGCGCCATATAATCAAAGTGTATCAATAAAGGTCGATCAGGCAACCAGTAACTTTTGCACTAACCGACCTTTATCAATTTTTCCTTTGCTCAATGGCCTTATTGCGCTACGGCAGCAGCAGCTTTGGCGTGGTCGGCCAGGAACTGGGCAAGCCCGTTATCAGTTAAAGGATGTTTTAACAGAGCGGCAATTGCACTCAAAGGAGCGGTAATTACATCAGCGCCAATCTTGGCACACTGAAGAATATGCATTGGGTGACGAACAGAGGCTGCTAATATTTGGGTACGGTAACCGTAATTATCGTAAATGGTATTAATATCCTCAATCAGGCGGAGCCCGTCGGTTGATACATCGTCTAAACGGCCAATAAATGGAGATACATAAGTTGCACCTGCTTTGGCAGCCAATAAAGCCTGCCCGGCAGAGAAAACCAGCGTACAATTGGTACGGATACCTTTTGAACTGAAATGCTTGATGGCTTTCACGCCATCTTTAATCATAGGCACTTTCACCACAATCTGCTCATGCAGGCTGGCCAGGTATTCATCTTCTGCAATGATCTCATTGTAAGTAGTGGCAATCACTTCGGCGCTCACGTCACCGTCGGTAATCTCGCAGATTGCCTTGTAGTGGTTGATCACATTATCTTGTCCGGTGATGCCTTCTTTAGCCATCAGTGAGGGGTTGGTAGTTACCCCATCCAGTACACCAAGCTCATGAGCTTCTTTAATTTGCGCCAGATTGGCTGTGTCAATAAAAAACTTCATACTAAAATTTATTTAAGAGATAGCGTTATTAATCGAAATACTACAGTGAGATCCGTAATAAGCAGTACCGTCCGTATTCATAAAGGTCAATAATAAGTGTCTAAATAACAATTATTTATTCGTAAAAAAAAATAATTGCGAAAAACGTTTATTGTTGCACAGACGCGGTGAAGAAAAGTTAGTATAAAACGTTGTTGGGATTGGGAATAAAGTTCAGAAACGACTGGAATTTAGCATAATAGTTCTGCATATTGAGCTGGTAATAATAGGCGCCCCGCTTAGAGCCCGACTTATCTTTATCGGCAAGCTTTACCAATAAACCTGTTCCCAACACCCTTTTGCTAAAGTTCCGTTTATCAATGGTGGTGTTATAAACGCTCTCGTATAGATTCTGTAAATGCGGGATGGTAAACTTATTGGGCAGTAATTCAAACAAGATAGGATGCAGCGCAGCTTTATACCTGATACGGTTTCTCGCCATTTCAACCATCTCCTGCTGGTCAAAGATCAGTTTAGGCACCCGTTTCAATGAGAACCACTCGGCATGGTAATCATTACTCAGCTGCTTCTCGTATTTGTTAATATCTATCAGGGCAAAATAGGCTACAGAAGCCGTTCTTTCTATCGGATCTCGCTGAGGATCACCGAAAGTAAACAACTGCTCCAGGTAAACGCCCTCTAATCCGGTGAGCTGTTTCAGAACTCTGTTAGCCGCCTGATCCAGGCTCTCATTGGTCTGAACAAAGCCCCCCATTAAACTCCAATTACCTTTTTCGGGCTGGAAACCTCTTTTTATCAATAATATTTTGAGCGCTTCACCATCGAAACCGAAAATAATACAATCAACAGCTAGTAAAACCCGGGTTTGTTTGGAGTATTTTTGCATAAAGGGTGGCCTTTTGATAAATGCCGTCAAATATAACATAATCAGGCCAATGATGTGACTAATGAGATGCCTCATTTTAGTTACAAACCGGTTTTAGATCTATTTCAGGAGGGATTAAACGTGTATAAATTACCCTTAATAATTTGATCTTTTTTAAGTGTTATTTTCACAATTAAAAAAGATTTACTTTACCTTGGCCTAACATTATCAACCTTAAACCAAACTGATTATATGAGAAAAACAGTTTTATTATTATGCTTCATTTTTATCAGCCTGACCACGGTTTTTGGCCAGCCGTTGAAAACCAATATTTCTGTGCATGACCCGGTCATGATTCGCCAAAATGGTACTTATTACATCTTTTGCACCGGCTGGGGAATTTCCGTTTGGTCATCTGCCGATATGATCCACTGGAAACAGGAGAAACCTGTTTTTGACCACGCACCCCAATGGGCGGTTGATTCTGTTAAAGGGTTTAAAGGGCACGTATGGGCGCCAGACATTTCGTATTATAACGGCCTTTATTACCTCTATTATGCGGTTTCCGCATTCGGCAAAAATACCTCATGCATTGGTCTCGCCACTAATAAAACTTTGAATCCCGCCGATCCTGAATTTAAATGGGAAGATCATGGTATGATCCTGCAATCGCATCCCGGTAAAGATAACTGGAACGCCATCGACCCTAATTTAATCACCGATAAAGACGGTACGCCTTACCTTGCCTACGGTTCTTTTTGGGGAGGATTAAAAATAGTACGGCTCACCAAGGACCGCTTGCATGTAGATCAGGACCTGAATGATATACCTACCATCGCCAGCCGGCAAAAAGATCCCAACGCCAAAGAAAACCTTCCCGCAACAGACGATAACCCGAAAGATGCAGGCGGCAATGCGATAGAAGCACCCTTTATCTTTAAAAAAGGCAAGTATTTCTACCTTTTTGCTTCTATAGATTACTGTTGCCGCGGACCAAAAAGTACCTATAAAATGATTGTTGGCCGGTCGAAAAAATTACCTGGCCCCTATAAGGATGCGAAGGGTACTCCATTACGTTATGGCGGTGGAACAATTGTACTGGCCGGAAACCAAGACTGGTATGGCGTGGGCCATAATGCCGTATGTGATTTTGATGGGAAAGATTACCTGATTTTTCATGGTTATGACGCATCTGATCGGGGCATATCCAAACTTCGTATAGAACCAATTTTGTGGTCAAAAGGCTGGCCTGTTGTTGAGAAAGTACAACAACTAAATAGTAAACGCTAAATTCAACCTTTCCCTAAAAACCAATAGCCATGAGGGCAAAATATCTTTTCGCCTGTTTAATTTTAGCAAGCTTGGGGGTTTCCGCCATTTAACGGGACATTTTCACCTTAAATCGCATAACCTTGCGCGTATCAAAAAGGATGTCGAGGTAATCGAGCGTATTGTCTTTAACCACGTAGGCAAACTCATAGGCGCCTTCGATCTGCCGGTAAGGTACATAGCGTTGTCTTTTCAGGGCCGCAGAATCTAAAACTTTTACATTTTTATGCTTCCCGACATCTTCATAGGTCCACAGGTCGGGATTTTGAAAAGTATTGGAGTTAATCTGCAAAAAATGTATTACTCCCTTATAGTTTAATTTAAACCGTACGGTATCGCCTCTTTTTGCATGAATAATACCCGACTGAGGTGCCAATAACTTAATATTTTCTACTTCGCCGGCGGCGTAATAGGGATTTAATGAAAATTTATCCTTGCTATAGTTAGCTAATAGTACCCATTTAGGATCTTCGGGATAATGATTTTTGGCGAAGTCTTCCGGCGGCGTTAGCCAGTAAAAGTTATTAAAATGCTTGTGAAAGGGCAGCAATTTACCGTCGTCATCCTTGCGGCAACCACCCGCGGCCCAGGTTGGATCAAGCAGATAATAGTTCCCATTAATGCGGACGGCGTTCCAGGCGTGGTCAAGTTCTCCGGCTGTGCCCACTTCATAATCTTCCGTCCTTACATATCCGGTTACCATTTCAGCATCAATACCGGCAATGGTGCACATTTTCTTAAACAACAACGCATATCCCTCGCAAACGCCCTTCCCCTTGTCAAGCACATTCATTACATAGCCGTTTTCCCACACCTGCTTGTTGATCTCACATTCCTGGTTGTCCTCGTCGCAGCGATAGGTTTTCGGTTCCCGGCCTTTATAATTGTATTTATTAAAGTATTTATTATCGTAAGCAATATTCTCGGTGATCCATTTGAAAATGGCTCTAGTCTTAAGTAACTGGCTGGAAAAGGGATCGGTTAGCTGTCTCGTAAGGCGAAATATATCGCCGTTATATTTAACGGCCATAGCCACGCTGTCTGCACGAGAAAAATCAACAGACAATTCCTTCTGCTGGGCAAAAAGCAAATAGGGAAAAAATAAGAGGAATACTAAAACTAAATATCTGCTGATTGCCATAAGTTACTGAGAGGTAAATATAGTAAGCCATAGGCACCTGCGAAAAGAAATCGTTACGACGCGGCAGAATTTCCTCCGGGAGGCGCTGCTGAGATGGAAAGGAGATTTTTAATACCTTTAACATACATTAGCGCATAATTCGGCATTTTGCTTTATGAAATGGATCACCCGTGAAAGACCAAAGATTGACCGTATTGCCTGTCCCTGGCTCATTAAACGGTTTATTGATCCGGAGGCTGAGGTCATTTATGTGCCTTTTGCAGAGGTGCTGGTAAAAGCCGCGGATCTGGGCGCTATTCCCTTTGACCTGCCGGGCGTGGAATATAGCCATTATGAAGATCATTGCAGTTTTGATTACTTCCTCAAAAAGCACAAGTTAAAAGATCCTGCACTACATCGTATCGCGGCTATTGTGCGGGGCGCAGATACCGACCGGCACGATTTTGCGCCGCAGGCTGCCGGGCTGGAAGCAATCTTTTCCGGACTGGCCTATAATATTGAGGACGACCAACAACTGTTGCAAGTGGGCATGGTGATTTACGACGGTTTATACAGTTGGGCAACGCACCTTTTCAAAAACAAGCATTCGCAGGATGGACCGGTTGAACAACTGCTATTACAGGTCTATCATCAGTTTTTAAAGGAAGGAAAAGATAAAAAAATGCCCGAATGGGCAGGTGCGCTAAGGGAAATGATCCAGGACCAACAGGATACGCATACGAGCCTAAGCCTACAGCAGGCCTCTGCAGAGCTGGAGATCAACCCCACCTACCTCTCGCGTGAATTCTCTAAGTACTTTGACAACCTCAGCTTTGGGGAATACATGCGCAAGATGCGCATCGAAAAAGCCATTGGGTTGATCGGGACTACCAATTACTCACTCACTGAAATAGCCTACCTGACAGGATTTTCGGATCAAAGTCATTTTAACCGCATCTTCAAAAAGCAGACGGGTCAAAGCCCCTCAACTTTTAAAAAATCCCTCCAAAAAAAGTAAAATAGATACCAGTAGTTAAATCTATTCTATTTCTGGCTAAGCAAGCTTCATAATATTGCTGGGTGGAGGAACACAAGTTATACACCTTACGGCAGTTAACGCTTTATTTTCTGAAGCTAGGCATCTGGGGTTTTGGCGGCCCGGTGGCTTTAGTTGGCTACATGCACCGCGACCTGGTTGAACAAAGACAATGGCTAACAGAGGAAGAATATAAGGAAGGACTGGCATTGGCGCAGCTCGCACCCGGGCCTTTAGCTGCACAATTGGGTATCTTCATCGGTTTTGTTCATTATGGATTCCTTGGCGCATTATTCACCGGACTGGCATTCGTTCTTCCGTCGTTTATTATGGTGGTGCTCCTGGGCATTATTTACCAGGCCTATGGCGGGCTCACCTGGATGCGTGAGGTATTTTACGGGGTCGCGGCCTGCGTAATCGGCATTATTGCGATCAGCGCCTATAAGCTTACGATCAAATCTGTTGGTAAGCTTAACTTTGTGGCAGTAAAATCTAACTGGCTGCTATGGCTGTTTTACCTGCTCGCCGCTGCGGTTACCGTGGTCACCCAACAGGAACAGATCTTATTATTCATCGGCTGCGGACTAATTTACATGCTTGTAAAAGCCCCACCGGTAAAACTTAAACGACCGGCAGCCTTCTCAATAATTGCGTTGGCCGGAACCGGTTTCTGGACGTGCTCTGGCTCAACTTTGCTAAGGATAGGCCTTTTCTTTCTTAAAGCCGGGGCCTTTGTTTTTGGCAGCGGCTTAGCCATTGTGCCCTTTCTGCATGCAGGCGTGGTAAACGATTATCATTGGCTTACCGAAAATCAATTTGTTGATGCAGTAGCTGTAGCGATGATTACGCCCGGTCCGGTGGTGATCACCGTAGGGTTTATCGGGTATCTTGTTAACGGATTTCCCGGAGCTGCCGTGGCTGCAGCCGCAACCTTTTTGCCTTGCTTTTTGTTTACCGTAATACTGGCTCCTTCATTTAAGAAAATTGCACGCAATAGAAGTATCAAAGCCTTTGTAGACGGCATTACCGCCGCGGTGATCGGCGCCTTGGTCGGGTCGGTCATTATTATCGGCTTGCGTTCTATCATTGATTGGCCAACTGCCGTCATAGCTGTTACAAGCGGTATGCTACTTGTTTATGTGAAAAAGATACAGGAACCTTATTTAATTATTACAGCTGCGCTGATCGGCATTCTTATTAAAAGCTTCTGAATAACCGTCATATAAAATGGAACAGGAAAACAACATCACCCGTCGCAATGTGCTAAAAGCAGGAGCACTATTTGCCGGAACAGGCCTGATCGGACTTAAGTCAGCAGAGGCCCTTGCCGCCCTGTCACCGGGGAAAACCCCAGTCCTTACACCAGCAGAGATTAGCGCCATTGAAGCCGCTATTGGAAAAAAGGGTAGCTATAAAGATGCAGAAGCAACCTACACCATTCCACTGCCACGAAATGACCTTAAGGTAACTTTAAAGGGCGAACTCGTGCCAATCTCATTCGGTTTTGGCGGTTGGGTTTCAATCAAACGAACCCTCGACGGCAAATCTGCCGTTCTGATGAGCGACTGCGTATTGCTTCAGGAAGAAGTTAATACGCTGATGTCGGCGGCGCAGGAAACAGGGCTGGAGATCGGAGCGGTGCATAACCATTTCTTTTACGAAGAACCGCGTATATTTTATATGCATGTACATGGGATGGGCAGCTCTGAAGAACTGGCAAAAAAATATGCAAAAGCAATCTCAGAGACTAAGATCGCTCCGCACAATCAACCACCAGCAGCCCCTCCGCCCGCTAAAACCGGTAAAGACATTTTTGACATTGACGCATTAAATAAGATTATCGGTTATCAGGCGACGATCAACGGCCCCACCATCAAATATACCATTGGCCGCGCGGATTTGAGGGTGATTGCCATGGGTGCCGAAATGACGCCAAATATTGGCCTTAACACCTGGGCTACATTTACCGGATCAATGGAAAAAGCACATATTGCGGGTGATGTGGCCATGCTGGACCACGAGGTAAACCATGTAATCAAGGCTCTACGCGCCAATAATATTGAAGTGGTAGCCGTGCATAATCACATGTTGGGCGATCAGCCGCATATGATCTTTTTACATTATCTAGGCACAGGCCCCGCGCTTGAACTGGCCAAGGGGTTCCGTGAGGCGTTGGACCTGATAGGTAAAAAACCGGCTATGCAGGATATGAAAATGTAAAATTATAACTGTCCAATATCCTACAGAGGAAGTTTGAATAAGAAAAGGGGGAACGAAAGTTGCCCTTTTTTTTGTTGCTATCTGGAAGAAACGTGACATTAGCTTTTTGGCACTGGGATATAGTGACATATATCAAGAACAATTATCCCCTTACAGCCCTTGTAGCTATGGTAAAAAGAAGTTCACTCAATGAGCTGATAGCAGAATTAAGCACATCATTATTAGATAATTTATAACTGCATAAGCAACTGTAATTCCATATGCCGTTTTAGCATATTTATTTTCTACCTCCATATCTCTCAATCTTTCTTGTGGGAACACAACAGAAAAAAGTGTCCAAAAAATCCAGCCAATAAAAAAGATCAATAATAAAAATACCCCATTAGGCCTCGGAATAAGGTTTCGGTGAAAAAAAACCTTTAATGTTAACAGTAATTGGATGACATGGATGACAAAAATAATGGCCATGCTTAAGCAAAGATTGAGATAGGGAGTTCCGCCAGGTCGCTTTTCTTCAAGCCGACCGTAAACCGCTGCAATAAAATAAGTTATATCAAACATCCAGATATTATTTTAATTGTTTTTATAGAAACTAACCGAAAGAGAGCTCCTCAACAGCTCAAAATAAGGTTATCTCTCCAATATTTTATTTTTAATAATTCGCCTTTTTCATACGTTTATAGTCTTGACCATAAATGGAAGAAGACAAGTCGTAAATCGCCTTAAAATTGTCGTATCCCACCATCGTAAAGTCGCGCTTTTACTGCAATCTTTGTAAAGTTGATGCTAAGGTATGAAGCCTGTCAACGGATTTAAGTGGAGCAGCAAGCACTATAAAAACGGGCGCAACCGAAAAGCCACACGAGTAGGAAATAAAACAATCAGCTTATGTCAAACAACAGCGTTTCTTTACACCGCGTTATCAAGACCTCGCCCGAAAAAGTGTACAAAGCTTTCACTGAGCCCCTGGCAATTGCCTCATGGCTTCCGCCGTATGGCTTTCTTTGTACCGTGCACGAAATGAATGCACAGCAGGACGGCACTTTCAAAATGTCATTTCATAACTTTTCGACCGGCAGCAGTCATTCCTTCGGCGGAAGATATGTAGAAGTCAAACCGAATGAATTTCTCAAATACACCGATAAGTTTGATGATCCTAATATGCCTGGTGAAATGGTTACTTCAATCCGGTTGAAAAAAACTATGGTAGGTACGGAATTGAAAGTTTTACAGGAAGGTATTCCACCTATGATACCCGTTGAGATGTGTTATTTAGGCTGGCAGGAGTCGTTAGAAAAACTCACGAAGCTAGTTGAGCCCAATATACCTGATGCCTGATTGGCGGAAACTGCTATTCCATCAGCTTCAACAAAAAGCCTTCAGTTTTAAGGAGGGCATTGAAAAAGTCCCCTTGATTTTTAAAGGTGGAAAAAGGTAATAAAAAAACCAGTTTGAAGCTCTGAGAATCGTTTATACAAATCCCAAGTTCAACAGATTGTTCTACAAGTCAAAGAAAAGGGGATGTTATCATTT
>Ga0157369_10003298_pt1 | contig 19207 bp, 13 predicted proteins | sample C25metaG_FD_113461 | JGI IMG/M metagenome (GOLD analysis project Ga0157369, IMG submission 113461) | Corn rhizosphere microbial communities from Kellogg Biological Station, Michigan, USA - C2-5 metaG | ecosystem: Host-associated > Plants > Roots > Rhizosphere > Soil | place: USA: Michigan... | reverse complement strand
GAGCTAAAGAAGCCGGTGGACTACTACGTCGCGCTGTACTCGGCGGCGGATCCGACCGACTACTTCGTGCAGCCGGGTGGCTACGTGAAGCTCCGCGAGCTGTCGGTGCGCTACAAGGTCGGGCAGAAGTTCCTCGGCGCGATCAACCGCACCGGCGTGCAGGGCGTCACCCTCGGCCTCGTCGGGCGCAACCTGCTCACGTGGACGAACTACAAGGGCTACGACCCCGAAGTGAGCGACTCCGATTTCCCCTCGACGATCAAGCTGGACAGCTTCGGCTATCCGCGCTATCGCACGATCACCGGCTCCGTCCAGATCGAGTTCTGACCCATGACAAATCACATGATGCAGAGAGTGAAGCCGTGGGTCGGTGGCGGCCTGCTCCTGGCCGCGATGGCCTGCCAGGACCTGTCGGTCACCAACCCCAACGAGCCGGACCGCGACCGCGCCACCAAGCAGCCGGTGTCCGCCGAGTCGTTCGTCGCTACGAGTTTCCGCACGTTCTGGCCGGTGGCGGGACACGACGACTATCCGTCGTGGGCGTTCTCCACGATGGCGCGTGAGATTACGTCGGGCTTCGCCGACTTCGGCCAGCTCGAGGTGAGTGCCGAGCCGCGCATCGCCTGGAACAACAGCCCGGTGAACGCCCGCGCGAGCGTTGCGGAGACGCCGTGGTACGGCCTCTATCGCACCATCTCGTCGGTGAACGATGCGCTGATCGCCATCGACTCCGGTCTCGTGGTGGTGGATGCCCAGCGCACGGCGCGCACGCACGCCGTCGGCAAGTTCATGCAGGGCGTGTCGCACGCGTACCTGGCGTTCTACTACGACTCGGCCGTGGTGACGGACGAGAAGCTTGCGCTCGACACGATCACGAAGCCGCAGTTCAAGGGCTACAAGGACGTGGCGGCGGCGGCACTCACGCAGCTCGACGACGCGATCGCCGTCGCGCAGGCCGGGCCGGACTTCTCGCTGCCCGGTGACAGCTGGCTGTTCCAGGACATGTCGCGCGCCGATTTCATCAAGCTCGCGAACTCGTACGCGGCACGCGTGCTGGCGTACACGCCGCGCACACGCGCCGAGCGCGACGCGGTGGACTGGACGGAAGTGATCAAGCGCGTGGATGCGGGCGTCACGACGGACTTTGCGCCGGTGGCACAGCCGGACATCCTCTGGGATGACTGGAAGCGCCTGATCGCGCGCGTGCGCACGGGTCCGCCGAGCGATTTCGGTCGGCCGAGCTACTGGCTGCTCGGGCCGGCGGATTCGACGAACGGTTTCGTGAACTGGGTGGCGACGCCGGTGGCGGACCGCCAGCCGTTCCAGATCGTGACGAAGGACCGCCGCATCCAGGGCACGACCGGGCCGGCCTCCGCCGGCACGTATGTGGGCTACAACAAGGCGACGATCTTCCAGGTGTCGCGCGGCACCTACCGCTGGTCGTACTACTACTTCAAGCGCTACGGGACGGGATCGAGCTGGCAGGATTCGCCGGAGCCGGCGCTGACGGTGACCGAGATGAACCTGCTGAAGGCAGAGGCACTCATCCGCCTGAACCGTGCGTCGGAAGCGGTGCCGCTCATCAACCTCACGCGCGTGGCGAACGGCAAGCTGCCCGCCGTGACGGTGGATGGTCCGCCGGACGAGGCGGGCTGCGTGCCGCGCAAGCAGAACGGCCAGTGCGGCAGCCTGTGGGATGCACTGCGCTACGAGAAGGGGATCGAGCTGGTGGGCATGGATGGTGTGCGCGCGTACTTCGACGCCCGCGGCTGGCAGACGCTCCCGCAGGACACGTTCGTGCAGCTCCCGATCCCGGGCCGCGAGCTCGGCGTGCTGCAGCGGCCGCTGTACTCGTACGGCGGTCCCGGTGGGGACTTCAGCGCACCGGCGCCGGATCCGGAGCACTGCCCGGTGGCGCTGGCGAGATGCCCGTAGCCTGCACAACGACAACGGCGAGTACCTAGTACCACGTACTTCGTAGCGAGACCCAGGGGGCTGGCCACTTCAATGAGTGGCCAGCCCTTTTGGCATTCACGCCGGTGAACGACAGCGGGAGAGGACAGGGCGGAAAAACCTGGAACGGCAGGATTGCACTTCGTTCGCGCGCTGATGATCGGCGCTGCACCCCGACATTCCTGAATTGATTCGAACGGATCAGGATGCCGCATGGGTGCTTGGAGCTTTCCCTGTGCAGGAGAGCATTCTGCCTTTTCAGGCAGCTTCGGTCGTGTCCTCTCCCGCTGTTCCGCCCTTCACGAGTGCATCAGGAAGAGAAAAACGGGCCGCACCCGTGAGAGGCGCGGCCCGTTGATCCGGTGCTCACCTGCGTCAGTTGCTGCCGAGCTTCACTCGCTGCAGTCGAAGCTCGCGTCCCTCGCGAATTCCCACGTAGACCACGCCGCCCTTTCCGAAGCCGGCGATGGTGGCGTTGGCGGGAACCTGCACGCGGTCGACCAGCTTGCCGGTGCGGTCGATGACGTCGTAGATGGCGCCGGCGGTGGAGGACTTCGTCGGGATGGTGCGGACCCAGAGACGGTCGTCCATGTCGGAGCGCACGGCGCCGACGCCGAAGACCGGCTTGTAGTCGGGGAGCTCGGAGGGCGAGACGAAGTTGAGCGGCGGCATCTGGATCTCGGCGTTGGCGCCGTTCGCGCGATTGCGCGTGCTGTCAGCGGCGCCGCGGCGTGGTGGCGTACCGCCGCCCGCGCCATCCATGCGCATCGTGATCACCTGGCGACCACCGCCGCCCTCACCGCCGCGATCGAACGTGACGCTGCCATTCGCCCCACCGCCGCGCGCGGCGAATTCGGCGCGCGTGCGCTCCATCGCGATGCGCGTGGAGTCGATGAAGGCGACCTTGTCCTCGTCGGAGAGGCGCTGCCACTCGAAGGGAATCTTGTCGGCCAGCGTGCGGCTTCCGTCCGCGCCGATGAATTCCACGCGGTAGTCGCGGCCGCGGACGATGGCGATCGTGCCGTCACTCATCATCGCCCAGTCGTCCACGACGGGGAGCGGGTTGATGGTGGCGGTGATGCGCATGCGCCCGTTGTCGTCACGCGACACGGTGATGTTCTGCTTGGGGATGCGGAAGAACACCGCGGTGTCGAGCTTGCGCGAGGTGAGATTGAAGCGCACGAGCGCGGCACTGTCGGGGAACTCCGGCGCCGTCGGATTGCCGTTCGCGTCGCGCCTGAAGTTCGGGAGCGGGAAGCTGCGATAGACGAGCCGGCCCTGCGCATCGAAGCCCGGATTACCGAACGGTCCGCCGACGAGGAACTGCACGTCGGTCGGGCGCGGCGCCGCCATCACGCGTACGACCTTCCCCGCGCCGTCGATGACGAGCATGGACAGCGAGGCGGGATCGACGAACAGCGTGGAGTCGCCGTGCCAGGTGAGCAGTCCGCCGGGACGCACGCCGTACGCGTTGGCCGTGCCGCTGGTGGAATCAGCGACGATCCTGATGACCTTGAGCGTGGAATCCATCAGCACCACGCGCCGGCGATTCTGGTCGTTCACGAGCACGTCGCCGTTGGACAACTGCCGCACCGCCGCCACGGAGCCGAGCGAATCGGTGGTCGTAGCGGTCGCGGCCGGCAGTGGACGCACGGGCGGTGCGGCGGACTTTGCCGGCGCTTGCGCGGCGAGGGGGGCGGCGGTGAGGACGAACAGGAGAATGGACTTCATTGTTTGCGGGGTTTATGAAAATGCCGAGCAACTGCGAGTAGTGCGTACTGATGTACCTCGTACCGAGACCGACATCCAACCCCCAAGAATGCGGAGCCGCTGGATCTCTACGCCGAGAGAGTGCGTCGGCGCATTCTTGGGGCCAGGTTCATGGGTCTCGGTACTTGAGTACGTCAGTACGCAGTACTCGCTGTTGCAGTTCATTGCCGAATGATCACTCGCTGCCCCCCCCCACCCCCGCCCATGAATGGCACGAACACTCCCCCACCCGTGTCGCCCTGCGTGCCGCTGCGGATGCCGGCGAGGTAGCGCTTGTCGAGGTGACTGGCGACGAGTGGTGGCAGCTTGCGGAGCTGGTCGGCGGTGAGCAGGGCCTTGATGCGCGGCGCGAGGGCGATGAGCAGATCCACCGATGCCTCGCGGGCGTGCTTGTAACGGTCGTACGCCAGGTCCTGATCGTAACGGGTGGGCAGCTCGGCGAGCTCCTTCGCCACGCCAGTCCAGATCGAGTCGAGCGAGATCGTGTAGGCGCGGTTCATCGTCGCCAGTGAATCGGCCTGCGGGCCGGTGAGCTCGAGCGTGTCGCTCTGGCGAAGGAGCTGCGCCATCGGGTTGAGCACGCCGCCCGAGCCGTACATCGCCTTGATCATCGGTTGGGTGAGCTTCACTCCCTCGTGCGTGCGCCCGCGGTCGAGCTGCTGGGTGAGCGTCTGCCGCTCGCGCGACGGGCCAACGTCGACGCGAAGCGACATCGTGACCGTGACCGGCTGACGGAAGGCGTTGAACCGCGGATTCGTGCTGCCGAAGCGCGGGTTCACCTCGTACTTGAAGCGCTGTGTCTGGGCGTCGAAGCCCCGGACGTAGAGCAGCGTCTGATCGGGGAACGCCGACTGCCCCCAGCCATGCAGCCCGTTCTGGCCGTGCAGCAGCAGGTCGGCGGCGCCGAGCGGATTGCTCACGTTGAACGAAAGCGTGGCGCGCTGCGGCAGGCGGAACTTGAGCGGATTGAGCGCGAGGCTCAGGTTCGCGCTCGACGTCCACGGCCCGGTGCAGCTGTTGCGCTCGGCGATGCGGCCCTGCTGCGACATGAGGCACTCACGCGCCTGCTTCGAGCCGCTGGTGTAGAGCTGCTGCATCGCGTCGAGCGTCGCCTGGTCGGTGCCACTGTTGAAGACGAAGGCGCGATCGTTGGAGTAGCCGTCGCCGTTCACGTCGCCGGCGACCATCGGCGTGAAGTAGCTGCCGCTGGAGAAGCGGCCGAACCAGTTCACGCGCACGGCGTCGAAGAAGTTGTAGCCGAGGATGTAGGTGATCTGGTGGCGCGAGCTGAAGTCGCCGTTCGCCCACTGTACGTCGAGCGGATTGCCCGCCGTGCTGGAGAAGCCGCGGAACTGCTGGCGATTATCGGAGAGCACGTAGCTCGCGTTCCAGATGAAGCCGCTGCTGAAGCGCGTCGGAGACAGCGAGAGCCGGAGCTGGCGCGATTCGCCCACGAGGTCGGAGCGCTGTTCGCTCACGTGGTTGAACTGCGAGCTGACGCGCGCGTCGCCGCTGGCGATGACGCCGGTCGCGGGCACGATGCTCGTCGCCTGCACGTACACCGGACGTCCGCCCTCGTCGGCCAGCGCGAACTGCTGCACGGGACGGAAGTTGAGGTCCACGAACCCGCGCTGGTTGATGTTGCGCGAATACGTGACCTCGGCGGTGAGGCTGAAGCGGTTCGAGAGAATCGGTCCGTTCCACTGCAGGTTGCCACGGATGCTGCGCGGCGCGCTGAAGTCCTTGGCGAACAGCGTGACGTTCGGCGCGGTGTTGGCGAACACGCTGCCCGTGGTGCCATCGGCGCACGTGCTCGGCACGCTCGCCGGATCGGCGGCGTACGCACTCCAGTCGGGAATGGGGGTCGCCGCCCCGACGCAGGCGAGCTGCTGCACTGCACCCGGAAGCCCGGTGTTGTCGATCGCCGATCCGAGCAGCGATGCGGGGGACAGGCTCTGGAAGACGCCGACGCCGCCGCGCACGACGGCGCGCGGGACACGGGCCGCTCCCTCGAACGCGCTGATCTGCGGTGCCTTGCCGTACGTCCACGAGAAGCCGAGTCGCGGGCTGACGTAGATGTCGTTCGGCGTGACGTCGTTGCGCACCCCGAACAGCTGCTGCACGGCGGCGTTGTACGCCGGCGACGATGAGTAGTGGTTCGCGTCCACGCGAAGACCGTACTGCAACTGGAGGGCGTTCGTGCGCTTGTAGGTGTCACCGAGCGAGAGGCCGATGGCGCTCTGGCTGCCGCTCTGCGTACGCGGCAGGAGCGAGCGGCTGAACGACGCCGGCTGATTGGCGGCGACGTCGGCGAGCGAGTTGTAGTAGAAGGAGCCGAGCAGGTTGTTCGTCTGGTCCTGATCGTAGCTGTCCTGTCGCAGCTCGGTGGTGAGCTTGAGGCGGTGCTTGTTGCTGCGGCTGAACCACGACAGCTGGTTGGTGGCCGCGAGGCCGAGGCTGGTGCTGCGCGTGTTCATCGACGGGCTGCCGCCGAACGCGAGAGTGCGTACGCTGTTCGTGCCGTCGGGGAAGGCGGAGTTGACGAGGACGCTCGCGCTCGGGAGGTCGACGTATGGCGACCCGTAGTTGCGATTGCCGTTCACGCCGATCGTGCTCTCGCTGAGCACCGTGCCCTTCACGTACGCCGTGTGATTGGCCTGGACGCCGCCGAAGAGACTGGTGCGATCGCCGCCGTGCGCGGGCACCTCGGTGGACAGCGCACCGGCGGGCGTCTGCCGGTTCCAGAATCCGTTGAAGGTGACGTTGAAGGTCTGGCCGCTGCTCGAGCTGGGCGGCGTGAAGTCGAGACTGCCGAAGACGGAGCCATTGTCGCTCAGGCGACTGTCCGGAATGCGGCCGTTGATGGTGGTGGGCACGCCAGCCGTGTTGAGCAGCTGGAGAAGGTGCGCCACGGAGTCGATGGAGATGCCGCTCGCCTGCAGGCCGACGGGATCGGTGTTGATCAGCGTGTGCAGGTCGTTGCTGCGGCGACCGAGCTGATAGGCGACGTTGTAGAACGCCTTGTCGAAGACGATGGGACCGGAGAGCGACCCACCGAGCGAGAGGTTGGTGTACTGCTGGCCGAGGGCGCGCGCGGCGGGATCGGTCCACTGGAGCGGCGGTGCGTCGAAGTTGAGCGACGTGCTGCGCCGGATGTAGTTGGAGCCGGAACCGGTGCGGATGTTGAGCTGGGCGCCACTGAAACCACCTCGGCTCACATCATATGGAGTGGTGACGACGGAGGTGCTGATGTTGGCATCGCGCGGCAGGTTGTTGGCGCCGAAGGGCGAGCCGTTGAGCGTGGTACTGTTCTGATCGGACGACAGGCCGAGCACGGAGAAGCCGGCCGGATCGCCGTCGGCGCCGAGGACCGGCGTGACACCGGGGACGGTGGCCGCGAGGGCGTTCAAGTCGCCCTGCTGGCTGGCGGCAACGGCGGCGGCGTTCGCGGCCTGCTCGGTGCCGCTGATGTCGGGCGCCTTGTCGGCGTTGCGATCCACCTTCTGGCGATCGGCGGCGACGCGAACGGTGTCGAGCATCGCTGCAGCGCGCTGGAGCCTCGCATCGGCGACGAGGATCTCCTCGTCGGCCACGCGCTTGAGCTCGAAGCGGCGCGGCTGAAAGCCAAGCGAGGCGAAGGTCATGAAGTAGTCGCCTTCGCCGCCGGGGAAGGTGATGGTGTAGCGGCCGTTGCGATCGGTGCGCGCCGTACGGTTCACGCCGCCGCTCACGGAGGTCGCGGTGACGTTGGCGTTCTCGATCGGTGCGTTGTCGGGGCCGGTGACCTGGCCACGGATGACGTCGACGCCCTGGGCGCTGGCCGGTGCGGTTGCAGCGATGAGGGCGAAAGCGGCAAGTGCGATGATGCGGCGAAGCACTTTGAAGGGCGTTGGGGAGGGCGTCACGGCGATGCCGGGCATTCGCCGCAGTTGGACACCATGAAGCGTCGAATGGTGCCCGGGGCTGAGGGGATACGCGGAGGAGGGGCAATACGTTCTACCGCCAACCAGACCGGGCGCTCCTGGCGGCTGCACGGACCGCTGGCCGGGAACGCGCCGCTACTCGTGTCGTATCGCGTCGATCGGCGACAGCCTCGACGCCAGCAGCGCCGGGTACAACCCGAACGCCAGGCCCACCGTCACCGTCGCCAGGACTGCCACGATCACCGTGCTCACGGAGAGTCCCGCATACATCTCGGCCTTCGAGTTGGCGCGAATGAGCGCGGTGATTCCGAACGCGCCGGCGACGCCGAGCACGATGCCGACGAGACTGCCCGCGCCGGAGATGGTGACCGACTCGGCGAGGAACTGGGCAAGGATGTGGCGGCGCGCGGCGCCAACGGCGCGGCGGATGCCGATCTCGCGGGTGCGTTCGGCGACGGCGGCGAGGAGCACGTTCATCACGCCGATGCCGCCGACGAGGAGCGAGATGCCGGTGATGGCGCCCATGAACAGCTTGAACAGGAGCATCGCCTGCTGCGCCTGCGCGACGCGCTCGGAGCGATTGGCCACGGTGACGCGCTTCGCCCATTCGGTTCCATAGCGCATGGCGAGCCAGCGCTCGGCCGCAGCGCGCGCTGGTGCGACGTCTTCCACGCGATTGGCAAGCACGATGATGGACGGTGACCACGACATCGACGACGGGATCACGTGCGGTGCGATGCCGGTCGGGACGACGGCCGTGACTTTCTCCTCACCGACGCCGGTGCCGGCGAGGATGCCGATCACGGCGAGCCGCATGTTGCCGAGCGTGACGGAATCGCCGGGCGCGAGAGGAGGACGTCCGCGCGGCACGAGATCGCGCGCCGCGCGCGCCGACAGCAGCGTGACCGGTGCCGAGCTCTCGCTGTCGGTGAACAGCCGTCCGGCGGCCACGGTGACGCCCTGGGTCCGGAGCAGCGGCGTCATTGTGGCGATCAACCGCACTACGCGCTGCGCACCATCCACGGTGGTGATGGCGACGCCGGGCGACGTGGCACCGGCGGCGGCGAGGGGCCGGACCGCTGCCTGCAGCCCGACCGCATCTGCCATCGTGAACACCACCGGACTATCCACGGGAATGTTCACGCCGTCCACCTCATGCGTCTGTCGCGGCGCGAGACCAATGGCCTGCAGATCGGTAGTCTGTCCGATCTGGCTGCGGAAGTAGCGCTCCATGCCATCGCCGAGCGAGAGCACGGCGACGAGCGACGCCACGCCGATCACGATGCCGAGCGTGGAGAGAAAGGTGCGCAGCGGGTTGGCGCGCAGCGTGGAGAAGCTGACGAGGAAGGAGTTGGTGAGCACGTGGCGACGTACGCGGTTGGCGCAGCGACGGTTTCGGGTCGGGAGCTGCTCGACGACCTCTAGCGCCGCCGCAGCACGCGTCCCGAGCGGGTGTCCATGTACTTCCCGCCCGCCACCGCGGGCACGCCGTTCACGAGCACGTAGTCGATGCCGACGGCGTACTGGTGCGGGCTCTCGAACGTCGCCCTGTCGGCGACGCGGCCCGGGTCGAACACGACGACGTCGGCGATCGCGCCTGCGCGCAGGGCGCCGCGATCACCAAGCCCGAGCCGAGCTGCCGGCATGCCGGTCATCTTGTGCAGGCCCTGCTCCAGCGTCATCACGTGCTCATCGCGCACGTAGTGGCCGAGCACGCGTGGGAAGGTGCCGTAGCCGCGCGGATGCGGGTGGCCTTCGCCCGGCGTGCTGAGCCGGCCATCGGAGCCGATCATCACCATCGGGTGCCGCATGATGCGTTCGACGTCGCCTTCGTCGAGCACGTGATAGATGGCGTTGGCGCCGCCCTTCCGTTCGGCGTCGATGACGAGCGTCGCGCCATTCTCGGGCGTTGGCCCGAGACCGCGGCGCGTGGCCCAGTCGGCGAGCGTCTTTCCCTCGAGCGAGCGGTCCCAGGTGACCTTCGCGAACTGCACGCGCGCGATGTCGCCGCCGCCACGATCGTTGAGGATGTTGAACACGATGCCGCGGCGAATGCTGTCGGCAAGCACGGGATCGGCAAGGCGACGCGCAAAGGCACTGTCGCCGTCGGCGAGCGCCCAGCTCGGAATGAGCACGCTGATGCCGGTGTGCGTCGCCGTATACGGATAGACGTCGGCCATCACGTCCACGCCGGCGGCGCGGGCCGAGTCGAGCATGTGCAGCGTGACGACGCTCTTCCCCCACATCGCCTGGCCGACAGCTTTGTGGTGGGTGAGCACGATCGGGATGTGTGCGCGGCGCCCGATCGCGATCGCCTCGGCGACACCGTCGAGGAGGCCGAGTCCCTCCTCGCGCAGGTGAGAGGTGTAGATGCCGCCGGAGTCAGCGGCCACCTGCGCGAGCGCGACGACTTCGTCCACGTTCGAGTAGGCGCCGGGAATGTATTTCAGCCCGGTGGACATGCCGAACGCGCCCTCGTGCATCCCCCGCGCGATCATCGAGCGCATGCGCGCGAGCTCGGCGTCGGTGGGAGCGCGGTCGGCCTCGCCCATCACGGCGCGGCGTACCGTGTTGTGCCCGACGAGATACGCCACGTTGATGCCGATTCCCTGCTTCTCGCGCGCGGCAAGATACGTCGCGAACGGCCACGGCGAGCTGCCGTCCGGCCCCCCGAGCGCCGTCGTGACACCCTGGGTGACGGCGCTCCTTGCGCCGGGCAGCTGCGGCAGCGGATCGAGATGCGCGTGCATGTCGATGAAGCCGGGCGCGACGATGCGATCGGTGGCGTCGATGACGCGCTTCGCGCTGGTGCGCGCGAGCGGCGTGCGCGAGACGGCGACGATGTGGTCACCGACGATGGCGACGTCAGCGCGGTAGCGTGGCGCACCGGTGCCGTCGATGACGGTGCCGTTGGTGATCAGGATGTCGTAGCGCGGCTGCTGGGCGGAGGCGCTAGCGACCGCAATGCAGAGGAGGACGGTGGGAGAGAGGCGCATGGTGCGGGCAATGATACGCCTCCGTACTCGACGCGACGAGCCCAGACTCTTCCGATTTCATTCATCCCGCTTTTCGAGCTCCGCCGCAGCGGAGCACACCGTCTACGGCTCCTGTACCACCGTATACGTCACCGTCACCACCTGTGCGTCGACGGCCGTTCGCAGAGCGGTCGAATCCGCATTCACGAGGTAGCGCACCGGCAAGTCGCTCCCGGCGGTGACGGGAATCCCGGTCACGACGTCGGTGGGGACGGTGTCGAGGACGACCGGGCCGGCGCTCGCGGCGCCGGCGGGAGCGGCGAGGGTCACGACGAGCGCGCTGCCACGCGGAAGGGCGCGGTCGAGCGAGGCGAGGACCTTTCGGTCGGGCTGATTGGTGGCGATCGACCAGCTGGTGCGGCTCTCGGGCTGATCACCCCGGAGCGACATCGGCTTCGTGACGGGTGCGACCGAGGCGCGGCTCGCGGGGAGAACTCGGAAGATCACGAGCTGCGACGCCGTCTGCTGTGCCGCCATCGGACGCGCCATGGCGCCGAGCGCCATGCTGGCCGCCAGTCCGAGCGTTCCGAGCACCCATGATCCACGTCGCATCGTCCCGCCTGAGCCCCGAGGTCCATGGCAAGAGCGCGTTGGTGCGCTCGTCGCCGACTTCGAGATTCAGTATCGGGAATTCCGTACCAGAACTGATCAGGCGGGGAAAATCAGGACAAATTGCGACCCGACCCCGGGCTCGCTCTCGATGGTCAGCTGGCAGCTCATGGATTCTGCAAGAGTGCGAGCCACCGAGAGTCCCAGGCCTGCCCCCTCGTGGACACGACGCGTGCTGCCGTCCACCTGCACGAACGGCTCGAAGATGGCCGCCTGCAGCTCGGCGGGGATGCCGATCCCGCTGTCACGCACTTCGATCGCCGCCGGAACATCCGTTTCGGCGTGCGCGCGCACAGTGACGGTCACACCGCCCTCCGACGTGAACTTCACGGCGTTCGACACGAGCTTCCGCAGCACGCGGAGCAGGCGCGTCGCATCCAGCGACCGCATCCCGTCGGCCTCGATCACCAGGTCGAGCGTGATTCCCTTCTGCGTCGCGGCGCGCAGGTTCTCGCGCACCGTAGTCGCCGCCGCTGCCGCCACGTTCACCGGCACGAGCGCCGGCGCGACGGGCGATGGGGCGGTGACGTCGAACAGGTCCTCGACCAGGTCGAGCAGGCGCTCGCCGCTGGCGCGAATGCGCTCGAGCATGGCGAGATCCTCCACGCGCTGGTTGCCTGCGCGGTTCGTTCCGAGCACGCGCGAGAAACCGATCACCGAGTTGAGTGGCGTGCGCAGCTCGTGACTGAGGCGCAGCAGCACCTCGTGGTTCATCGGGCGCGATGCCGGCACGGGCTCGATCGTCATCGCTGCTGCTTCTGCTGCTGCCGGTCCTGCTTCGACTCATCGAAGCCGTCGCCGCCGACGATCTTCACCTTGCGACGCCTCGGCACCAGGCGGAAGTCCACGACGAGCGCGCCACCGGACTTCAGCTCCGTGGACACGCGCTCGTGATCCCACTGCGCCTGCGGCGCGAGCTCACCCTGGACCATGATGGTCCACGTGCCGCTCGGCACGTCGGTGAACAGGTACCGGCCGTCGGCGTCGGTGATGCGGTACAGCGTATCGCGTCCACCGATGAGGAGGACCGTGGCTCCCTCGATTGGTCCCCCGTCGGCGAGGGAGTCCGGTTCCGATCCCATTCCCGTTCGTGCCACGACGAGCCGCCGGGCGGTGCCGGAAATCTGGCCCGCCGGCTCCACGGCCACGTTGAAAGTGGCCGGACGCCGGGCACCGCTGTCCACCCGGACGTTCGGATTTCCGCCGAAGACGGTATTCCCGCTCGCGATCTGCTGCGCAAGCGCGACGCGATACGAACCGGCAGGGAGTCCGGCGAAGTTCACGCGTCCGTCATCGTCGGTGATCGCCGCCTGCGGACCGAGTCGCACCAGCGCTCCGCTGATGCCGCGGCCCGTCTGCTGGTCCATCACTCGGCCGTGCACGCGGCCTGGCGCGCGCGACGGCCCGATGGGCAGCGGCAACAGCGTGCTGTACTCCAGGTACGCCAGTCGCTGGCCGGCGAGCGCGTCCTGAAGATCCTGGCCGCCGACGCGAACGCGGGCCGTGATCGTCGCGCCGTTGGGAAGCGCTTGCATCAGTCGCGCGTCCGCGTACGCGTAGCCGATGTCGGGCTGCAGCATGCGGGAGCTGGAGCCCATGACGGCGAATCGCGTGGTGCCGGTGAGCTGGAGCTGCGCGTCCGCACCGATCATCGTGACGCGCTCCGCTCCGCGCAGCACGAGCGCGTCGCGGCTTGACTCGCCGAAGACGGACAACATGCTTCTTCCCGCCTGCACGCCCACGCCCCCGCTGAACGTTCCATAGTTGCGTGTCGTCGAATCCGTCAGCGTCACCTGCCCCGACTCCGCGGTGCCCCAGAAGCGCAGCACACCCACTTCCTGCTCGGCGCGCGCGGTGACGCCGCGCTGCATCTCGACACCCGGAATGAGCGACATCGAGCGCGCGTAGGACGTGTAGCCGACCGCGAATCGGCCCTGGTACGACAGCTCGGCGACACCGGTGTGCAGGTCGTGCGTGCTGCGGAGGGCAAAGAAGCGCGCCGACGTCCGCGAGGCGGCGAACGAGCCGCGCAGCTGCAGGCCGGCGACAGGCGCCGTGAGCATGCTTACGTAGTCGTACCGCGAGTCGTGCAACGGGCCGGCGTAGAGGGAGTCGGCATCGAGATGGCCGGCGTCGACGTGAATCGCGGTGCCGGCACCCACGCGGGCGGAGCGCGCGGCACCGCGTCCCGCGGCGCTGTTGCTCGCTGAGTACTCGAGGTCCACCTGCATGTCGCCAACCGGATTCACTGATCCGGTGGCGGCAAGGAGCCGGCCGGCGAACGGGCCGTCGCGGCGGTCGACACCGCTCACGCCAAGGTGCGGCGAAGCGAAGATCCGATTGCTGCCGAGATGCACGAACGCGCCCTGCTCGGTGCCGGCGTCGGGCTGGAAGCGGAAGCGCTGTGCGAAGTAGCCGATGCCGAGCGTGGTGTCGCCGAGAGTGATGCGGCCACCCGTGCCGCGCTGGGACGCACTCGTGAGCCGCGAGGCCTGGTACACCGCGTCGCCACCCTCGAGGCTGAAACGCGCCCCTTCCAGCGTAGCGTGGTATTCCTCGCGATCTCCGAACGGGGAACCGGGTGCCGGCTTGCTGCGCACCACGAAGTCGAGACGCTCACTGCCGCCGTCGCGCAAGGCGCCGCCGCCGGTGAGCTCGTAGCGCGAGACACCGGCCGCGTCATCGGCCGCCCTGACGCGCAGCGTGGAATTGACGGTGTGCAGCCCGGTGCCCCCACCGGCCTGCTGAACGATCGTCACGCGTGCCGACGCCGTTGCCTTCACCGTGGAGTCGGCGGTGTCGGCGACGCGCACGATGAGCACGTCGTCCACCGCTTCTGCAGTCGGCAGCTCGGCGGCGACGCGGACCTTCACGATCCGGGACTCGTTCGCGGCGAGCGCGAGCGTCGTATCGGGCTGCTGCACGGTGCCGACCGAGCTGCGCGCGCGGACGGAGAAGGTCGCAGCGACGTTGCCGACGTTGTGGACGAGGAAGCTTCCCTGATACGGTGTGCCGGACACGCCGTACGGCGGTCGCTCCGTGAGGGCGACCTGCACGCCGCGCCGCGAGCGGACGTCGACGAGAAGGGAATCCTCGAACAGGAAGTGGCCCCAGGCATCGATGGTCCGGAGCCGGACGGCGTAGCGCCCGGCGGCGGTGCGCGACGGGACGCGCAGGCTCACCATCCAGGTGTCGCTCGCCCGAGGTCCGAGCGTGAATGGGGTGTCACCGAGAATGACCGCCCAATCCGCGGGCGGGGAGATCCTGGAGACCACCGTCAATGTGTCGAGCGACGGATTCCGAACCTGGAGCGTCACCGTGATCGTGCCACCGGCGTCCGCCTTGATCGCGTCGACCGGGCGCTTGAGGAGCAGGCCGACCGGCTTGCGCATGGATGGCGGCCCGACCCGGATGGGTTCCTGCGTCAGCGCCTGTGGGGCATGCGCTCCGAGCACGATCGCTGCGAGCGCGGCCCAACGGGACAGGCGCGACATGGCGTTCAGAAGGTGAGCTTGTACTGCGCGGCGGACACGGTCTCGTCGCCCGTGTCGGCGAAGACGAGCGCCTTGTATTCGCCGGCCGGCAGCGCGCCGAAGCTGAATCGCTGCTTCAGCGACGTGCCCGGATAGAGGAGGCCGCGCTGCTGCTCGATGCGCTTGCGCATCACTCCCCGCCCGTCATAGAGCTCGATCCAGAGATTCGGGCGATACGCGCGCTCTCCCGTGTTCTCGAGCACGACGTCGAGCACCCGGGCGCCGGTGGAATCGGTCAGGAACCCCTGCCGCGTGATCCGTACCTTCCGCGAACCGGCGGTGGGCAGGTGGGTGGCCACCTGCACTGCATAGCGGAAGACGGCACCAAGCCCGATCTCACCGCGTCCAGCCTGTGGGGGGAGACGGGGCTGCCCCTCCACCATGATGGTGCTCCAGTAGGTGCCGCGCAGCGAGTCGATGGCCGGCACCGTCACCGCGTAGTTGAGCACGACCTCCGCATTGGGCGGAATCGTGATCGAGGACGCCGACGGCTTGACCCACGCGGCATTGGACCGAGCCACGGTGCCCGCGGACTCGAAGTTCGACGTACCATCGGCCGAGAAGCGGTAATCCGTCTGATAGACGCGTACCGGCTGCGGCTCGGCCGTGAGGTTGCGCACGGTAATGGAGCTCACGTAGCGCTGACCTGGGCCAGCCTCGTGCTCGTCGACGGCGTTGCCGACGACCGCGATCTGGGCGCTCGCTCGCATGGGCGTCGCGAGCAGGGGTGCCGCGAGCAGCGCACACGTGAGCAGGCGTGCGCCGTGGCGGAGGACCGGATGTCGCAGGATGAGGAGGAAGGCGAGGGACGACATCGGTCGGCTACGGGACGATCGTGAGCGAGACGTTCCGCGTGAACGGTGCGAGGACCCCGGCGCTGGCCGTCGCCGTGAACGAGTAGCTCACGGTGCCGGTGCGGGTGGTGCTGGCAGAGGGGATACTGACGATCATGTCGACCGGCGTGATACCAAGGACTTGCGCTCCCTGACTGGTGCCGGCGGGATAGGTGAGGGTCAGCGTCAGCGTGGTGTTGGCCGGCATGGCCTGGTCGAGCTGGGCGCGGATGCGCAGGATCCCGTCGCCCTTCTTGGTGCTCGTGGTAAAGCTGCCCGCGCCGTTGGAGACCGTGGTGGGATCCTGGCCCGCCACCGCCGAGGCAATGGTGAAGGTGCCGCCACTGCCGCTCCCGAAGGTGATCGTCTGCGCCGTCACCGCCCTGCTTCCGAACAGGAGCAGGGCGGCAACGAGCAGGCTGCGCATGACGGTCTTCACGGGAGCTCCGATTCAGCCTGAGCGGATGCTCAGGTGCCCGGGGTCATGGTGTAGGTCACGACGCGCGAATCGGCCGCGATGACGCCCGCTGCCGCCGTGGCGGAGAGGGTGTAGGTGACCGTGAGCGCGTTCCCCTTGACCTTGGTGATGCCCGTGACGAGGTCCTGGGCCGTACCGGAGGCGAGGTTCTTGGCCGTCGACGTGGCTCCGGCGGGCGCGGCAAGCTGGACGCCGAGGGTGACACCGGTCGGCATGTCCGTCGGGATGCTGGCCGAGATCTTCGCGTTCGTCTGATTCGTGGTCACGGCCCAGACCGAGCTGTTGTCGGTCACCGGCGTCGGATCGCTACCCGCCGTCGCCGTCGTGATGGTCAGGGTGACCGGGGTCGAGGTGATGCTGAACTGGTTGATGGCCTTGACCTCGAAGTTCACCGTCTGGGTCTGGGCGCCGGCAGCCGAGGCCAGACCGGCCATCAGGCTGAGCACCGCCGCGGTACGTCCTGCGAACTTGGCAAACATTGTCGTTGCTCCGTGAAGTGAGTGGAAACGCTACGCCGAGAAGATGGGGCGGCCATTATTACAGGATTTCGTCAGCATTATTACGATCTTGTAATGGCCGCGTCCTGAGAGAGAACCAGCGACTGCACCTGCGACCGCAACCGTAAGAGGCGCCTCTGGACCAAGAGGCGCCGGCATCCGCTCAAGTTTTTCCTGGTACCGGCCGATACTCCCCATGAGAGCTCTACTCGTCGAGGATGATGCGTCGTTCGCATTGCTCGCTCAGCACGTTCTCGAACAGGAAGGATTCGCCGTCGATGTGGCGTCGAATGGCAGCGACGGGCTCTCGCTCGCGCTGGTAAACGAGTACGACTGCGTCTTGCTCGACCTGGGGCTGCCCGATCAGCATGGGATCACCATCATCCAGACGCTGAGGCGGGAGGGACGCACGACTCCGGTCATGGTGCTGACCGGGACCGTGGAGGGGCAGACCAGTGTTCGCGCATTGGACGCCGGTGCGGATGACTACGTCACAAAGCCCGTTGTCATCGACCAGCTCCGCGCCCGCATCCGGGCCCTCGTTCGGCGCGGCGGGGCCCAGCGGACAGAGAAGCTCGCCCTCGGCAACCTGATCCTGAACCGGCTGAGCCGGCAGGTCCTCGTGAATGGCACCGAGGTCCGGCTCACGGCCAAGGAGCTTCCGTTGTTGGAGCACCTGCTCCTCAAGGCCGATCAGGTCGTCTCTCGCACCGAGCTGCTCGAGCGCGTGTGGGACATGCACTTCGACCCCGGGTCCAACGTGGTGGACGTCAACGTGACGCGGATCCGGAAGAAACTGGCGGACGCGGGGGCGCTGGTGCGGATCGTGTCGCGGCGGGGGATGGGGTTTGTCCTTACGGCGGCGATGACTGACTGACGGACCGGAGGACCGGAGGACCGGAGGACCGAGAAGGGCACACCCGTCATATTTGGGTGTGCCCTTCGCAGTTTCGGTCCATCGGTCCATCGGTCCATCGGTCCATCGGCCCATCGGCCCATCGGTCCTCCAGCCTCCAGCCATACCAATGCCCGACCACAACGGAAACGTTCTAGCCACCATCCGCCCCGACTCCATCAAGCGTATCCATCTGGTGGGCGTGGCCGGCACCGGCATGGGCTCCTTTGCCGGCATGCTGAAGGCAAAGGGCTACGTCGTCACGGGGAGCGATGAAAAGGTCTATCCGCCGATGAGCGACATGCTCGCGGCGTGGGGCGTCGAAGTCATGACGCCGTATTCCCCAGCCAACCTCGACGCCGCGAAGCCGGATCTCGTCATCATCGGCAACGTGATCCGGCGCGTGAATCCGGAAGCGACCGCCGTGCGCGAGCGCGGCATCCCGCAGATGTCCTTCCCCGCAGCCTTCGGCTCGCTCGTGCTCGAGGGAAAGCACAGCGTCGTCGTCGCCGGCACGCACGGCAAGACGACCACCTCCGCACTGCTCGCCCACGTGCTCGTGTCGGCCGGCACCGATCCCACGTTCCTCGTCGGCGGCGTGACGCTCAACTACGCGGGCAACTTCCGCAACGGGAACGGCCCGTTCGTCGTGGTGGAAGGGGACGAGTACGATACGGCGTACTTCGACAAGGGGCCCAAGTTCCTGCACTACCGCGCGAAGACGGCGATGTTGACGAGCGTGGAGTTCGACCACGCCGACATCTACCGCGACATGGCGCACTACGAGTCGGCGTACGAGAAGTTCGCCGCCACCATTCCCGAAGACGGCTTCCTCGCCGTGTCGGCGGCGTACCCCAATGCGGTGGCCATCGCGCAGCGCGCCGCGAAGTGCTACGTGGCCACCTACGCCGCGCACGGCGACGCCGACTACGTGCCCGAGGATCTCACCTTCGGGCCCGAAGGCGCGCGCTTCGTCATCCGTGAGCCGCGCGGCCACGCGGGAAAATTCCTCCTGCCGATGTCCGGCCACCACAACGTGGAGAACGCGGTCGGCGTCTACGCCGTGTGTCGCGCCCTTGGCCTCAAGGCGGACGACATCCGCGACGGATTCGCCTCGTTCACTGGCGTGAAGCGGCGCCAGGAGATCCGCGGCGAGCCGGCCGGCGTGCTCGTCATCGACGACTTCGCGCATCATCCGACGGCCGTGCGCGAGACGATCACCGCCATTCGCCTGCGCTACCCCGATCGCCGGCTGTGGGCGGTGTTCGAACCGCGCTCCAACACCAGCCGGCGCAACATTCATCAGAGCGAATACACCCACGCCTTCGCCGGCGCCGCGCGCGCGACGATCCGCGTCCCCGAGCCGCACGACAAGGTGCCGGTGAGCGAACAGCTCGACATCAACGCGGTGGTGAAGTCGATCAACGAACAGGGGATCGAGGCCGATGCGTCACCCGACGTCGACGTGCTCGTGAAGCGGGTGCTCGACGGGGCGCGCAAGGGTGACGTGCTGCTCGTGATGAGCAATGGCGCGTTCGGCGGATTCATTCCGGCGGTGCTGGACGGGCTGAAGAAGCGGTAGACCGATGGACCGATGGACCGATGGACCGATGGACCGATGGACCGATGGACCGATGGACCGATGGACCGATGGACCGAACGGTCCTCCGGTCCTCCGCCT
>Ga0157369_10003297_pt1 | contig 19207 bp, 20 predicted proteins | sample C25metaG_FD_113461 | JGI IMG/M metagenome (GOLD analysis project Ga0157369, IMG submission 113461) | Corn rhizosphere microbial communities from Kellogg Biological Station, Michigan, USA - C2-5 metaG | ecosystem: Host-associated > Plants > Roots > Rhizosphere > Soil | place: USA: Michigan... | reverse complement strand
GCGCTTGCTGCCGCGTCCTTGGACGCCTGGAACACTGGGCTGGAAATGTTGTTGATTACGATTCGCGCTGAACCTACGGCTAGACCACCGCTGGTAGTGTCCAGCATGGCAACACCGGCAGTAACCTGAATCTGTACATTGGTCTTGCCAGCGGGAATGACAATCTGTACGCTCGCCTTGGTAGAGAATCCTGCCACACCGTTGATGCCCCAGTTGGTGTTGTTCTGAGACTGAACGATAGGAACGGGCAGGGCCGCAACCTGACGGCTTAGTAGCTGCACTGAGGCGTTTAGCTGCGCCAGGTTGTTGCCTACGTCCTGCTCATTACGTTCGAACCGGAATCCGATATCACGACGCCACTGCGTCATGTTCTTGCCCCACGGCATTGCGCTGGGCGGCAAGTTCTCGCTAGGGATTACGTCCATAGTGGGATCACTCCAAAGTCGGCAAATGTCTTGCCAGTAAAGCGTGTGTCGAAGTCAGCAAAAGTCTTGCCTGTCCACACCGCGTCGAAGTCGGCAAAGGTGGTGTCGCGCTCGGCACTGTACTGGATGCCCGCTTCAGTGGTTGTAGCATTGCGGATACGGTAGTACGCCTGTCGGTGCTTTACACGCGCACCAGCCACGTTACCGAACGCCTGGTTCTCGAATGTGTCGGCTACGCTTGCATAGTAAGCGTTATTGAAGTCCGCGAAGGTCTTCCCGGTCCATGTAGTATCGAACTGTGCAAACGTCTTACCTGCATAGTCAGCGTCGAACTGCGCGAAGGTTGGGTAATTGTATGTACCCTTGTCGCCCTTTCGGTTGATCACTGTGGCGCTGACACTGATGCCCTGGTCTGCCCCAGCCCAACGCTGAGCGGCACCGATCCCGATGGTGTATGCTTCCTGGATCGTGTTGATCGCAGGGCTGTCGATTTCCACACCGATTTCGGTGGCCGTCTTGTCGTTCGGCACGCCGGTAGTGAAGTCGTACGACTGCTTCGAGAAGAACACGCCGGTACCGATGAGGCGCAGTGATGAATAGTAGTTGCTCGGTCCTGCGGACATAGCGATACGGTACGGAGCGTACGTTCCAACCGGGTCAGACGCGCCTGTGATGGTCACGTCAATGCTTCGTGTGTCCTCACCGATTGCCACAGTCAGCGAGCCGCCCTGAGCAGTCCACTGCGCGGGAGGAACCGGCAGACCGTCGTTACCTGCCACGGCGTATACGCTGCTAGGTCCAGTGTAGGCGCGGTCCACGTAGGACACTACTGAAGGCTGCTGAAGGCTTTCGATGCTCACGTTGACTGGGATGTTGACAGTCAGAACCTCGTTAGCGTCAACCTGATACACAGCAACGTCGGAGTTCCATCCGCCTGCCGGGTAGACAAGGCCGTTCACCTGACGGTAGCTGTTGTACTGCCACACACGAACCGCACGAGCAATGTCACCGTTGGCTACCGACCACGAGACACTAGAGTTCTTGTGGACTTCAGCCTCACGACCTCGGATAGGACGCACGACAATGTTGCTAGAAACGAGAGAAATCTCGATCTGCTGAGCGACACAAATCTGCTTGAGCCAGTCCCACACGTCACCTGTGAAGCCGACGTAGGAAACCTGCTTCGGTCCCTGGACGCTGGTGCTGTTGTCTGTTGCACCGGTCCATGAGTAGCCGGTGAATCCCTTGACGGGATAGCTGCCGTCGAAGTAGGTTCCGGCTGTGCTGCCAACTTCCAACAGCAGGTCGCGGAAGGCCACAACGTCACCAGCGACAACGTTGGCACCGTTCAGCACCCACAGGTTGATGGACCCGGATGCGGGTGTGGTGAAGGTGAGGGATGTTGTCCCCCAGCCTGTTACTCCTGGACTGTTGGCTGTAACCGATCCAGTCAGGAAGAATTTGCTGGTACTGCTCGGGTTGCTCTGATAGACGCTGCCGCTCACCGTGTAGGTAGTGTTCGGTAGGAGGTCTGTTCCGATGGTGAAGCCCTGAATGAGCACACCAACGTTACCCGCCACGAACGAGCCTGCTGAGACGACGTAAGTGTCAAGCCCAATGTCCTGACCCATCGTACCGTTCAGCGCGCTGTAGCCAGTGAGTGTGCGGCGACCTGAAGGATTCTTAATAAGGTTGGTGCGTGTGGCTGGTGTCAGCGCGCTGTCAAATGAGAAACCGCTTGTAATCCCAGCCAGGCTGAAGTAGTAGGTGAATGCGCCCGTTAGTGTGCCGGTGTAAGGCTGCACCGTACGAGTCGCCACGAGTCGCCCAAGACGGGAGATAGCGGAGATACTTGCCACACCGTCGTTGACGGAAACGCTGGACACGTCACCGTTCGTGCGTCCGTTGGAGTCGTCGGTCAGCTCAACCGTGTCGTTGAGGAGTAGGATGGTACCTTCCGGTCCCTTGTCCTCAATGACCGTAAAGTCGATCTGACCGACTCCACCGCTGTTGTCGCCACCGACTGTAGGGGTGGCGTCTTCCTGCACGGAGTAACCAGACAGGTTTGTCTCGGCACCGGCAAAGTGTCCATTGCCTGTGACCTTGAGCGTTACTGCCATGAGTTACCTTTCGTTATACCCAAGCCTGGGTTTCTACAAGCTTGGCTGTCAGCCCCACCTTGTCGAGGGCTGCACTGTAGTTGTTAAGAGTTGGCTGCGCGGCGAACGAGCACCCGGAGTGTCCCTGCCCGGAAATGAAACCTCCGGTAGCTGGAACTACGCCGTCCTTGAGCACCTGTACGATAACACTCGTTAGTGTAATTGTACCAGAGCCGCCCAGCGTGATCAACACGCCGTCGTAGCCAGCGCTACGAGCGAACGACTGAGTGACCCTGATTGTGCTCCCAACAGCCGTAGGATTGATTGTAACGGCAGTTCCGGTAGTGGATGGACCCGTGGTAGGGATAGCCCTCAAAAGGCCGCCAGAACCGCTCACACCCTTTGCTCCAACCCATGCCGTGTAACCGGGTGGAATTGGAATCCAAACACTAGGCTGAGTGTCGCTAGCGCCCACTGTATAGGTGGCGCTGTAGACCGGATACCCGAGCGTGTTAGCATCCGTGTTTACCTGAACCGGACGGGTCACGCCGTTGTACGCCGTGCCGTCCTTTGTGTTCAAATACATAGCGCCCCACTGAGCGGGCATCATGTTGGTGTCCATCGTGAAGGGGTCGGCCCAGTAAATAGGACCGGCCCCATAGAACCCATCAGCGAAGTCGCTAATGGCACGGATGTTCTCCCGCTTCGTCATGTTCCACGAAAGCTGAAACTCCTTGTGGGCGTTGACCGAGCGGCGCACATTAGCACCACCGTTGAGAAAGTTCGTCTGGCTGTTCCAGTCAAACTTAGACGAATCAACGCCCACGGCAGGGCACTCAACCCACGTCATGTAGTTTCGAGTGCCGAACCACATCTTAGCCATTTAGTTAGCTCCTCTGTTTGCAGCAACAAGGTTAGCGGAGTCAGCCGCAGCCGACACCACCCTGTTACCAATGTATAGACGAAGACCCTCAGGAATAGCCTGAAGCAGCGCACGGTCCTGAGCACTAAGCTCAACAACCTGTAGCGAACTGTTCTGGACACCCACAGCAGGGGTCTTACCGCTGTTCAGTGCGTTCAGGAATGGCACACCAAGACGCGAAGTGTTCTCCGCGTTGATCACGTATTCCTGACCGTGAACCATACCAGCGATCTGACGTGTTCCCGTTCCTCCGGTGTAACCACCGGAAGCGAAGAACTCAGGCGAGATAGCCCCACCAGGACCATAGTACTGGTAAGACTTTCCACCCGGCACGGAGGCGTTAGCCTTAGTCACCAGGCGGCGGTATGCGCTCGTACCGGCAACCCAGCCAGCACCATAAGCAGCACCAGCGTTGTAACCGTTGTTGTAGTCGTTGCCGTCAGTACCCACGTTCATGCGGGCCTTCGTTGCAGCAACACCAGCAAGGAACTCGTTCACAGCCTGACGAGCCGGGTTAGTGTCAGCCGACACGGTGATGTTGCGAGGAACACCCTGAATGGCGATAGTCAGGTCATCGAACGCCGCAGCGTACGTCTGAATCTGATTGCTGTTATAACCAAGCTGTGTAGCCTGAGCAATAAACTCCTGCTTCAGCTTAGCGCTTGTTGCAGTCAGTGTTGCCTGGTCTGCACCCGAAGCAGCAAGCTGCTGGATGTAGTCCTCGTAGTTCTTAACAAGGTCCGTAATTGTCTTACGGTTAGCGATAGCCGCAGCCGAGTTACCCTCAAGCTCCTTGCTGGCATCCGCCTGAGCGTCAGACGCATCCTTCGATGCATCCGCGATCTGACCATTGATATCCGCAAGCTTAGCTGAGATATCCCCGGCGCGGAGAGTGTCACCGTACGCCTGTGCAATAGACAGGAAGTACTCGTTGATTCTCTTGTCACTCGCAAGCTGAGCAAGCGTGTTCTGCGCGTCGCGGAACTTCTTGTTAGCCTCATCTGTCTTGTTAGCTACGTCCTGCCAGCCAGACGCGATAGTATCGAGTCCCTGCTGACCACCGAAGCGCAGCGTGAACGAGCGGTCGAACACACTACCAAGGTCGCTAGCGTAGTTAGCAAGCGTGTAAACCTGCTTCGCGGCTTCCTGAGAAGACTTACCAACCTTCTTCGTAGACGCCGCAGCACGCTGACCAGCCGCACCGATGTTGCCAAGCGCACCAGCAAGTTGCTGACCTGCGCTGCTCATCTGCTTCGTGCCGTTGAGGTAATCCCCCACACCCTTGACCGACACACCCGGAACGTTGATGTTCGCTAGGCTTGCCAGTAGCTGAGCCGTGCTGATACCCTGTGCCTGAAGCTGAGAGAACAGCACAGCCACAGCCTCGGTAGCGTTCAGACCAAGAGCACCAGCAGCGTCGATAGTCGAAGCAATGCTGGACTGAAGGTTCTGGATGTTGGTGAACCCGGCGCTACTGAACGCATCCAGTGTCGCACCGCCAGCGGCAATGCTCTGAGCTAGCGTGTAGTAGTCCTGAGCCATTTGACCAATGGCGTTAGTGCTCTGGAATCCGTTCTGCACCTGCTGAAGCGTGTTGATCTGAGAAGCAGCCTCATCCGCAGCGTCACCAGCGTCTCCGGTGTCAACACCGAACGCCTTCATGACGGCAGAAGCAACCTGGCTCTGCGTAGCCGCACCCTCAAGTGCGCCAGAGATTAGGTCGATAGCCTTCTTCGCCTGCAACCCAGCGCCCACGTCGAACGCATCACCGACACCACCGTTCTTCACGTACTCCGCGCGGAACTGGTCGATGACCTTCTTAGCGCCAGCAGCGTCACCCTTAGCCGCCAGAGTCAGCGGACCCTCAACGTCGAACTGCATGCTCTGGAACTTGGTATTCTGTCCAGGAGCAACATCGTACGAAGTCTTGTTGAACTGCGCAGCCTTCTTGATCGCATCCTGCACGGTCTGGTCGTTAGCCAGCTTGTTAGCAAGAAGCGCGGCAGTCTGCTGACCGATGCTGAACGTGTAAGCGTCCGTGCTCTTTGTCAGCTTCTGTGTGGCGTCGTTAAGTTCAACGGTCCCGCCAGTGACAGACTCAACCTGGCCCACCCAGTCGGCAGCCGTAGTTGTCGTACGGGAAATAGAGCCTTCGATCTTACCGAAGCGCTGTCCAGTCTCCTCGTAGGTCTTGCTGTCGGCACGGAGGGCGGCCCCAATGTCATCGAAGTTGCCGAACGCTTCCTTAGCACGGTCGCCCGCACTCTGGAACTCGTTCTTTAGGTAGTCCATGCTGACAGAGACAGCACCCACAGCAGCGGTGATTGCCAGTCCGATACCAGCACCACTCAGAGCGCCCTTGAGCGCTCCACCAAGAGCACGAGAACGAACCTCTAGGGCCGACATAGAAGTACCGGCTGCGATGTTCTCTGTGACGATCTTACGCACGTTCGCGCGGTACACGTCCATAGCCAGGTTCAACTGCGCCCACACAGGACGACCAGCGAGAAGCGCAGCCACGAAGCGACCAACACCAGACGTTACCAGAGCAAGGATACCGCTCAGAGCGGTGAACGCACCGATCAGTGTCGCAGCACCCTGAACGAACGGGTTGCGAGCAGCCTCAGTCAGAAGACCGATGAAGCCCTTCAGACCGTCCAGGATTCCTGCGATAGCCGGAAGACCGGACTCACCCAGAGTACCGAATAGAGCCTGTAGGCTGTTCCAAAGCTCCTGAGCCTTGGCGGCGACAGTCTCGGTGATACGGGCGAAGCTCGATCCAAGCTGAGTTGCGTCATCGAAGCCGGTTGCAGCATCCGCGAACGCCTTGTTAACAAGGTCTGTGTTCTGCGAAAGCTTAAGAAGCGCGTTAATGTCACGAACAGCAGTGATGCCTAGTCCGCGCAGTGTAGTCTCCGCGCCAGAACCTTCCTGCTGAAGGCCCTTCAGAACCTGTAGGAAGGTCGCACCAGCGTCCTGACTCCACGCACTCTGAAACTGCTCAGCGGTAGTACCGGCGAGCTTAGCGAATGTGTCCAGAGACTTGCCGCCCTCGTTGACGGCGGTTGTGATTTCAGAGAACACGCGGATGGTAGTACCACGCGCAGCTTCAGGAGCCACACCGAGCGAGGCGTACGAAGCCGCCAGACCGATGATCTGCTTGGCGCTCAGACCAGCCTGCTGACCGGCAGCAGCGATCTGGTTGGTTGTCTGGATAATCTCCGACTCGGTAGCTACCGAGTTGACACCCACGTTGAGGATAGAAGACCCAAGAGCCTCGTAGTTACCCTGCACGTCGGGAAGAAGCGCGTCAAGGCGACCGAAGGCGGTAGCAGCCTGCTCAGCCGACACGTTTGTTGTAGCGGTGAACTGCGCAGTAACCTTGGTGAACGCCGCAATGTTGGAGGCTGGAACGTCAAGCTGTCCAGCCAGCGTTGCGATCTGTCCGAGGTTCTGGTAAGATTCCGGAATCTGAGTTCCGAGTTCGATGAACTGCTGCTGAAGTTTCTGAAGCTGCTCACCGGACACACCAGCGGTACGACCGATATCAGCCGTCATCTTCTCGAAGTTCGCAGCAATCGCCACGACGCCGACGTTGGCAGCGATCAGCGCAGCACCGGTTACACCAAGCGCTGTTGTCAGGCCGTACAGAGCATAACGTGTGTTAGCTAGGCGGTCCTGGTAGTTGAACAGTGCATCCGTTGCGGTCTGGTAGTTCTGTGCAGCGGCCTGAGCTTCGGCGTTCAGTTCGCGCTGAGCCTGAGCAGCCAGGAAGCCAGAAGACTGGAAGCGCTGAGCAACCTCTTCGGCAGAACCAGCACCAGTGCCGGTCTGCTTGTTCATGGGGGTTGCGGTGCGAAGCTGGCGCGCAAGCTCAACCGCCTTGCGGCGGGAGTCAAGCTGAGCCTGAAGAGACTTACTGATTTCAGCCTCGCGCTCAGACAGCGCGGTAACCGCCGCTAGTTCCTGCTGGGAGACAGCGCGGTTGTCAGTAGTCTTGAAAGCTGAAGCGGCAGGTACCTGTGGGGCAGTCTGCCCGAACAGCGAGCCACCAACGGCGCGCTTGTCCATGACCTTGTAAACTTCCTGAGCGGCCTTAGCCTGCTCCTGAAGCGCCTTGGTAGCAACGCCAACAGCCGCAGCGGTCGCCTTGCTGGTCTTACCAACACCAGCGACACGCTGCTCCACGCGATCCATCTGGGTTCCCAGAGTGGTCGCGTCCTTGGCTAGCTGCTTGATTGCCTCGTTGACGGACGAAACCGCATCAGCGAGAGCCTTAGTTTCGGCATCACCGGTAACATTGGCTTCAATTTCTACGCCAAGCTTTGTTTCGTCCGCCACGGCAGTCCTATTCTTCGTTAAGTTCCAGCAAGTATGCCTTGCGGGAAGGTAGCTGCTCGTCACCGACCATTTCGGCAACGACGAACGGATACTCTCCGTCCTTGAGGGTTTTAGCCGCCTTACCCTTCTTCCACTTCTCTAGCTCAGCAGAGGCGTAGCAAAGGTCGCGACGAACCTTGAACTGAAGGTTGCGCTCACTAGAGCGGCAAATCCAGAGCGGCTGTCCGCACATCTGGCAGGTTTCCTTTTGCAGGATCGTCCATGCCATGACGAGCTTCTTGTCGATCTGAGTCCACTCAGTCGGTGAGGTCTTCGTGTCGTAGATTAGTAGAGAGGGCGGCAGGCCCATTTCATATGCGGTCTGAACCGCGATAGCAAAGTGGTAGTTCTTAGGCCACGTCAGCACGTCCGCGAGGAAATCCGGCATCGGCTGCGCTGTCGAAGGCTGCGGCGGTGAAGTTCACTTCCGCGATCTTGGCAACGAGGCGACCGAATTCACCTTCATTCAGAAGCGTGCGAAGCTTGTCAACCTGCTCGGCATCCCAGATGCGTGGGTCTTCAGCGCCAGCGTGGTTCTTAACAGAGACAATCGACCGGGCGATTAGCTCATTGTCGCGCTTCTTAAGCTCTTTCACGTCGGTAGTCGTCTCGCCATTCGGTGCAAGAATCTCGTTCACAATTCCAGGAGCGATTCCACGGACACCGATCACAAGCGCACTCTTGCGAAGACGGTCCTGTAGCGCAGCGATTCGCTCGTCGCGTGCCGCTGCAAGCTCGCTCGTCAGGGAAACACCCTTGTCCTCGTTAGCCTGACGCTCCGCGACCAGCTTTGAATATTCAATAGCGGCAGCCGTGTCTACGAAGATGGTGACCTCTTCGACCGGTAGGGGTGTGCCCTCAAGCATGGCGAAGATATCGAAGTTGTCCGCAGTGGGTTCAATAGTAGTGGTAGTTGCTGTATCCATAACGCCTATTCTATCATACTTTAACAGAAATGTTAAGTTACAAAAACAGCCCCCGACTGGACTGGAAAACCAGCCCAATCGGGGGCGTTATGGATACAGCTTCGATTAGCTGACGGTGCGAGCCTGCACAATCGGAGCCGATGCTGCCGGGTGGTTGACGGTAATGTTTGCCGTACCAGCCGACAGGCTCTTGACAACACCGTTCGCAGAAACCGATGCAACAGCAGGGTTGCTGCTGACGTAGGTTGCGACAGTGCGAATGTCCTTACCGTTCAGTGTTGGGTGAAGCACGTCTGCGTCGCCAATGGCGCTAGCAGCGGTGCTGGAAACACCAGCTAGTGCAGCAGGAGTAGCACCCTTGACCACGGTGTAGGTGTAAAGCTGTCCCTGAGGGAGGAAGTTCACAGTGAACTTAACAGCGTCGTCGCCAGAGGCGTCATCGGTGATAACGTCCGCCACGAAGCGGAAGACGCTTACGCGGTCGCCCGCAGCCCAAGGCTGGTCCCACTTCTTCTCAGCAACACGGAGGACAAGCCAACCGTAAGTACGCGGAACCTTGAACGTCTCCCACGCCTTCACATAGTCGGAAGTCGTGTCGTCCGGGTTAGCGTCACGGAAGAAGCTCAGGGTACCCTCGAAGTTCGCGAATCCGCGAGTAACCGCGTTACCGGGATCGGTGATCCCACGGTCCTCAACATCGTCCGAGTCGGTGGCACCAAGCGCGAAGTCCTGCCAGGCGATAGCTGGGGAAAGCTGAACAGTCGTACCGGCGTTGAGGATAGTCTCGCTAGGAGCCTTTGCCTCGTCCGGCGTCATGTTAGCGTCAAGCACCCATGCTACCTTGACGTATTCGTTACTAGTAATCTTTGCCATTAGTTATCCTTACGCGCTTAGCTCAGCGTTGGTGTAAACCTGGCCGTTCGGCTTGAAGCGCGAACCGAACAGGATGTTGTCACCGTCACCAAGAACGTCGGTCGGGTAGTCGGTGTTCACACCGTACACGCTGACTTCCTGACCTGCTGCAAATGCAGTACCCTGGTCCGGACCAATACGCTTAACAATGTAGAACGGACGGTCAGCGGTGGAGAACAGGTTCACCGGAATCTCGTACACTGCGACCTGTGCGCCGGAAGAAACCGGGCCGTTGCGGAAGCTGTCGAACGAAACTTCGTAGTTGAAGAACGTCGGAGTGCTTACGTTTCCAATGTCGCAGATAGAAATGCTGTCGTCGGTGTCCGAGTCGGTCAGGTTAATCGTCACGGAGTCGTCGGTCAGTGCGCAGCTAATGTCAAACCCGAGGCCGTCCGCAATTGCGTCGTTTAGCTCAGTGGCAGAAAGGTTCTGCCAGTCTGCTACTGCCTCAGGGAAGAAAGCGTATACTGAGTAGTGACCGCGCAGAAGCTTAGTACCAGCCATTAGTTTTCCTTCTTGTCCTCAGCCTGTCCGTCGTCGGTAGACTTCGGCTTGGCTGTTACTCGTGCGCGCTGCTCAACAGGTAGTTCGTGCGAGGCGACAACAGTCTTGTCTTCCTCATACTCGTCACTAGGCTCGTAGCGCTCTAGGTCGTCCCCGAATACGGGGTGGTGTTCGTAGTGGGCAGGGTAGGTCACGATTGCGCCGTTACTCTTCTGCCTGAATGTCACGAAATCACTCATAGTCATCCATTCTATTTTAACATAACCTACGATAGGTTCGTTGTGTATTTGAATCCTACGTTGTGAACGTAGCGGTTGTACCCGAGGTCCGAGTCCACGAAGCTGAAGCCTCCCGTTGTGCTGAGAGAGCTTCCGTCTGTCGGCTCGAAGTTTGTCAGTAGCTTTGCACGAATCTGATTCTTCAGTTTACGACTGAGATTGTCGTCCGGACTTACCACGTAGACACTGAACGTGTTGCGTAGGGAATCCTTCTCTGGGCCGACGATCCCGTTGTCGTAGGTAGGGAACCCTGCGTTAAACTTAACAGTAACGTAGGGAATGAAGTTCTTGTTCGAATCGAGCGTAGGCGCGTAGCCGTCAGGAGTGTATTCACCCTCCATCACGTCGATACCAGGAACTTCCCTGATCTTCGCCATGATATCGTTTTCACCCGGCGTGCTGTCCTGTGACATTAGTCACCCCCTGCATTTAGTTCTCCTGTAGGGGAAGCCTCAAAGCGACCCTTAGCCATTTTACGAATCTCGGAAAGCATGTACTCCTGAACCTGCCCGATAGCGTTCATACCGACGATACCGTTACGAGTTCCTAGCTCCTGGAAGATGGAGTATCCAGGCTTACCGTAAATCCACCCAACGAATGACGAGAAGCTTTCTCCCGCCGTTTCACGGTTTCGTGCCGTGAAGCTCTTGATCATGTTGCCGGTGTCGATACGACCAGCCTCACCAGCGCCGCGCGCCGCACGAGACTTACCCGTTGGGGTGTAGGAGGTTCGGATGATTTCCTGTCCAAGCGCTACACCCTCTGCGGTGATGCGGTTTAGCTGAGGCCAGTAAACCGTGCGTGCTACATGCTGAGGCCAACCACGAATTTTGCTTCGAACCGCGTTGAGGTTCGCCGCTTCCGTTTTGACTCTGATGTGCAGCATGTTATCCCCACTTCAGGTTGGCTTCAGTCACAATGTCTCGTACCCAAGAGTTCGACTCTCCGATGGAACCACGAACCTCTAGAACGTAGTTCACAAGCTCAGCATCGTCCGGGCAGGAGATAACTTCGATCATGTCGTCAAGCTGAATGCCTGCCGTCTTCTCACGAATCTGAACGCGCATCAGACGACGCCCTGTGGTGTCCTGGGCGACATTCATGTCACCGATGATACCGTACGGCTGGATGCGTGCCTTACCCACGAAGACTTCATCAAACCCGCCGACGTACGTCTTGGTGTTCTGGTCGTACTCTAGAGGAATCGTAGGGTCTTTGCGGATCACACGAATCTCAGCGAGCATGAAGCCGACGACTACAGGAACCTGATGCTTAGTCCAGCGTGGGTCTAGCGACGATCTGTTGTTAGCTCCCATTAGGGCCACCCAATCCCCAGTACGGGCCATTCGGTTAGCTCTGGAACGTCAGGCGTCCAGCCCTCTCGGAAGTCGATGATTTCGAAGTAGTCTGCGCCCGCGCTGGCATCTTCACGGTCAGCCTGTGCGAAGAGCACCTTGGCCTTGTTGGTGAATGAGTCCTGAAGTGTGGCACCGTTGGTCTGCAAGTCCTGTGTGCGGATCACCTTAAGGATGATCGCTTCGCTGGAACCTACCGCCATGCAAGCGTAGGCGGCGGCACGGAGGGCATTACCCTTAGCTACTGCAAGGAAGTTGTTAATGTCGTCATCGTCAAAGATGTACTCATTCTCGTCGTCACCGAACACGGCATCCGTGTCGGGGATCAGAGAGCGTACAACAGCAATGTCGTCTGCCATTTGTCCTCCAATGAGAAAGGGCCAGCCTCACTCCCGTAGGAGGAAGCTGGCCCTTGTTAGGTTTGCTTAGGAGGCTGAACCGTTAGAAACGGCAGCAGTCTCGAACGCGATACCCGCTGCACCAACGAAGTGACGCACGCGGAACTCAATGTCGTCGTTCAGGAAGCTACCCTCACGGCCCGGAACCGCTCCACCACCGAGGTAGTCCCCGGTTGCGTTGCTGATACGAAGCTCAGGAGTCTCACGACCACGAATCTTCGAGAACACAACAGCCGGACGGATACCAGCAGAACCCGTAGGAAGCAGGTACCAAGTGGTATTGGCGTTCGCGCTCTTGTCCACAACCGTCAGCCAAGGGTTGACGATCAGGTTGACACCGCTGATCGGGTTAACAGTGTTGTACTGTCCGATCTGAGGGTCAGTGACAAGAAGGGTAGTGATACCCAGAAGGCGACGAGCCTCAGCCTCAAGAGCAGGCGGAACCATCAGGGTGAAGCTCGGCACGACAACCGGGTTACCGTTGAAGGTACGCCCACGGATGACAGCCATAGCGTCAACGATAGCGTCGATGCTCAGAGCCGGGTTGTTGCTAGCGAAGCCGTTAGCAGTCGTGATGATGTTCTTGTTTGCGTTGTTGAAGAAGATAGCGTTAGGGCCACCGGCAACAGAGTCAACAAGAACCTCAACCGCAGTCAGGTCTTCCTGGTTACGAGCAAGCTGAGCAAGCTGGTTAGGAAGCGTCTCAAGGACACCCCACTCGTCGTTAAGAAGCATTTCGAAGCTAAAGTTAACACGAGCACCGTACTTAGCAACGCTAAAGGCAGTCTCAGACGCCACGAAGCTGATGGTTGGGAACTCGGTTAGCTCAGGAATGCGAGGCAGTCCACCAGGAGCGTCCTTGATGGTCTTCTCTCCACCGTTGGTGTCGGGAAGCATCGAACCGTCGAACGCAAGGCTGTAGAAGCTCTGCGGACGCAGGTTGTTGACGTTGTACTGACGGGTGTACTGCTGGTACACCGGGTCAATCTGCTGGTACTGGTCAAGGAATGCAGCCTGGGTGATGCTGCGGAACACAGTCGGGAAGTCACTCGTAGAGTGCGACTCCTCAACGTCCATAGCCTCGTTGATCTGCGCCTTAATCTCGCCCTGTGCGCGCTTAGAGCCGTCTAGTGCGCCCTCAAGAAGCTCTGCGACTTCGTTGATGCGCTGCTGCGAAATCTTAGCCATTAGTTAGCGATCCTTACTGTGATAAGCTGGTTTGCGGTTGCACCCTTAGGCTCAAGCGCGTGACCGAACAGCGCGTTTGCACCGCTGTTGTCAGTCGTAGTCAGGGTACCACCGGATGTGATGTAAACCGGGTCACCGACTGCGCGAGTGGTAGTTGTGCTAACCGGCAGCTTGAACGCACCCTCTAGCGCCACGGACGCAAAGCCCGGACGGTTGCTGCTAGGTGCCTGAACATACGGGCTTGCAGGAGTGCTCGGAATGTCAAGCGACGCCTCGTTAGTCTGTAGAACACCGTTCAGCGAGCCAACGCGGATCGGGTCACCAGACTTCTTGCCGGTAGGAACAGGAAGGGATACGAACGAACCGACCTTGTAAACTTCGTTACGTGCCATTATTAGTCCTTCTTAGTCTTCCAAATTGAGAGCGTAGGGATTGTGACCTTGCCCTTCGCAGATTCCTCGACCTCAGTCTCCTCGTCTGCGGACTCCTCGACACCCTCGACTGTCTCGACCTTAGCGCCGTGCTCCTTGAGGTACTGCTCTTCGGCCTCAATAAGCTCCGCGATAGGAGTCTTAGTTGCCTTGTGCAGGTCAAGTACGCGCTTACGACCGGCAGCGTCTAGGTTCGAAGCGACGAATGCTTCTGCAATCTCTTCGATCTTGGCCTCGTCAATAGCTGACTCCTCAACCTCTGGCTTTGCCTCAACCTCAGGCTTTGCAGCCAGGGCCTCCTCAAGCGCAGTCACGCGAGCGTCAAGCTTGTCACCAAGAGCGGAGATAGCGTCAAGCACTTCCTTCTCTGCCATAGATTCTTCGCTTTCTGTAGTAGTTTCCGAGTCAGTCTCGGTTTCTTCCGTTGCCGACTCTAGGATCGACACGATCTTTCCGCCAGCGCCAGCCTTCATAACAAAGTCTGCACTTCGAGCTTCAAGAAGTTCTTTGACCACAGGCACCTTCTTACCGTTGATGACCTGTAGTTCGGTTACCGCCTTGGCGCGAATAGACACGCCGATCTTGTTCATGCGGTTTTTGATCAGGGGAGCCATGTCCTCGAAGACTTCAACCTCAGCGTAGAGGCCGTCGTTCTCGTAGTACGCATCTTCGGCTAGCTCAGCGGCGTAGTCCTGGATCGCACCGAACGGGCGTAGGTTCTTCTCCTGAGGGGTCTGGTGATTGAGGAACATCGGCGTGCCCTTGGTGAACAGGCGCGGCCCGTCCTTAGCAAGCACATCTGCGGGGTAATACCCGGAACTGCCGAGGCGGTCACCTTCGATCAGGCGCACCTTGATGCGGCGACCGGTAAGTGCGGACAGAACGCCAGCCCCAGTTGCCGCTTCCTCGATTTCAGTTGTTTCAAACATCTGATATCCATTCTAACATAAATTTTAACAGAATGCAAAGAACTTAACAGGGCGAGTATTTAAACCCGCCCTGTTAGCCTTTGTTACTTGCTCTTCGAGTTAGCGTTTCGGCTGTCTCGTGCCTGGTTGTTCGTGCTTAGGGCACCACCCTTTGCGGCGACACCACCAGACTTACCCTGACCAGGAATCACACTGCCACCACCGGCTGCTGCAAGCTTGGCCTGTGCGTCCTGCTGCTGCTGGAACTGCTCCTGCTGCTGGTCGAATTTCTCCTGCGCCGCAGGGTCGTCTTCCATTGTAGGCAGGTCGTCCCAAGCCTTGTACGGTGCAATACCGAACGTGTCCAGGGCTTCCTTGCGGGCTTCCTGCTTGTAGATGATTCCAAGTTCCACAGCGGTTCCAAGCGACGCAATGTAGTCCTTGGTTGTGTCCGGGCTGATGTGAGGCCACGTCACGATAACGTGGTTGGGTCCAGACTTTCCACCGTTGTCAGCCTTGGCCTCCTGCACGTCCTTGGCGTTGTTCGCAGAGGAGTCGTAAATGTCTGCACCCCAGAACTCGAAGATTTCTAGGAAGCGCTCGGTGTGGATTAGCTGACGCGACTCCATAGCCTTCAGTGTCGGCTGGTCAAGTGTCTCAGCCGTGGCGCGGTTTCCCTCACCAGGGTCGGACGTAATAACCACCTTGGACACTTCAAGACCGGAGGCGATAGCACTGGCTAGCGCGGACCCCTTGCTGAAGTCCACCTGTGAACCGGTTGCGGGTAGCGCGGTCATGGTGTTGCCACTTCCGCCGATCATGGTTCCACCAACGTCGCGGCGCTCACCTGTCAGTGGGTCACGGCTTGGTGGTGTCATAACCTGCATAGCAGCAGCCTGGGCACCGACAGCGGAACCAGCCTTGATCTGCCACGCAATGCGAGAGTACGCCTTCACCAGGGTAGCGTTGTCCTCAAGGTATTCCTTGTACGCCTTCGCCCAGAAGATAACCGGTGTAATGTCCGGCAGTCCCCAACGCCAACCAACCTGCTTGTTGACGGCAGTGTGCTGCATGAGCACATCCTGGCGAATCTTAATACGATTCCAGTTAATCGGCAGCGCCTGGTTGTGGGTCTTGTAGTACTGGATCGACGCGATATACTCGATGACCTGCTTCTTGTTCTCACGTCCGGTACGGGAGTTAGTTGTCTGCACGCTGTATTCGCGCTTGTAGAACCAAATCTCCTCGGCATCGTCCGGGTTAGACACTGAGCCGGTGATCTGTGTAATCGGGATGCGGAACGCTGTAGCGCCCTGTGAGTCGTCAATCTGTAGTGCGGTGAACACGTTACCGTCAGTCGCCAGCGCGACCTCTAGTTCCTGGTACGCCTGAGGACTGAACAGCTTCTTACGGTTGTTCTTGATCTGCTCGTCAATGCCGCTCGTGCCGTCGAACTGGACCCCTCGACCCCAGACGTAAGAGTGGCGTGCTTCCACACCACGCTTAACGAATGGGTTCATCGAGTAAAGGGCACGCGACACTTCGCTGATCTTCTTAACAGTCTTCAGCGGAATCTCTTTGGCTTCATCCTCCCCGAGGGGTGACCAACCAACGTTGTCGAACGCATCACTGATCGCTAGCAGGTTTTCCTCAAGGTCTACCACGCGCTCCCGCAGTTCTGCGGTTTCCTCCACAAGGGAGTCCGTGTAAGCCTGTGAGTAACGAATAGCCTCACGCGGGTCTTCACGGAAGAGGTTGAGTAGTGAGTTTGCCATAGCTTCTATTATCTCATAACTTAATAAGGGCTGATAACGTATTCGTTACCGCCAAGGCCGAGGAAGTCCTGCACGGACATGCTCATCACGTCACCGATAGCGTATCGGCTCAGCGGGTCAGCGGTAATGGCGCTAATGTCAGCCATAGCGTAAATTGCTGCGTCAGCGAAGTCAGGGGACTTCACACCACGTCGCTCCATGTCGTCCTTAGACTCGATCTGAAGCGAGGCGTAACGGTTCTTGAAGTGATACTGGATGACCTCAAGCTCATCACGGAGCTTCTGGTCCTTGGGGTCCATGTCGATTTCATGGTTGAACATGGCCTCTCGTGCCATATCGTACCAGAAGGCGCGGGCGTTGATCCAACGGAACTTGTCCGGTGAGGCGGCGCTACCCTTCATGGCGACCACATTGTAGGCACCGTCACTGAGACGGAGCACCTGAGACATGATCGGACCACCGACACCTTCGGAGTCGATGCGCACTTCCTTCGCTCCCAGGTTGAGAGCATGGGTGTGGATGCGCATTGCGGTCTCTGTACCGTCCGAGAAGTCCTCGTCGGCCTTTCCACCCCAGAAGTCCACCATACGCAGCTTACCACCATTACGGTTGTTATCGCGCATGATCGGCTCACCCTTGTCGTCCACGTCACGAGACCGGCTAGGGCCGCGCTCATACTTGTAGATTACCGTGTAGTCGGCTCCACCGTACGCAACGTCCACCCCGAGGATGATATCGCGGGACGGTAGTGGCTTCACTTCGCAGTCTGCACCACGCTGAAGCGTCTGCTGGCTGAATAGGGTGTTCTGTGCTGTGAGTGGGAACTCACCGAGAACCTTCGACTTCCACAGGGATGACTCTTCACCCCACGCTGCACGGCGCTGCTCAACCCACTCTTCGTTGGGGAGCAGGGCTAGAACGTTGTCCGGGAGGTTTTTCGCCTTGTCGCGGTCCCAACGCTCAGCGTAGCGACGCTTGAGGCAGTTGGGGTCTTCACACCCGTTGTAGTGACCTTCGTGCTTTCTGGTGAAGTTGGGGCTGTCGAACGAGCTAATGTCTGTGTTGGCCCAGATTTCCTTGCCTGTGCGCTCGTCAATCACTCCGTCGAAGAACTTCTTGAAGGCGGTTGCCGGGTCGTCCGGGTTTCCGATAGCGAGAATGCAGGAGTTCTGGGTGGTGGTGATCGCTTCAACGGCGGTGAACAGGTTTTCACGGATACCGCATGACTCGTCCACGATCACGAGAACGTATGGACGGTGGATACCCTGGAAGCCGTGGTCGTTGTTGTCGGCAGGCTTACGCCCGAATCCGACGAGAATACCGTCATCGGTCTTCCACATGTCACTCTGGGTGATCTTGCCGGGTAGACGGAGCGGTGACTGTCCCTCATCGAAACGCTGGTTGGCGTTGATGTGGTGCTTACGAATGTCCTCCCACAGGATCGAGTGTACCTGATGGTAGGTTGGGGCGGTGGTTACGACGATAGCGTCCCCGAGTGGGTGTACGCTGATCCACCAGCAGGCGATAATGCTCGCCATGTACGACTTTCCGGAACCGTGGCACGAGCGGACGGATACGTGGTCGTTTTCCATGATCTGCGCGAACACGTCTTCCTGCTTCGACCAGAGTGTGATTCCCAGTACGTCCTTAGCCCAAAGAGCCGGGTCGGTACGATAACGTCCGACTCGGCTCTGCTGCTTCAACTGGTCAATAACACCGCCGAAGACGTTGCTTACAACGGCATCAGGCACTATGTCTCTCCTCGGTCACTAGCTTGTATCCCAACTGCTGCATCATCTGGTGCATGGCCTGAGCTGTAATCTCAATCATGCCTTCACTGGCCCAGAGGGTGACAGCCTGGTTCTCGCCCTTCTGGTAGTGCAGTGTGGCGTTGTAGTTCTTGTCCGGCTCGTATTCACGGCTGAACGTTGGGCTAACTGTCACTGTGGGTTCCCCTCTAGTTCAAGAATCTTCTGTGACTGCTCCAACTGGGTTGCAGCCCACTCCGACCACTCCTCAGCGGTCATAATCTCCGGTGCAACCGACTGAAACGCAATGATCAGGCCCTTCAGGGCACTCATGTACGCAAACAACTGACGCTGCTCCATGCGGCGCTCAGCCTCTTCGTCGCGCTCCTTGTTCAAACCCAACAGCACATTCAGCTTATCGAGCACATCAACAAGGTTCTTAACATCATCCTTGTCCGCGTTCTTCATCACGCGGTTCCAGAGTGCTTCTACGATCTTTTCAAGTCGGTAAACGTTAAGTTTGCGGCGCTGGTCAACGTCTGTGATAATCTCCGAGTCCAGCAGGTCGTACACCAGCTTGAGTGCCTGACTGGGGGAAACGTTCAACACTTCGGCAATGGCACGCGCAGACTTACCTTCTGCCGCCATATCCAGGGCTACACCCTGCATCATCGTTAGTTCAGCCATTACTTACTTGTATTCCTCATAAGGGTCGGGGTTAGCGACCGGTTCCATCCTTTTGTAGAAGACGCCCCGCCAGTTGATGTACTCACCGTCTCTTGTCGCGGCAACATCCGGCCCCAGCACAACGACACCCTCCTGCTCGTACGGGTACTTGCCTGTCTTCCGGTGTGCTTTGTTGACTCGGTACGTCTGTGGGTTGATACCCGCTACGCAACTCATTCTCCTCCTTCAGCAGACTCTGGGCATCCTCACGGTCGGCAGCCCGAAAATGCGT
>Ga0157369_10003296_pt1 | contig 19207 bp, 23 predicted proteins | sample C25metaG_FD_113461 | JGI IMG/M metagenome (GOLD analysis project Ga0157369, IMG submission 113461) | Corn rhizosphere microbial communities from Kellogg Biological Station, Michigan, USA - C2-5 metaG | ecosystem: Host-associated > Plants > Roots > Rhizosphere > Soil | place: USA: Michigan... | reverse complement strand
TCCTGGCCGAACAGCGTGTAGCGCTTCTCCAGCTCGAGGATGTCGCCGTAGTGCTTGAGGAATCGCGTGTCGAGCGGCAAACCGTTCGATTGCTCCGGCTGCAGGAAACGGCCTGCGCGCACGGCCCAACCGTTCTCGCTGTCGATGTATTCAAACGCCACGCCCCAGTTGTAGCCGCGCGCGTCGGCGGGATAGTCGAACGACGGGTGCGCCATGAACGACCAGTTCATGAACTGGGTGCGCGGGTCTTGCGCATACGACACCGCATCGAAGACATCAGGCACCGCGAAGTTGCCGGCAGTCAGCACCACCCTGCGCTTGTCGACGACGTTGGCGAACTGGTTGAAATCGGCGTCGACTTGTTCCGTGTCGCCGCCCAGGCCCCACGTCTGGCGCAGGAAGGCGCGAGCACGGTAGAGCGTTGGATTCGTCCCGGCGGTCTTGGCCAGCTCGCCGTTGGGCAAGCCGCCAAGGCCATGCAGTTCTGAGAACGCGACGCCCTGCGCGACCTCGGGGTTGAAGTGGAACTCGGCTCCTTTCCACAAGCGCATGCCAAGGTCGAGCGTGGCCGTGAAGGAATAACTCTTTGCGCGCGCGGCACCGAGGCTGTTGTCGCCGCTATACGCTGCATCGAATGCAGGTTTGCGTTGCCACACATAGGTGGTCTGGCCATGGAAGCCGAAGCGGTCATCCAGTTCGCCGCTGGCGATGCGTGGGACGTCATCCGCTGAAGCGGGTACACCTGCAGCATGCGCCATCGACATCACCGACACAATGGCCGCCACGCCCATCAGCACACGAACCCAAACCAGCGGACGCACCGCCACCCAAGCGTACTGCAGCATCGAAAGAAACAGCATGAGACCTCCCCCGCCCGTTTCTCTGACAGGCGTAGGCGAACGCCGGCCACGCCGCATCATGGCGTGCGCAAACGCACGCAGCTACGCGGCTGTGCCGGCTACAACAATCGAATTCAGGAAGTGACTTGCGCAGAGAACCTACGCAAGCGCCACCACCCGCCGTGCAATACGGCTAGGCAGTGGTGAGGCGCGAAGACGGTGCGCCAAGACTGTCTAGCCGTTCAATGTGCGATCGAGGATCGACTAGAACAACTGTCCATGGAGACGTACTCCGTAGCTATGACGGGGCGCAGAGTAACAAAGTGTTGTTGATGGCGGCAAGCGTTTTCTTGGGGGCGTCGCAAAGCCCATTGCGCGGCGGCAACACCGCGGCATCAGGCGCTTCGCAAGCGTGTGTCGGTACACTGCTGCGACGATCGGGCGCCTGATCGACGGCGCTCACCACTGCGATATCACACGGAGGTTTTATGACGCGCTTGGCAACGCTACTCACCACGATTGCGGCAACCCTCGGCATGGCGGCCTGCTCGGCGGCCGGCCCAGAGCAACCCAGAAATGCTGGGGAATCCAAGATGACGGAACACACCACTCAAGCCGCCACTTGTCAGGCAGCCGCCGTTCCCGACAACGCCTTGATCGGCAAATCCGAACAGAAGGCCACGGCACTGCTGAACGGCTGCCTCTGGCGCATCAGCGAACGCGACGGCAAAGCCCTGCCCGGCACCATGGACTACCGCGAAGAACGCCGCAACCTCGGCATTCAGGGAGCCAAAGTGATCTGGGTGCGGCGCGGTTGAAGCACGCGAAGCTGGATCGCGGGCGACCAGGGGGAGGTCCGAAACTGGCGCGTCCGCAGGAGATGCAGGCATTAGGATCGACGTAGATCTTGCTCTTCCATGCCCCACATGATGCTTCGAACCAGCAAAGACATCGTCATGGATGCGTGGCGTGCATTCGCCTCTCGCGATGCCGCCCGCATTGCCGACTGTTTCACAGCCGACGCGCAATGGCTCGCCCCCGAAGGCAACGCCACCGCCATTGCGCTCGACTGCACGCATCACATGATCGGGCGCGACGCCATCGTGCATTTCCTCACAGTCGCGTTTCCGAAGCTTTTCGTCGCCGACGTCTTGGTAGAACTCAGCGGGCTCCACGCTGATGGCGAAACGGTGATCGTGGAGGAACACATGCAGGCCACGCTGGCGAACGGCCGGCGCTACGACAACGCCTATTGCTTCGTCTTCATGCTGGAGGGCGAGCGGATCGCACGCGTGCGCGAGTACATGGATACGAGGCGCGGTTGGACGTGCATCTTTGGAGAGGAACCACGGGCGTAGCAAGCTGAGCGGGTTGGACAAAAGAAAACGGCCTCCGCAAGGGAGACCGTTTTCGTGATGCTGGTGCCGGCTGCAGGACTCGAACCCGCCACCTGATGATTACAAATTTCCTTGTAAATCAATAAGTTATTGATACACAAGAGAAAGTGACCGTAAGCGATCGAAACCCAAAGTACTTTAGATTCAGTAGCTTAGCGTAACCAATCGAAGACAAAAAAAGCTAGTGTACGTACCGCTCGTGTACTGATTTCCGCCCTTTTCTGGGATGTCGCTAAGCGACGTACTGCATGCGACGAAACAGGTCGGCTTCGTGCTCAGCCGTCGAAAGGCTGTCGTAGTCGGCGGCCAGAATCACCTGTAGCGCCTTGTCAACCGGCAGATGTCCGGTCGCGTCAACTGGTTGAACGGCTAACCCCAGCTTGTCCTGTGCAAGACGCAGGGTCAGCAGGTCAGCTACAAACTTCTTAACCTCGGCGTCCCGCGGCGATCGTTTCATCGTCATACCAGGCGAATCAATCACGACGGCAAGCACGCCAACATCGGTAAAAGGCAGTTCGACCAGTGCAACCGCCTGCAAGATTGGGCTGTTTTCCAACAAGTTGAAGGTACTGCCAGCCGGTAGCTCCTTTGCATCCAAGTATGTTCTCGTCACCGCAATGCGAAGGTGCTTCAGATGAGGGTTCGTCGCATAGCTCAGGATCGCGGCGGCAATCTGGTCGGGTGAAGCAGTATTGGCTCTAACGGAGTACATGTTCTCTGGACGGAGGTTTGGCTAGCAAGCAGCTACTCAGTTGGACGCAGCATCCACAATAATTTCTATCGGGTTTTCAGCTGCGCGCGGACCGCATCGACATATTCGGGTGGAACCGAGAACGGGGCGTACTCTAGCTGCAAGAACTTCATCATCGCAACGATCCGATGGCGACCGTCGGTCAGCGCAACCTCACCCTCATCAAGTCCCATGTACGGGGTGTAGCACCAACCATCGCTCAGGTCGCGCCGTACCTTGCTCCAGCGCGCGGGGTTCAAATGCAAACGCTCATTCGGCGGCATGGTATCCAGAGCGCTCTGCAGATGGATCGTGACAAGCTCGAAGTCGCGGCACAGCGGTGGGATGCGAAACTCGAGTTCGCGTGTCGGATAGTCGTACTTCATGCAAGGTGGCAGGTCCTCCATGCTCCTAAACCTGTACCACTCGTCGCCAAAGGTTTCGCCACCAGCTGCGAATTTCATGTAAAAGTACATCGACACGCCAGGGGGAGCCGGTGGGAGCGAATTTGCAGGCATTTTCATCAAATCCGAATCGTTTTTTCCTATCACCCTCTAAGCGCTAACAAGGGAAGAGACGACGGCCAGTGGGCATCCTGCTCCAAACGGGATATCGCACGCCGTCGTACCCCCTCTTCGCTTCGACGTCGTGGACGGCCTATCCGCCGCACGAACGTCGCAAAGCCCCACTTAGCCGCACGCCCTCCGCGCCCTCAGCGTCTGAATCATCGCACGCCTCGTGACGCATAGACACGAGGCACTGGCAGGGCGATTCAGAATCGCCGTACTGTCGGGGCCGAGAAACACATTGCCAAAGATGAAGCTCTGCGCGTAGCCTTCCGCGGGGAACTGAAGGGCCTTCACTAGTTCCGCGACAACAAGCGCCGCAGCAGTTGTCGCCACGAACGGGACGGAAGGCCGAAACCCCGCTTCCGCTGTTACGCCAAGCTTTGCCAGATCTGCAATCACAGAGCAGATAGTCTTTCCGTCGCGCAGGCACTGCTCAAGCAAATGTCGCTTCTCTGGCGCTGCAGCGAGGATATCCCGCTCGGTGAGGAGCCGCTCAGGATCCGCCAAAGAGCTGGCTGGCAATCCCGTAATCACTTCTTGGGCGGCGACATGATCCGTGCGTGGAAGCTCGAAGGCGCAACGAAGACATGCGAGATATCGATCGTCTAGTCGATGCTGCACAACGGCAGCCCCCACGTCGCTTATGCCGCCATCAATCATGATATCGGGCCACACCAACTGGGTGTCGTGGCGGGCTGCGACATCGTCCAGCCCATTGATTACCAGGCGCGGTGCAACGCTTCGTACTGCGTCGCCCGACAAGGCGTCCTTGACAAGCGCTTGCTCGCCGCTCACTTCGAGACCGCAATTTTCACGCAGCCACGCAGCCAGTCGGCCCGCCTTAGCAATACCGACCCATCCGTCGGGTTCCATGAGGACGCAAGTTCCCAGATTCTCGTCACCGTACTCCTGTTTATCGACGACATGCAGCCGGCCCTCAAGAGGCAATTGCGATAGCAGTAACGCGACACCATTTCCAATTGCGCCAGCACCGACCAGAAGCGTGTTGGGTAGCGCGATGCTGACAGGCAAAATCGGACCCAAATCGGCGAAATCCGTCGACATTTCGAAAAGCGAGAACTGCGAAACGTCCATGAGCGGCGCAACCTCTTCGGCGACACCGACAATTCGCTTGAAGATCTCCGCCACCCCCAACGACGCGGCCATCAGTGCTGCGATGGGGTTAGCCTGAGCAACCTCCTTCGGAAGGGGTGCACCCCGAGACGAGACTCGTGCGACCCAGCCGTTTGAATTTATGGTCGTCCACGGCAGTGAGGGATTCGCGGTAGAACCAATGTTGAGTATGGCCGCCGTACAAGCGGGCAAGCTATCGATGGTCCCCTCAATGACGCTTGGTCGCATACGGAAGCAAACGCTGGCGACAAGAGCGTCGACCTCTTTTCGTATGTCATCCATGCCCGGGGGAACGATGATGGTCAAGTCCCCAGCTACGCGCGCCAGCAACCTCAGCGACGCCATAAAGCACCATCGACCATTCGAGGTTGCGAGCGCGTCTGGCTCGCCGGTTAGAGCAACTTTCCTTGAGAACACCGCTGCGGCATCTACCGGCTCACCTACGAGAGCTGCCGCAGTTGCCAGCGGTCGACTCCCAGCCAAATTAGTGTCAATCATGATGCACCTCACAATGCACAACCTTCGCTGCTGTTGCTGCCACTCGTATGCGACGGTGAACCTCGATACCATCTAGTCGTCGGTAGTGCCCCGATTCGAAGACATGGATCCCACAATCATCGAGCGTCGTTTCGGGCCGCTGGGCATAGTGCGGACAAACGACGGACAGGAAGCCCGGCACACGGAAGCCTTGAATTCTGTCGAGATTCGAGAGATCAACGAAGGTGCCAGGGTGCGAATGAATCTGGCCGATGAGATACAACCCGTGTTGGTCAGCCAGATCGGTCAACTGCGCAATAGCGCGAAACGAAAGGCGGAGATAGAGGGGCGAAGTAACGAACCCGCTTCCATGAACATTGCAGACGTGCGTGACTACTGCTGAATCATCGTCCCCCACCCCCATCCACAGAGCCAAACCTTCGTTGCCCGCCCGCCCATCCAGTCGCATAATTTCAATAGATTTGGGTAGCAGGTCTTGCGAAAGCGTCCAGCATATTTCGGTCATGGCTTTCCCCTTCCCGTGTATGTCGTGTCTAGTTCGTGCTGCAAAGTGAGCAGCGCGAATTGCATAGGCGCCTCCGGCTCGGAATACGCCGCCCGAGTCGAATTTGCCCATTCAGGGTGAAGACCATGACCTTCGGCAGTCCACGAGACACATGCGTCCAGGGACGAGGGGCGAAAGCCGCGGCACTGTGGCCAAGCCGTTGGGTCATTGTCGGCGCGGGTCTGGCGATTTAAGAATTTGAGCGACGGCGGCTTGAGGTAGCTAACCCATCGGATTCGCGCCAAGTAGAGCGCCTCCGGATCCTTGACGGAATACATCTGCGCAATCAGCCCGAGCGGAACAGCCTCATCCCGCTCGAGCGTCCAGCGACTTGATTCCGGCAAGGCCCGAACCTCGATCAACTCTTGCTCAAAAAGACTGAGTTCGAAGTCCGAGGCCATGGCTCACCCTTGCTCAAGCTGCTCAATCAAGTCGAGCTTGAGTTCGTGTTTGCCCGCAGCTAGGCTCTCAAGGGTGACCGAGAGGTCTGTGAGCGGTGTTCCGCCCATGGCGAAGGTATAGACCTTGCCCCCTTGCTGCCCCGAGGTTTCTGTCAGTTGAAAGAAGGCCAGTACCTTGGGCTTAACCTCACCCAGCGTCGTGGCAAATGACTCGTCGGGTTCTACATACTGGCGGCGAGCCCCCAGATAGCGAACGTGAAGAACGAGAGTTTTTGGTTTGGCCTCTGCGGCCAGTTGCGCTTGCGTATCCATTGGATTCCCCAAAAATTGCGAACAAAGCTGCTCGCCCGCTTGTGAAAGCGGGCGTCGCACTTGACACGTGGGTCTTCGCTACGGAGAATCGCGGTCGCCAAACCAGAGCGAGTAGCCGTAGTGCTCGTTCGACCCAGCGGCCGAGTGCGGTTTCGTACTCGGCCGTTTTCTATTGCGTCTTCATGTTTGCCTCCTTTGCTTTGCCTTGATCGGCAAGCTCGAGCGCGCGTCTCCAGCCTTCCTCCGGTTGCGACCACGCAACGCGCAGCGCCGTGATCTCCATCCGGCAATCAAGAGCCGAAGTCACCCGTCCCAGCCTCATCAAACTAGCGGTGACCGTGCGGCGTCCGCTTCACTGGCACCCAAGTGCTGTTGGGCTTCGACGTAGGCGGCAAGGGCCGATGCTCCGGCACCGTCGTGTAGTTGTCGCGCAAACCGCCTCTCGGTCCCTGCTCGCGGAAGATTCCGCCTTGATTGCCAGTGTTCTGGCCCGGTTTCATGCCCATAACAACCTCATAAAGGGAGAATGCAGCGCTTTGGAGCCAAGCCCCGAGGGACCAAAGCCCTCGAACATCATTGCGCTGTAAAACGATGTGTAAAATATGGTGCCAAGACACTTCCAGTCTGTCAAGCAGTGTGTAAAATGAGTGCAGCCCCCCCCTTCTCAAAAAGAGACATATACGCCACATGAACGAACCATTGGGTGCATGGAGTAATGCTCCTCTTGCCTATGTGCTGGCAGAAGTGCGCACTGAGTTACTCGCCGACATCAAGAACTACCAGCCAAAGCTTGGTGGCAGGCTACGTGACGAGTACCCCATTCAGAGGCAGATGCAATCTGCCAAACTGGTTGCGACAGGCAACCAGTTTGTATTTGAGCCACAACAAGATGGCGCCTGGGAGTTCGCAACTGCGGACAATCGAATTGCCGTCATCCTGCGTTCCACCGGATTGGTTCTTCACGCCACCAGCTACGTTGACTCAAAAGATTTTCTGTCGCGGCTTGATCGCGTTGTTAACCTGCTAAATGAGGAAGTGCCACACGTTTACGTGAACAGACTTGGTCTGCGCTACGTCGACTTCGTCCTTCCGCGAGATAACGAACTCCCAGAGGCATATGTTGACTCACGTCTGTGCCCGGATTTAGGGTTGTCAAGACAGGGTGAACCAAATGCCATGAGCCTCGCAATTTATGAGATTGAGGACAGGCAACTTACGCTGCGCTATGCACGCGGCCGCGGCAAACCTGAGCTACCACCGGACTTGGCAAGGCTGTCTCTAGACCGATCGCCACTCATGAAGTTGTCCACTAGCGATGAGAATCAAATAACAGCAGTACTTGATACCGATTGCATACTGGCGTGCGCTCCGGTTAAACGTCTAGATCCGGTGGTGTTGAAGGGCGACTTTTTGCGTATGCATGGCGATGTTTCATCGGCGTTTCGTACCGCAATCACCGCGCACGCAACCAAGATTTGGGGGGGACAAAAGTGAGCTACACCGCAACCCTTGAAGACAAAGCTCCCTCGCAAACAGGGGTGCGAGCTTGGGGTGAGCAATTCAGTTGGAGCGAAGCCGACGAAAGACAGCGAGGCTGGCATAACCTCTGGGGGGAAATGCTCAGAGTGCAAGACCTTATGAGCAGCGCCCCTGTTATGGTTTCGCTCGTAATGGAAACCATGCCCGTAGGCGAGGCGCAGATTGCAAACATCACCGCGACGCTCTTAGGCACCGTTGAAAATGCGTTTGGTGCCTCCGTGACGGATATTGCGAAAATGCTTCGGGTATCTAGGCCGATGGTGTATCACTATCGCCAGGGGATGGAGCCATCGGCTGAAAACAAGACTAGGCTGCAAACTTTGGCTCTCCTGGCGAACGATTGGAGCGCCCTGACCGATCAGCCTCTGAAGATTGCGCTTAAGGCCAAGCAACCCGAGGGCGGGACACTTCTGGATTTCCTGTCTGGCGAGAAGCTAGACATTGCGACGCTGCGGCCAATCGTCCAGCGAACCGCCATAACTGCGGACCATGCGACCCGAAGGAAATTGGCGGATGCGCTAGCGACCCCGGAGAGCACGGAGGCGCGGGCCGATATTGCGAGAGAACGGCATGCGGAATGGAAACCGGTTTATGTCGGCGATCCCGAGACCCCCGGCAAGCTCATTCAGCTGCTGCCTGATGGCACCCGTGTTCGGGGCCGCATCATCAATCGCCAATTTGTCGCGGACGATGAATGATCGAGGCATTCCGAGCAGTTATCGCGGATGACGCTCCGATTTTTCTCTTGCTTGCCGGACCGAACGGAGCTGGGAAATCGACATACAGACAGAAGCGCCTTGAACCGATTGGCTTCCCCTGCGTCGATCCTGACCAGGTTGCAAAAGATCAGTTCGGGCGGGATCCAATAAGCTCCGAAGAAGCCCTCCAGGCCACACTAGTGGCCACCGACTGCGTACGCGAGCACTTTGCAAAAATGCAGTCAATCGGCCTTGAAACGACATTTGCTGACACGCGAGGGCATAAGCTCGCGCTCATCGACGAAGCCAAAGGTGCAGGTTTCCGCACGGTACTAATTTTCATAGGTGTTGATCACCCGCAAATTAGCATCGCTCGTGTCATGGACCGCGTGGACCACGGCGGCCACGATGTACCGGACGAGGTCATCGAACGACGTTTCCCCCGATGCTTCGAAAACCTGAAGCAGGGTCTGCTAGCCGTCGATCTCGCCTTGCTCATCGACAATAGCGGTTGCTACGGCCCCAGCAATACTGGCGCCGATGACCTGCGCCATTACGAGTTCGCAATCATCCAGCGTAACGGGCCAACAAAGCTCTCCCACCCCCTTCCACGTTGGTTCACGGACTTTCATATCGACACCGCCACCACCCAAAATCGCTACCCCCAATAGGGTCCATATGCCAGCATATACCTCATCGGCTGCCGATCAGCACGCGCGGCCCTCCGAGGTTTGCGTCCAATCCGATACCAGCCCAAGTTTTGAGGTGGTATGGCATGACCTAGCAAAATCCGTCAACGAATAACAATAAATTTTTCGAGAAGAAAATTGACAAGCAATCTTACTAAAAGCCGGATTGGCATCAACAAGGTATCAACCGTGGTTGAGAATCTTTGGGATTGCGGTTGGCAGGAATACGCAGCACAAAACGATGACGCATTTGATGGCATCGTAATCATGAAACGTGGATCGAATCGGCCTGTTGCGACTGGCGGAATTGTATTCACTCAAGTCAAATGCGGCTCAGATGGCTACAAGAAGTTACAAATCAAAAATCCTGACCATATTGGAGTATCCCTCGGAGAAGGGTATATCAACGCTCACGTCGAACGGTGGCTTCGAGCGCCTGGCCCGGCGGTGTTGATCTTTGTGGATGATGAGACATCAAAGCGCGACCCTAACGCCTACTGGGTCAACGTCAAGCTGGATGATGCATACTCAAAGACCAACAAAGGATTGATACTTATCCCCAAAGCGCAGAGATTCGATCACCACACAAAAGGGGATTTCCACAAGTTATGCGGATCCGCCCCAGCCGACTCTCTGCTGGAAGAAATCCGACTTAATCGGAATGACTGCTTCATTCCAAGCCTTGGAAAGGCAAATTCACTAAAGGAGGACGCCTGGAAATTCTACAGAAATTGGGCAAACTCCGGAATCCCAAAGAATCCAACACTCGGCCCCATTCTTGTTAATAGAACGGGCTGGGAACATATGACAAGAAATTCCAGACTACCTGAGCGAGTTGCGCAATCTTGGCTACTTCTTGGAGCAGCAAAGAGGATGATTGAATCTTGCGTAAACTACTGGATGTTAGGAAACGCAAGCTCGCGACAACATGCTGATGGAAGCGTCGAAATTACTGATTACCTAGGACTGAGAGCGATTGTCGCATTCCCATTTCGACATCACAGTGTAGTTCAAGTGATTTTAAAAAGAAGCAGACTGACGCGAGGCACCTCGAAAGACTTGGTGCGCCAAAAGATTTGGTTTTACTCGGTATATGAATTGCGAAGGGGCCGCGCCCCTGCGTAGTTGCCGACCGCTGCTTTGCCACAATCGGAAAAGACCGAGCAAAAAAGCTACTCCACGGCGAAAAAGCGGTTAAGAAGTCCGTTACGCCATCACTCTTCAATGATCATGGGGCCCACGGTCGGCGCCCCATTGTAACGAATCAGCCGCATATTGGTAAGAGGTACGCCGCCGCGGAACTTTTTTGGCCAGCACCGCTTACTGGAGCACGGTGCTTCGCTCAGGGCGCTCCCGGCGTCCCCGTACAGCCAATACTGGTGACCGGCCCAGCGGGACAGAAGATCGAGCTCGAATCCCCCCCGCACAGACACTGCTAGTCGCATGCATTTGATCAACTGGACGAAGCAATGCGAAAAGGAGCTGCTTTAGGTTGCCACCACTACCGACGATCCACCACCGGAAATTTCTGAAGCTGGCCACGACCGTTATCCCGTGCCCATCAAGCAGGAGCACATTGACGCCCGGCTGACCCCGGATCCGCACGGTCTGCCTGCAATCGATGCGATGTTGGACAATCGACCGGACCTGTACTACCAACACAAGCTGGCAAGCCAACCCACGGCGCAAAAATCTGATTCGCCTAATTACGGGCACTTGGTGATCGCATCCGAGCACAAATCTGACAGAAGCTCGTTGCAGAGAACACATTAAAAAACGTTTTGAAACAACGACTTATATAACAATTGAGGCATCACGGTGCCACACTCTTTATGTTCCATTCCTCTCGGGTACTGGCGGGAAGTCACAAGCTGATCCCGCACGCCGTCGCGGGCAATTTGTTAGTTATTAGTTAGCGAATTGTTAGTACGGAGGCCACGTATTCGGCCGGATGTTAGTTTTTTGTTAGGTGACAGTTAGTTTTTTGTTAGGTGGCCCACAAAACTGAACCAGCCAACCGGCCCCTCCACGCGCAGGATCACTGGAAATCCGTTGGAACGCCGTTGGAACGCCGTTGGAAGAACCTTGGTGGCCGTGGAAAGCGGTTGGAAGGCTGTTGGAATATCAGCTCAAAACTGGGCGTTTGTGGGCAAACAGCGGCCAGCGGCAGTCGAAACGCAGTGCGACTGTAGTCATTCCCTAGCCAAGCTGTAGTCAGCTACGATCACCCGTTTCCTTTTCCGGCACTATTACAAGCAACCATTCTCCGAGCAGCTCCCTTACGCAGTACTGGCAAAGGTCGAGGCTAACCAAGTTGCCGTCACCAAACACGGAGTCGAAGCCACAAGAGTGGTCAAGCGACAGCCGCTCTTGCCATTCACCAGGCTCATCTGGGGTGAGCCGACGCTGGCAGCGATCACAGGTGCATGCAGCCAGCTCTTGTGCAGTAACGGGGCGATATTCGCGCATGACTGGCCTCGGTGCTGTGTGCGATGAGGGGTTTCCAGCGGTTAACACGACTGTCCATTTATCAATCGATCGTGGTTCCGGATGGGTCGAAATTGCGGCCGATGGGCATTTGCACAACGACGGCGCTACGGTACCGGTAATCTGCGCTTGCGGGCGGCACTTATTCCGGCGCAGGCTCACCTGCATCCGCTGCGTTGCAGACGCCTACCATCCGAATGTTGGAGCCATCGCTGGTCTTGCCCCCCTTATTCACGGTGAATACCCCATTGGCGGGCGTCCCAGCTGACCTATTCACCGTTAATAACCACGCCTCACAGCCAGGCCAGAATCTCATCCAAGGTTTGGATTGAGGGAACATTGGAAGCCGTGATGCCCCCATCACGAGCTAGGTATGCTGCCCGCAGTCCGCAGGCGCGAGCGCCGTGAAAATCCGCATCAAGGGTGTCGCCAATCATCAGCGCTTCCTCTGGTGCCACCCGCAATTGCCGGCATACCCACCGATAGTGGGCCGGGTGAGGCTTCATGAAGCCAATCTCGAAGGACCAGCCATAAACGTCCAAGGCGAAGGGCAGGACGCGCTTCACGGGGGCAGCATACGGTGCGGCTAAATTCGAGGCTATACCGATCTTCAGCCCACGGGCACGAACGGCGCCCAAGGTCTCTCCCACCTCCGGAAACAGCGACACGCTCGCCAATTCAATTTCCAAATCTTCCGCAAGGACTGCGAGCGGAATGTCGCCGCAATCAAAAGCCAGCGCGGCCTCTTGCAGCCCTAGTGGTGTCGTTAGGACAGAACGCAGAGCGTCACGCGGATTGGCTGTTGCACGCGCAAGCTTTACGAATGGCCAACGCTTGGCGCCGATCTCGACGAGCGTACCGTAGACATCAAAAATGACTGCCCGTATTGGAGCGGCCCGCTGCGCGCCCACAATGGCGGCGTTCCTGCCTGTTGGCATCACTTGGATCTCCAATTATCCACAGGCGCGCCGCCCTGCCTCACCATCTATTAAATAAAAAATCTATCTTGTTAGGGTGTCTGGCAGGTACCAATTAGCGTCCAATTGGTGCCTACCAGACACTGATCCAACGATGATTGGTGCCTGCTAGACACGTGTCAGTCAGAGCTGTGTATAACTTCTTCCGCCACCTCGCTTCGCACGAGCTTGGTATGCAGCGAAAGCAAAGCCTCGCGCATCTCTCGCGGCAGCCCGTCAAAGTCACCAGAATTGATCGTTATGACATCGCCGGCTGCCTGTGTGACGTTGATCTGCAGGCGCTCGATATGAACCACCCGTGATCCGGAGAAATTTCCGGACAGCATAAGATTTTTCAGGTCAGCCGTAGCAGCTTGAACGGTGGTCGGGAGGTAATCCCATGTAGCGACAGCCGCCTGCCGGCCGCTCCCGTCACGAATCGATACCTTCTCGCGGAGCCGATACTCATTCTTTCGGCCGGCTCTGGTCCGCTTGAGGTAGCCGAAGGTCTCCAGCACCTTTAGGACCCGAATCACCTGGCTCCGGCTGATACCCGTCTCATCAACGATTACATCGATCGACGGAAACGAGTTCCCGGTATTGAAGTTGGTGTGCGCCTTGATCACCAAGTACACCGTGACGGCATATGGGCCCATTCGTGCCGCATCGCGCGACGAAAACATCGAGCGGAAAACGTGGAACCACGTAGTCTCGGCACGGAGGCCCTCGTCCCGACCCAGTGCAACGGCACTCATCCGTTCGATGCCGAGAATTCTTCGTCGATCAGCCTGGCGATCTCTTCCGTACGGAAGTACATACGCCGACCGATGTGGATCTTCGTCGCATTGATGCTGCTGGCCCACGTTGATCGTGAAGTGGTCAAGCTGATGCGTAGCCCGTCGGGGCTGCGATCGAGAATTTCTGCGAGCTGCGTAAGCGTTAGCAGCACTGAGTACTTGTCTTTCAAGGTAGCAAAGGTTGCTGTCAACGATCGACTCCTCTATGCATCGCACGATTGCGGTTGGTGTCGATATTCTTCTCCACATTGCGCTACATTCAGGGGTAAAAGAAATTCCGCCTCCACCTAGCCAATGCAAGAACGGTCCAGCGACCACAACTCCTGTTCACCTCCAACGGCCAAGCGCGGCAGGCCAGCTGGCACGACAAAAGACCGTGACGACCGCCTACGCGATCGGGTTCGCACGACGGCAACAATGCGGGATTTGGTTGCGCGGACATCAAGCGCTGAAAACGTTGATCAGTTCGCTCGCTGGTTCGATCAAACGATGTCCGAGCGACATCCATTTATCGAATGGGGCACGCAGCGGTCGCGAAAATGGAGAAGAAACTATGTCGGCGACGCGTCCTTGACGAGGGAGTCGCTGGACTTGCTGTATGAGCTGTTTCCCGACGATCGCTACTACACGGCGATAGAAACATTCGGCAGGCGACGATCGGTTACCCACGCGTACGCAGCACCACCGCAGCCACGAGAGGACGGGCGAACGTACGCGGAGCACCTTAGCGCTGCGGAAATGTTTGAGAAGGGGCCGAGCAACCTCTGGACGGCACTTTGGGGCTACAAGCGCAGATCAGGTGAGCTGTGGGATCTTTTTTCACCTGATAGCGAGTACGACGGCGCGTGGGGACAAGCGGCAAACTTCGACGACGTAGTCACGGACATGGAAATGCGCCTGCACGGCAAGCTGGACTGCGATGTCCCCGTGACTCCGGAGGAGCTCACACGAACGGTAGTCGTATACCGTCTGCAGGCGAGTGCGTGCAACGCTCAACCTCATCACGGGATCAGGGCGTATCTTTGCCTCCGGCTCGCACTCGCCGATCTCCATCCCTGGCTTCGCACTTTGGGGATCTTCGATGACCTGTCGCGCTATATCGTCGGGCTGGAGCAGCAACGCGTCGCGACGGATGGCGGCTATCGACGAGCAGTGCACGATCAGTACAGTGCCTACGGGACCTTCAGCATTGGCATGTTTGTTGAGAACCCGTTCCTGTATCTGTATGAGTGGATGCCGCAGTTAGCACATCGCTACGCGCCCCTGGCGCGATACAGCGCCTATGACAACATCTCAGAGTAACGCTGTAGCGAATAGACGCTATGCCTGCCGGCGATCGAGCTTTGCAACGAGATCCTCAGCTCGCAGATGCGTGTAGCGCTTCAACATCTGCATCGACTTGTGGCCACTGATCGCCGCAACCTCCTGATCGCTGAGGCCCGCCTCAACCAACCGACTAACGGCCTCATGGCGAAGGTCATGGAAATGCTGGTCCGCGAGCCCCACATCGCTTGTGATCCGGGTCCAGAGCTTCTGAAAGACATAGGGCTTGCGATGGCCATTTCTGCCCGGTTCACCAAAAAAAACCAGATCGGTGTCGAGCGGGCGTACCGGGTTATCCATCGCAAGTTGCAGAATTTCAGCGGCTACGCGGGTGAGTGGCACGAGCCGCGCTGAGCCATTCTTCGTATCAGTGAGGCTAACAACGCGCCGCTGCAGGTCAATCTGAGACCGGCGTAGCCCAGTAATCTCCGAAGAACGCATGCCAGTCTCCACCGCGAAGCGAACGATCCAGCCGAGCATCGGGTTACTGTGATCGTCGGCCGCCGCGAACAATCGTTGCTGCTCATCAAGGTTGAGCAGCCGGTTGCGACCTGGCCCTGGGCTGGGCTTGCGAATGTTGGCGACAGGATTAAAGGTCAGGCCGATGCCCCATTCCTGAATGGCCGTTCGGAACAGGTGGCCGAGCATGGCGAGTTCGATGCGCACTGTGTTGTTCGACTTGCCCGCCGCCAGTCGCTCGTCACGATATTTGGCAACTAGATCCGCGCTGACAGCCGCCATCGAGTACTTCCCGAAAAAGGCTTCCAAGTGCTGCGTCGTGAAACGCTCGCTGCGCTGGGTAGTCGCCTTCTTCGTGACCGAAACCTCCTCCATGTAGCGTTTCAATGCGCCAGCGACGGTCAGCTTCTCAGACGGTGCGCGGGACAGATACACGCCCCGGACCATTTCGTCTTCAGTCCGCCTTGCCCAATCCTCTGCATCACGCTTGGTGCGGAATGTTTTGGCAGTAGTCGGCCAGCCCATCTTGCGGATGACGGCTTTCCACGTGCCTGAGGGCGTTTTTACGATCGTTGCCATAGACGGGTGTCAGCACTTCGACGCGAGAGCGGCAAGCGGACGCGTAGCGGATTCTTTCAGGCTAAAAGGACCGTCACCGAACGACCTTACAACTGATCCGCTCTCCCCCAACAGCACGTACAGCTTATCCGTCCCTTGAATAACGTAGAACGTCTCGAACGCATCCTTCGCCCCACCTTCCGCCGGAAGCGTGACGGTACGGAATTCGGAGAGAAACTTACTGCCTTCGCATGCCCAGTCCTTTTGATCGGAGAGCGAGAGCTTCACTGGACCGAATTGGTATGGGAAACGGCCCGTAACCGCCAGGTAGATCTTGGCGTAGTTCCGGATTCCGTCGTTCCTAGCGGATGCGAACAGCTGTTCATTGATGAACTTGTACAGGCCAGCAAACACGCCACTGGTTATGACGACGAGCAGCAGAACCACGGTCATTGCATGTGGCCGCTTCCATGGCTTAGATTGAGCGGCCAACTTCTGCCGCCCTCGGGGGCCCAAAACTCGCCAACGCAAAATTGCAGGCCGCGAGTCACGGCTTGATCGCCCATCGCCCTCTCTTCGCGAGAGGAACGCCTCTCCTGCAAGCCGAGAACGCAACCCACTCTGCCCCCAGCCCTTCGCGCTGTTCAACTGAGTTGCTGCCAAGCCAAGCGCGCGGCGTGCGCGACGTTTCGCCCACCACTCTGGCCCCACCGCGCCCACCCATACGTAGGCCGTAGCCAGCAGAAGCACGATCCCGGCCGTCAGCCATACGCGCCCTAGCCTCACGCCAATAAAGATTGCTTCGTAGATGTCAGTGGGAAAGAGTCGGGATGGAATCCCTGCCGCTTGAACCCACCCGTCTAGATACGATCGCCCCACCGCGTAATTCAAGGCCGTTGCGCCTGTCACGAATAGGGCTACGGCCTCAAACAGGTGATCACCAAGGTAGGCTGCCATGCGCCGGGCAACAGTGGGCGGCGACGATGAAGTGGCTGTGTGATCTGCGGGGGTGGACAAGAGATGTGCAGAGTAGTTTTCGGGCCATTGAAGACACGCTGCGCTGGGCCGCCAACGGCCCCTTGCGACGCGTCACTGTACCGAAACTGTACTTCCCGCCACATCCAAAAGCAAAGGGGTTGCGCGAAACTCGCGCAACCCCTTGTTTTTATTGGTGCCGGCTGCAGGACTCGAACCCGCCACCTGATGATTACAAATCAACTGCTCTACCAGATGAGCTAAGCCGGCAAAGAAACGCGATTCTAACCTAACACGCGTTACTTGACGACCTTTAGTGCGGGCTTGCCACCGATGCGCGGCACATTCGGAGGTGTCGGGTCGTCTTCCGGGCCGGCTTCGGCTTCGGCAGGGACCGGCGCAGGCACCGATTCAGAATCCACCGCGGCCAGCTTGGGCGGCGGATTATTCTCGCGTTCGGTTGCAGCTTGCGTCGTCGGTGTACTGCGCTCCACCGGAAATGCCATACCTTGTCCGTTCTCGCGCGCATACACGGCGAGCACGTTTTCGATTGGCACCTCGATCTTGCGCGAGACGCCCGAGAAGCGTGCGTGGAACGTGATCCACTCGTTGCCCATGTCGAGCTGACTGGTCGCGTCAAAGCTCACGTTCAGCACGATCTCGTCGTTCTTGACGAACTCACGCGGCACGTTGGTGCTGTTGTCGACAAAGACAGCGATGTACGGCGTGAAGCCGTTGTCCGTGCACCATTCGTAGATTGCACGGATCAGGTAGGGCTTGGTGGAGGTTTCCGACATGATGAAATCAGTGACCGTTGGGCGCGGCCGCGCGCAGGCTCAGCCCGGGCACGGCCAGCGACCCGGCGGCGATCAGCGGCGCATGACCTTTTCGGACGGCGTCAGCGCTTCAATATACGCCGGACGGCTGAAGATACGCTCAGCGTATTTCATCAGCGGGGCCGCATTCTTGGAGACCTCAATGCCGTAGTGGTCCAGGCGCCACAGCAGCGGCGCAATCGCCACGTCCAGCATCGAGAACTCTTCGCCCAGCATGTACTTGTTCTTCAGGAAGATCGGCGCCAGCTGCGTAAGGCGGTCACGGATGGCCGCGCGTGCCTTCTCGTGATTCTTCTCGGCAGCCTTGCCCTTTTCGTTCTCGAGCACGGAGACGTGCGTGAACAGCTCCTTCTCAAAGTTGAACAGGAACAGGCGGGCACGGGCGCGCTGCACCGGATCGGCCGGCATGAGCTGCGGGTGCGGGAAGCGCTCGTCGATGTACTCGTTGATGATGTTCGACTCGTACAGAATCAGGTCGCGCTCAACCAGGATAGGCACCTGGCCGTACGGGTTCATCACCGCGATGTCTTCCGGCTTGTTGAAGAGATCGACGTCGCGAATTTCGAAATCCATGCCCTTTTCGAACAGGACGAGGCGGCAACGCTGCGAAAACGGGCAAGTGGTGCCCGAGTACAAGACCATCATGGTTGTAGTTCCTTGGCGCATGGGCCGGGGGCGGCCCTATGACGGTACAACCGTGACGACAAAATGACATCGCCACGGCACAAAAAGCGAAAAGGCAAAGGGCTAGAGCCAGTTCTCCACCGGCCTAGCCCTTGCCCGGAAAACAGGGATTTTACTTGATGTCCTTCCAATAGGCCGCATTCAGGCGCCAGGCCAGCACGAAGAACACGCCGATGAACAACAATACCCAGACGCCGAGACGCTTGCGGAGGTTGCCAGCGGGCTCAGCCATCCAGTCCAGATAACTGACCAGATCAGCCACCGCCTGGTCATATTCGACCTTGTTCATCTTGCCCGGGACCGTCACTTCAAGGCCGACCAGCTTCTTCTCGGCCTCGCCGTGCTCGGACTTCACTTCGGCGTACTTCGGCACTTGCTGGCCTTGCAGCTCCCACAGCACATGCGGCATGCCCACCTTGTCGAAGACCAGGTTGTTCCAGCCGGTCGGACGCGTGTCGTCACGGTAGAACGTGCGAAGGTAGGTGTAGAGCCAGTCGCTGCCACGCGCCCGGGCGATCACCGACAGGTCCGGCGGTACAGCACCAAACCACTTCTTGGCGTCTTCACGGTCCATGGCGATGTGCATCGTGTCGCCGACCTTGTCTGACGAGAAGAGCAGGTTTTGCTTGATCTGCTCCTCACTCAAACCGATGTCGCGGAGGCGGTTGTAGCGCATCGCGCTGGCGCCGTGGCAGTTCAGGCAGTAGTTGACGAACAGCTTGGCGCCGCGCTGCAGCGCAGACGTGTCGCTGGACTGGTTGGGCGCCGGATCGAGCGGCACG
>Ga0157369_10003295_pt1 | contig 19209 bp, 13 predicted proteins | sample C25metaG_FD_113461 | JGI IMG/M metagenome (GOLD analysis project Ga0157369, IMG submission 113461) | Corn rhizosphere microbial communities from Kellogg Biological Station, Michigan, USA - C2-5 metaG | ecosystem: Host-associated > Plants > Roots > Rhizosphere > Soil | place: USA: Michigan... | reverse complement strand
GTCGCCAGCCCGAGTCCGATCGACGATGCCAGTCCCATCGCGTGCTGCAGGTAGAAGAAGTTCTCCTTGTGCCCGAGGTCGTACAGCTCCTGCGCGCACGCGCCCATGATCGTGACCACGATCTTGTCGTCCAGGTCGGGATACAGCATCCCAATGCACTCGGCGCGCTTCACTCCGGCTCCTCCATCAGGTCGCGCGTGAGCAGCAGCGCCACCGGCGACAGCGAGCTCTGCGAAAACGTGTACGCCTCACGAATCTGCCGCCCGACGTCTTTCGGGTCGCGCGCATATTCGAAGGGAATATTCAGCGCGCGCAGTACGCCTTCCGTCACTATGCCGCCGCGCGTGTGCCACGGATACGGCTCACCCCAGTGCCCACGCAGCGCGATCAGCATGCACAACGGGATGCCGTACAGCTGCGCCAGCGACACGATACCGTTGATCGCCGCCAGGAATCCGTGGTTCTGCATCAGCAGGATGTGCCGCTCACCGGCAAAGTACGCGCCCGCCGCGATCCCGATGGCCTCTTCTTCCTTCGCCACTTGGATCAGCCGCACCTCCGGATCGCGCTCCGCCTGCTGCAACAGCAAGCCCAGCCACGTCTCCGGCAGCGCCGACAGCGACGTGATCCCAGCATCCTTAATGCCCTGGAACACCGCCTTCGAGTTGTCGTAGGAAACCGTCATAAGCGACCGGCGATTGTAACCTGCGCCCGCGATTCGTCAGACGGTGTTCGCGTAAGAACTCAGGGATGCGAGACACGGAGCAGGAGCTGCGTTCCGCCATCGAGATGCACATTGTGCACCGTAGAGGTGAGAACCGCGCCGCCCGTCGCAGGCTCAATCTGCAAGTCATTCATTCCGATCAGGCCGTACGTGGTTGCCGGCAAGCCGCCGCCAGGGTTCGCCTTCCCTCCCACGCTCCCGCCTCCAGTGGCGAGTTGATCAGGGCCGGCGACTCCGCCGCTCATCCCTTCCGGGCCACCGCTTTTTGTGATCCCAATCTCAGTCGGACCACCGGCAGCCCAATCCGCCCGCGGCGGCGCGGCGGCCTGAAGCGCCACTTGCAATGGCAACTCCTGCCCGTTCTTCAAAATTGCCTTGTCGAACGCGATGCCAATCGTCGAGGGCTGCGCGCCTTTGCTGTACGTGCTGACCGAAGTCACGTGGCCAATGACCTTCGATCCCTTTGGGATGATGGCCTTGCCGTTCGCTTTCAGGTCATAGGTCACGTGCGCGAGCACCGGATCGCTCGCCTGGAGCTTCTTCGCGTCCAAGCTCCTGTCCAAGGCACAGTTGATGACCATACCGTTGGCGAGTTCAGTGCTCGCGGGACTGGCATCGGAAGTCTTCGGCGTCTGAGCGGTCTGTTGCTGTCCGATAGAGGCAACAACCAATACGAAAAGCGCTACCCTGGAAATCCACCTCATACGCGCTCCTTTTCCGGGCGGCCATATCATTCGGGAGGCCGGCGACTCCTTAGTGGCGCGGCATTATACCTGAAAATCGCGCTCTTTGGTGGCGATAATTCCGGGACGTCCGAAGGCGATTCCCCGCAATGGCTCACTGCTCTCGTGCGTGAGCCATCCCGCCAAACCTGATACTCTCGGACGACTCGTGACCGCGCCCCCGACATCCGTCGTCCGGCCATCACCGCCGCAATCCGGCCGCAGCCGCGCCATCCGCTGGGCGATCGTGCTCGTTCCCGGGCTGCTGCTCTACTTCCTGCCCTTGCCGCTGCTGAATCCCGCGCAGCGCCATCTGCTCGCAATTTTCGTGGCCAGCATCGTCGCCCTTGTCGCGCAACCGGTCGCGATGGGCGTGAGCACCCTGATCGCGGTTACGCTTCTCGCCCTGACCCGCACGGTTGAGATGGACCGGATCTTCTCCGGCTACGCGAATCCGACCGTCTGGCTCATCTTTACCGCGTTCCTGTTTGCGCGCGCGGTCACCGGCACGCGATTCGGCATGCGCGTCGCTTACACCTTCATCCGCCGCTTCGGACGACGTTCGCTGACGCTCGGCTACTCCATCGCCGGATCCGACCTCGTGCTTGCTCCGTTCATTCCCTCCGACACAGCGCGTGGCGGCGGCATCATCTGCCCCATCGTCGAGAGCATCGCCACCGCGATGAAGTGCGAGCCCGGTGGCAAGAATAATGACTTCGGCGCCTTCCTCACGCTCGTCGGTTTCCACACCACCTACACGGCTTCGGCCATGTTCCTCACCGGCATGGCAGCGAATCCGCTCATTGCCGAGTTCGCTCGCAAGGTCGCGCACGTCGATCTCACCTGGACGCGCTGGGTACTCGGCTCTTGCGTGCCCGGCGGACTCGCGCTACTCATCCTGCCGTGGGCGATCTTCAAATTGCAGCCTCCGGGCCTGTACAACACCGAATCCGCGCGCGACCTCGCCGCCGACGAACTGCGCAAAATGGGCCCGCTCAGCCGCCACGAGCGATGGCTCGTCGCCATCCTGCTGCTGGTGATGGCGGGATGGGTCACCTCGCCGTGGAGCGGTGTTTCGAACACCATCGTCGCACTTGCAGGCGTCTCCGCGCTGCTCATCACCGGCGTGATCTCCTGGCAGGAGCTGCTCACCGAACAGCGCGCCTGGGAAGCGCTCATCTGGTTCGGCGGACTCATCATGATCGCCGACGAATTGTTACGCGCCGGCGTTGTTCAAGTCCTCTCACAGCGCGCATTCGTCTTCTTCCACGGCTGGAGCGCGCCGGCTGCGCTCGCCGGCCTCGTCCTCTTCTATCTTTATGTCCACTACGCCTTCGCCAGTATGACCGCGCAAGTCACCGTGCTCTATCCGGGTTTTCTCGCCGCGGCGCTGGCAAGCGGCGTCAACCCGCTGGTTGGCGGACTCGCGCTCGGCTACTTCTCCAACCTGAACGCCGCCATGACTCACTACGGCACCGGCTCCGCGCCCGTCTACTTCGGCACCGGTTACGTCTCGCAACGGACCTGGTGGAAGGTCGGTTTCCTGCTGTCGTTCATCAACGTCACGCTCTGGCTCGGGATCGGGCTCGTCTGGTGGAAGATCCTCGGCTGGTGGTGATTACGCAGCGAGCTGCTTCATCACCGCGTACAGCTCATTCTTCGCCTCAAATCCGATCCCGGGAATGTCAGGAAGCGTGACATAGCTGTCGCGCACGGGCACGTTGTCCGCGAAGCCGTTGAACGGGCGAAAAACGTGCGGATAACTTTCGTTTCCGCCGAGTCCCAGTCCCGCGGCGATGTTCAACGACATCTGGTGACCTCCGTGCGGCACCACGCGCCGCGCCGACCAGCCGTGCTCCTTCAGCATTTCCAACGTCCGCAGATATTCCACCAGCCCGTAGCTCAACGCGCAGTCGAACTGGAGAACGTCCCGGTCGGGCCGCATCCCGCCGTAACGGATCAGGTTGCGAGCGTCCTGCATCGAGAACAGGTTCTCGCCCGTCGCCATCGGCGGCGCGTAATGCTTCGCGACTTCTGCCTGGAGCGCAAAGTCCAGCGGATCGCCCGCTTCCTCGTACCAGCGCAATCCGTACGGCTCGAGCGCCCGCGCATACTCGAGCGCCGTCTCGACATCGAAGCGGCCGTTGGCGTCCACCGCGAGCTGATTCGGTGAACTCACCAGCTTGAGTACTGCCTCAATGCGCTTGAGATCGGCTGCGAGCGGCTCGCCGCCAATCTTCATCTTCACGCACGTGTATCCCAGGTCGAGATAGGTCCGCATCTCGTCCTGTAGTGCCGTGATGTCCTTGCCCGGGTAGTAATATCCGCCGGCCGCGTAAATCCAAACCTTGCTGTCGGGCTTGCCGTCACGAAAGCGATCCGCGAGCAGCCGGTACAGCGGGACGCCCGCGATCTTGGCGACCGCGTCCCACGTGGCCATGTCGAGCACGCCGACAGCGACCGAACGCTCGCCGTGTCCGCCCGGCTTCTCGTTCTTCATCAGTACGGACCAGACGCGGAACGGATCGAGGTTCTCGCCCGTGTCATCGACGATGTCAGCCGGCTTCGACGCGCGCAGACGCGGAATGAAACGCTCGCGCAGCAACCCGCTCGGCGCGTAGCGTCCGTTGGAATTGAATCCGAACCCGACGACCGGCTTGCCGTTGCGGACGATATCGGTGATCAGCGCCACGACGCTCACCGTCATCTGGCTGAAGTCGACGTAGGCGTTGCGAATCTCCGACTTAATCGGGACGACCGTCTCGCGGATGTCGACGACCCGCATCAGCGCCCTACCGCATCGGCGACGGCTTTTCCGACTTCGATCGTCCTGGCGTTCCCGCCCATATCGTGCGTACGCGGCCCATCGCGCAGGACGATTTCGATGGCGCGCATCACCGCGTCCGCGGCTTCGGCATGGCCGAGATGCTCCAGCATCATCGCGCCCGACCAGATCTGTCCGATCGGGTTGGCGATTCCCTTGCCCGCGATGTCGGGTGCCGAACCGTGCACCGGCTCGAACAGCGAGGGGAACCTTCGCTCCGGATTCAGGTTCGCCGACGGCGCGATGCCGATCGTTCCTGTGCACGCCGGACCGAGGTCGGAAAGAATGTCGCCAAACAGGTTCGACGCGACCACCACGTCGAACCAGTCCGGATGCAGCACGAACTGCGCCGTCAGGATGTCGATGTGAAATTTGTCGACCTTCACCTGCGGATACTGCTCCGCCCATTCGCTCACGCGCTCGTCCCAGTACGGCATGGTGATGGAGATGCCGTTGGACTTCGTCGCCGACGTGAGGTGCTTCTTCTCGCGGCGCGCTGCGAGATCGAAGGCGAACTTCAGCACGCGATCGACGCCGGCGCGCGTAAAAACTGTCTCCTGGAGTGCCAGCTCGCGCTCTGTGCCCACGAACGCGCGCCCGCCGATGCTCGAATACTCGCCCTCCGTGTTCTCGCGAACGACGTAGAAGTCGATTTCGCCGGGCTTGCGGTTGGCAAGGGGCGAAGGTACACCCGCGAAGAGTCGCACCGGACGCAGGTTCACGTATTGGTCGAACTCGCGGCGCATCTTCAGCAGCATGCCCCACAGCGAAATGTGATCGGGCACGAGCGCGGGCCAACCGACCGCGCCGAAGAAGATGGCGTCGTGCCTGCCGATCTGGTCTTTCCAGTCGGGCGGCATCATCCAGCCGTGCTCGACGTAGGACTGGCAGCTCCAGTCGAAGCTGTTCCACTGCAGGCGAAAGCCGAACTTCGACGCGGCCGCATCGAGCACACGCATGCCCTCGGGAACCACTTCCTTCCCAATTCCGTCACCGGGGATGACCGCGATGCGATGTGTCGTCGTGCTCATGGCTTCGAATACGGCAGCATAACAAATCGAGCGTCGCCCCATTAGGTGTGTCCGTGACGAGGCCCCAGGCAATGCGACGCGTTCCATTGGGCCGCGAGCGCGAACTGCTTTGCATTGTTTCAGTTGTTCGAGGCAGGGCGAGTCGGGGAGTCCGCAAAGACACGCAAGGACTCGGAGAAGTCCAAATCTTCTCCGAGTTCTTATGTGGCATTTCTGCGCAAGACCGCAGTTCAGTGCGTTGGCAGGACGGCCAGACTCCCGGCTGGGCCGGCTGCATGCGGTGAACCGGAGGCCGGCGTTAGCACGCCCTGGTTTGCGGTGAAGACGTGCATGCCGGAGCTGCTGGTGGCATACACGTGATTGTCGGCGTCCCATTGCACAGCCATGTAGTTCGGCCCCGGCTGTTGCGGCCCTCCGATGGGCGTGAGCGTGCCTCCGGCCGCCAGCCGGAACGTCTGGATACCCCCCTGATTTGCGATCGTGAGAAACTGGCCGCTGCGATCGAAGTTCATTCCCAGGATGCCGCAGCAACCGGTGGTCTGCGGAAGCTGGATCGACTGCGTCGAGGCGGGAACCATGGCGAGCGACCCGTCAGAGTTGATCTTGTATGTGCCCACGCCAACTTTGTTGCTCCCCAGCTCGGCGACAGCGACCGCCATGTAGCCCATCTGAGAAATGGCTTCGCCTTCGGGGCAATACATCTGGCCGGTTCCATCAAACGTCGGAACGCTCTGGTTGGTGCCGCCGATTGGCGTCAGCGAGCCATCGCCGTTGCGGCGGAATCCGGTGAGGTTCCAGCTGGCATGAAAGCAGCCGAAGCCGTAGGCGTACGTGTTATCGGGCGAGAAGACCAGCGGCGAGACGTAGTCGACGTTCGGCCCGATCTTCCCGATGTTCGTGAGCTTGCCATCGCTTGCGACGTGGAAGAAGAAATAGTAGAGATCGTCGGCGCCGGCGTTTTCTACCGCGTAAAGCGTCTGGCCGGTGTGGTCCAGGCTCATGCTGCTCAGAGCCCAGAGCTGGCCAGGACCGTTGTTCAACACCGCGAACAGAGACGACGACGGTTGGAGAGAGCCGTCGGAGGCGCGCGTATAGGTGGCGATGGTATGCGAATCGTCACCGAAGACGAACGCCGAATTCGTGACCACGTCATTGCTCGGGCCCGATACCGGCGAACCGGGAACCGCGGTCACGCTTCCATCCGCGGCAACCGAGAATCCGTAAATCGCCGAGCCCGCCTGTCCGACTGAGCTTCCGACGTAGGCATAAGCGATGGCCGCCGTGGAGCTGCCGCCGCCGGTACTTCCGCCCGAGGATCCGCCCGATCCGCCGGAGGTACCGCCGGTCGGAGCGGGGGTAGAGGTGGTTCCGGGGGGAGTGTTGGACACCGACATCAAACTGCTGCTACCGCAACCGGCGAGGAGAAGCGACAAAGAGATCAGTACGGCTAGATAGACACGGCGCGACATGATTCACCCGAACCAGCAGAGATTTGCTTCATGAGACGTTCGATGGGGCGGTCGGGTGGAGTTCTGCCTGCTGGTTGGGAAGAATCGAGAGCTGCTGGCGTGAGTTGCTTCCGGCCCTCCGGGCCTTGGGTGGTTTTGGCCTCGCTACCCAGCCCTTCCGGGCTGGGCTATTACATTTCGCGCCTCCGGCGCTGGGATCGCGAGCGCTCCGGAGGCGGGGGCGGGCTGTGCCACAGACGCCGCGATTGGCCACCAACGAGGCGGCTGTGCCACACGCCGCGTTGCGGCTTAGCGCGGTGACTTCACTCGTTTCCACGTGAAAGCGCAGTGGTCACCGCGCTGAATGTCGTCCACGCGAAGGAGCACGTAATAGTCGTCGCTCAGGTTCTTCACATGGAGAGCGTAGGTGTGTCCGACCACGGCTCGAACGAAACGAGCATTCTGGTCACGCCACTCATCGTATTCGCCGCCAGAGGTGTTGACCGTCACTACCTCATGCTGCCCCGGTTGCAGTTGCGGTCGAGGCTCGAGGACCGGGACATGCAAGCGTCGCGACCAGCGCACCAATCCAAGATCGCGAATCACACTACGCTCACCGGCACTGCCGGAGGTTGCAAACCAGTCCCAGTCGTCTCCGGCATGGAGGTTGCCGTACATCAGCTGCCACGCCGTCGTCGTTCCGAGCCGTCCAGCGCTGAAGTCGAAGCTGGCGCGATTGAATTCGTGCTTGTACTTCAACGGCGAGTAGAGAGTCGCGGTACCCGAGCGAGTGGCGCCGAATGCGTTGAGACCAAGGGCGGCAAAGAGCATCGCAATTGAAATGGACTTCCAGACGCGGCTCATAGGGTTGACCTCCGTTCGCCAGTCCACAGCGCTCAAAATTCTAACGCTGATCGCGTAGGTTTGGGGGAGGGAGCACCTCGCGCGTTGATCGCAAACAGCGCGACGAGGCCCGTGTGGCGCCTTGTCGCGCCGTGCACGGGCCTCGCTTGTTTCTGCCGCCGAGCAGGTGCTCAGCGGTTTTCTAATTAATTGATGTCGAACTGTTCCTGGTGGAGTAGCGGGTCGGACTTCACGATCAGGTTCTTGCCCGTCAACTCCTCAATCTCCTGGATCCAGCGGCCGCCTGTGGCCTTGAGCTGCTTGGCGACTTCCGGATGGACGCGCAGCATGATGTCGGAGTGGTCGAAGTGTTTCGACATCTTGCGCATCTCCACCCAGATCTCGTTGCAGACGGTGTTGACCGCCTTCACGAAGCCGGTGCCCGCGCAGTAGTTGCAGGGTGAGCCGAGCGTCCGCTCCAGCGACTGCTTGACGCGCTTGCGGGTGATGGCGACGAGGCCGAAGTCATTGAACTGGAGAACCTTCGACGGCGCGCGGTCGCTGCGCAGCGCTTCTTCGAGCGCTTGCATGACCTTCTGGCGGTTGCGCCGCTCGTCCATGTCGATGAAGTCGATGACGATGATGCCGCCGAGGTCGCGCAGACGGACCTGGCGCACGATCTCCTTGATGGCATCGACGTTCGTCTTGACGATGGTGTCTTCGAGGCGCGACGTTTTGCCGACGTACTTGCCGGTGTTGACGTCGATGGCGACCAGCGCTTCGGTCTGGTTGATGACGATGTAGCCGCCGGACTTGAGCCAGACTTTCGACTTCAGCGCCTTGTTGATCTCGTCCTGGATGTTGAACTGCTCGAAGAGCGGCGTCTCCTTGGTGTACAGCTTGACGCGCTTAACGAGCCCGGACTGGAAGCGGTTGACGAAGCGCAGCATGCGCTCGTAGTCACTTTCCGTGTCCACCCAGATGGAGGTGAAGTTTTCGTTGACCTGGTCGCGCAGGATTCGCTCGACGAGGTTGAGATCGTGGTAGATCAGCGACGGCGCCTTGCCTGCTTCGGCGCGCTGCTTGATCTCTTTCCAGAGGTTCTTGAGGAAGCGGATGTCGGCGCGCAACTCGTCTTCCGGCGCGTGGTCGGCCGCGGTGCGAACGATGAAGCCGCCGTGCCCGTTCTCACGCTCGCTGATGACGATGCGCTTGAGCCGCTGGCGCTCCTCTTCCGAGGAAATTTTGCGCGACACGCCGATGTGGTTGACGGTCGGCATGTAGACGAGGAATCGTCCAGGCAGCGCGATGTGGCTGGTGATGCGAGCGCCCTTCTTGCCGATCGGTTCCTTGGCGATCTGGACGAGGATCTCCTGCCCTTCCTTCAGCAGCTCGGAGATCATCTGGGTGCGGTGCTCGTGACGCGGGCCGCCACGGCCGCGCGGGCCGCTACCACGACGTCCGCCGCGACGACGGTCGAAACGTGGGCGTCCGCCGCGATCCTGGCGTTCCTGGCGCTGCTGCAAATTCGCCGTGCCGGCCGGTCCGCGCATCTCCGCGTGTCCACCGTCTTCGGCGATTTCTTCTTCCGTGAAATCCTCGCCCTCGGGGCCTTCGATGATTTCCCCGCCGGGCTCGGCTGCGTACTCTGCCTCGTCGACTTCCACTTCTTCGCCCTGTGCAGCATGTTGGGCGAGATGCTCTTCTCCAACCGACTCGGCGATCTGCTGCACGTGCGCCTGGTGCTGGTCGGCGGCGATCCGGTCCAGGACTTCTTCTTCCAGTTCCTCGAAGTCTTCTTCGTGCTCGGCGGTTTCGTGCGATGCCTCGCCGATCGCGTGCGGAAGATCGGTTTCCTCTTCAAAGATCTCTTCTTCGTGGACTTCGCCATGGCCCGGCGCGAATTCTTCTTTCGCCGCCATCGATGTGCCGCCGGGAGCGCCGTGTTCCGGCATCTCCGCCACGTCCTGATGGACGATCTCCGGCTCGTGCTCCTCTTCGCGGATCTCCTTCAATCCTTCGTGCGAAGCGGACTCAGGCGATCCAAAGGGCGCGACACCGTACGGCTCAAGGCCGTGTCCGACCGGCGCGGGCGGCACCGGCGATGCGTGGTGCTCTTCTTCGACCTCTTCGACTTCCTCGAACTCGCTGCGGCTCTCGCTGTCGCCCTGCCGCGCTTCTTCTTTCGCCTCTTCGCCGCCGAAAACTGTGGCGACGTTCATGCGGTCGAAGCGTTGCTCGTCGGCCGCCTCGGCTTTGTGTTCGGTCGTCTCGGCGTGCACTTCCGGCGCGCGATCGTGCTTGATCTCGTCGAACTCGGCTGCGCCGGTGAGTGCCTGCTCGCCCGCCTCTTCCGAACGAGGCTCTTCGCCGCGCGGACGCGCCTTGGCGCGAACTTCCTGCACCGACATGATGTCGTCCACTTCCGTACTCGGACGGCGGCGCGAGAAAGGCGCCGGCATCGCCGGACGCTCAGGCTGGCGGCTCGAACTCAATTCCGGTTCCGCGGATTCGGTTTTCTGGCCGTACTTGGCCAGCGTTTCACCCGGAAGGATGATCGGCTGATATCCGGCGGGCGGCCCGTAGGACTCGCGACCAGAGTCGCGACCGGAATCTCGGCCGCCGCGTCCGCGATCACGATCGCGGTCACGATCCCGTCCACGGAAATCGCGTGGACGACGCTCTTCCTGGAATTCCTGCGGCCGGCGTTCTTCCTGCGCGAGATGTTCTTCGTGCGGCTCGCCTTCGGCAGCCGGCTCGGATGACTCCGATTCCGGCTCGTCGAATTCGCCTTCTTCCTGCGCCTCGGCGGAAACTTCTTCTCCGGCAGCGGCGGCAGGCGCGTCCTGCGTGGCTTCGTCTTTTCCGTTGCCGCGGCCTTCGAAGCCGCGTCCTCGGCGTCCACGTCCGCGGCGGCGGCGTCCGCGCCACCGGCGCGCGCCTTCGTCGTCGCCGGCTTCGCCCGTACCGGGCTCAGCGGCGGCATCCGCGCTTTCGTCTTCGCCTTCGCTCAACTCAGCCGGCGCTTCTTCCGGATGGATCAGGTGTGGCTGGATGTCTTGTCCGTTGCCACGCGGTTCGGCAGCGCTGCGCGAGATATCGCGCTGGCTGCGGCCCTGCGGCACGGGAATGGTTTCGATGTCGTCCGTCTCTTCGGATTCTTCCAGGAAATCGGTGACGTAGAGGAAGGCGTCGCGCTCGAGACCGATGTCGACAAACGCCGACTGCATGCCTGGCAGCACGCGCGTCACACGTCCCTTATAGATCGAACCTGCGAGGGTGTATTCGTTCTCCCGCTCGAAGTAAATTTCGGCGAGCTGATCGTCCTCGACTACCGCCACCTTGGTTTCGTGTGGCGTGGAGGAGATAAAAAGTTCCTTATTCATTGCTTCTCCGGGCGCGCCCAACTGGAGCGCGCGTCACCGGCCGGGACCGCTCACGCGCGAAAGGCGCGGATGCGGCAAGGAGAGGAATTGTCGGGAAAGAGTTCGAGAATGCAGATCAACGGGCGGATGCCAGCCGGGCGCGTCGTGCGCATACACCACTGCCCGCACCGCGAGGGTGCAGGTTGGGAATATGGAGAGCCCGATTGGAATGCGTCTGAATCTTTGCACCTTTCGCGAACCGGGCTTGTGGCCACTCCATGCCGATGGGTCCCTATCGAGGAACTGACCGGCGGGGCCGTTGCCGCCCTGGCTTCGCTTCGACCGCGGGCGGGCTTAAGGCGCGCCGGCGGTTGTCGTTCTCAATCCTGTTCGTTCCGGCCTCCTTAGGGCCGGTGTTTCATTCTTTTCGGCTGCGCATCGACAAGCGGTCGGGCGCAAGCCGCACTACCCTGCCCGGATCCAATCCCGGGCCCATCTCCGCCGGTTCTCCTGAACCGGGCGGCACTACCGAACCTGTTTCCACGGCGCTCTCAAGATCGGCGCGACTGCGCCGACGGGGAAACTGCGCCGGGGGTTTAGTTTACGAAGCGGCGCATGCGAATGTTGTTCACGATGCCCAACGCCAGAAACGTAAACAGAACCGAGCTGCCGCCATAACTCATCAGCGGCAACGGTATCCCAGTGACCGGCATAAAACCGACCACCATGCCGACGTTGATAAGAATGTGGAAGGTAAGAACCGCGACCACACCCATCACAACGAACGCGCCGGCGCGGTCAGGCGCCGTCTGTGCGTTGTGAACCAACCGCATCAGCACGATAAAGTATAGCAGTAGCACGGTGATAGCGCCCACAAAACCGTGCTCCTCCGACCACGCCGCGAAGATGAAATCGTTGTGCGGCTCGGGGATAAACGAGCCCTGGGTCTGCGATCCGCGGGCGAATCCGCGTCCCGTCAGGCCGCCCTGCCCCACCGCAATCAGGGATTGCTCAACTTGATACCCCGCCCCCTGGACGTCGGCTTCCGGGTTGATAAAGCTGGCCAGCCGGGCCCGCTGATAGGGCTTCATGTGCTTCCAGGCGAAGGGAGCGGCGAGGGCGGCCACCAGGAGCAGAAGGGCGATGTGCTTGCCCTTCATCCCGCCGAGGAAGAGCGCCATGAAGGCGATCGGGATATACGTGAGCGACGTTCCCAGGTCGGGCTGCACGAGCACCAGGATGAACGGCACACCGCAGACGAGTCCGGCCTTGATCAGTTCGGTGAGCGTCATCTCGCGCTGGCGGAATTCGGCAAAATAGCGTGCCATGGCGAGGATCAGGATCAGCTTCACCCACTCCGACGGCTGGAAGTGCATGCCGCCGGGCAGGCGGATCCAGCGCTTCGCGCCGAGGTAGCGCGTACCGAAGACCAGCACCGCCATCAACGAGAAGATGGCTCCCACATAGAACCAGTGCACGTTCTCCAGCAGGATCTGGTAGTTGATGAGGCTCATCACGAACATCAGGCCGACGCCTGCGAGAATCCAGTAGACCTGGCTGACCTGAAGATGCTTGCCCGCGAGATTCGTGGTCAGCGTGGCGCTGTAGATTTCCATCACGCCGAAAGAGCAAATGAGCAGGACGAATCCGAGCAGGACCCAGTCGAAGTCGCGGAATGAGATGTAGCGGGACACAGTTGTCAGTGGCCAGTGGCCAGGGGCCAGTTTGATGGTTTGGAATTCGCGTCTATGCCGGGCGCGGCAGCGAGCGGCACGATCGCGGCCGGAATCTTCGCCACGCGGAAGCGGCCGGTCTTGAGTTGGTCGCCACGGCCGTCGCTCCAGATGCCGGTCATCTCGCCTGCGGCAGGAGCAGCCGCGACAGGTTTAGGCGCCGGCGTTGCGGCGGGATTCGCGGCCGGCTTCGGCGGTGGCGTCTGCTGCTTCGCTGGTCCCGCGGCCTGAATGCCTCGCCCTTCTTGCTGTCTCGGCGAAGGCGGGTTCAACTCCGCTGACTTCTGCTGCGTCTGCTGCGAACCATGCTTCTCGTGATAGGCGTAAATGACCTGCGCGGCGATGCGCGCGGCCATGGGTCCTGCTTCACCGCCCTCCCACAGCACGCACACCACAACGTCGGGATTACGACGTGGCTCGAATCCTACGAACCAGCCGGTGTCGCCGACCGAGTGCTTGAGGCCCAACTTGCGGGCAGCATCGTTGCTCATGGTTTGTGCGGAGCCGGTCTTGCCCGCGAAGTCGACGCCAGGAATCTGCGCTTGCGGCGCGGTTCCCATTGGGCTCGGCACCTTCGACATCGCTTCCGTGATCGTCTCCCAGTTGTCCTGGTCGATGGGAACGGAGACTTGCTCGGCGTAAGTTGCGTTCACCTGCTTCAACATGGGCTCGGGAATTTCGTCGTCAAAGACGAGATGCGGACGGCGCAACTGCCCATCCATCGAGATGCCGGAGATCGCGCGCAACAACTGGATGGGCGTGACCGCCACGGCGCCCTGGCCGATGCTGACCGAGATGGTCTCGCCGGCATACCACTTCTGCTTGAAGTTCCTCGCCTTCCACTCTTCCGACGGCATCACTCCCGACGCTTCCCCGGGGAGATCGATGCCGGTGCGGCGGCCGATGCCGAGCGCGCTCGCCCACTTCGCAATCTTGCCGATGCCCAGCCGCTCGCCGAGCGTGTAGAAGAACACGTCGCAGGACTGGTAGATGCCCTTGGAGACGTCCACCGCGCCATGCGAGCTGTGCTTTTCCGATCCAATCCAGCAGTTGAACTTGCGGCCGTAGAAGACGCCGTAGCCCGGGCAGTTCACGTGCAGCGTCTGGGCAATGCCTTCCTGTAATCCCGCCACCGACATGATGATCTTGAAGGTCGAGCCCGGCGCGAGTTGCGCCTGGATGGCCTTGTTCATCAGCGGATGGTTCTTGTCGTTGATGAGGCCGCTCCATTCCTTTGAGGTGATGCGCACGGCGAACTGGTTGGGATCGAAAGTGGGGCGGCTCACCATGGCGAGGATTTCGCCGGTGTGCGGATCCATGGCGACAATCGCGCCGCTGCGATCGCCGAGCGCCTGCTCGGCCGCGATCTGGAGATCGAGATCGATGGTCAGCTTCAGTTGCTTGCCGGGAATGGCGGTGGTCTCGCTGAGGCGATCCACTTCCTTGCCGCGCGAGTTGACGACCACGCGACGCTCGCCGTCCTTGCCCATCAAGATGTCGTTGTATTGCTGCTCGAGGCCGAATTGTCCGACCACCATGCCGGGCTCGTAGAGCTCGTACTTCGGCGAGTTCAGCATTCCTTCGGAAACTTCGCCGACATAGCCGATGACGTGCGCCATGAATCCGTTCTTGGGATACAGGCGGCGGCTCACGCGGATGGTCTCGAGCTCGGGCAGCTCGTTCTTGTGCGCCTCGATGAACGCCAGTTCGTCGATGGTGACATCATCCTTGAGGATGATGGGTTCGTAGCCGGGCGCGAACTGCACCCTGCGCACGCGGTCGCGGATTTCCTTGGGCGAGAGATTCAGGCCGGCGGCGATCTTGTCGATGTCGGCGTCGAGGTTCTTCACCTGGTCGCGCAGCAGCAGGACGGAGGTGGACGGGTAGTTGTCGACGATGATGCGGCCTTCGCGGTCGAGAATTTTGCCGCGCGGAGCGAGGATGGGCACGGTGCGTACGCGGTTGTGTTCGGCCATCGACTCGTACTTGCCCGAGCCGACTACCTGCAGACGCCACAAACCGTAAGCGAGCACGAGGAAAATCCCCAGGACCGCATACTGCACGATCGTCAACTTGAATTGCGGGACTTTGTCCTCGCGACCGAATTGCATAACGTTCACTTCTTCGCGGAGAAGCCGCCGGAAAAACAGAGTGGAAAAGTGCCTGGGACACACGCCCGGCGAAGAGAGTTCTCGCCCAGGTACTTAGATTCCATGCGGCTGGCCTGTGACCTACATTTTAGCGCGGAATGGAGCGGGAGGGTTGACCATTTTGACAATATGGAAGGGTTACATCGATGGCAAACGCATGCACCGTCCGTCCATGGAGACAAAGATCTCCACATAATTGCCCTGCGCGCCATCGTCGTTTACCCACCAGAAGTGCCAGCCCGGTGTCTTGTCTTTGTCTGGTTTGGCGGGATCACCCCGCAGGATGAAGACGGCACGGTAGAGCCAGTAGTGCGAGATGTCGATGTGGTTCGTCGAAACGAATGCCTCGGCGAGCTTCAGAGCGTCTTGCAGGGGCAGCTTGGGCCGATGTGTTGCCACCGCCTTGCGGGACGCATCCACACTTGAACCGGGCTGCGCTTGCGCCAAATTCGCCGCGGCGAAGAGAACGATCAAAGCTGCAACACGAAATGTGTTCTTCACTCTTGCTTCCCTCCCGCCCAGAGAACGCAGCGGGGGATGACGATTGCAGCCTATTATCGTGGTGAACGCTTCCGTGCAACTTTATGCGCCGCGAGATCGTATTCCCTTTGAACGCAGGAAACAGCATGAACAGATACGCACGATGTTTTAACGCCCTTTTTTGTCTTGTCCTGGTTGCCGCGGCAGCGTCTGCCCAGACGAAGCCCGCCTTCGAAGTCGCAACCGTGAAGCCGTCGGCGACGGACATAACGCAGTTGGCAACGCAAGCTCAGAGCGGACAACTCCCGCGGCTTGGGCCGAGAGTCGACGGGGCGAGAGCCGAATACATCTTCATGACGGTCAAGCAGCTCATGGTGCTGGCATACGGTGTGAAGCTGTATCAGATCTCCGGCCCGGACTGGATTAACAACCAGCGCTTCGACATCGCCGCGAAAGTGCCGGACGGCGCGTCCAAGGACGACATCCCCAAGATGTTGCAGTCGTTGCTGGAAGAGCGGTTCAAACTGGTGCTGCATCGCGAGACCAAGGAACACCCGGTGATGGCGCTGGTGGTGGGCAAGGGCGGGCCGAAGATGAAAGAGTCTCCCGAGGCTCCGAAGCCGCTCGACCTGAATGCGCCGCTCGCGCCAGGGGAACGACAGATCGACGGCCCCGATGGCCCGGTTCGCATGACGAGAACACCCGGCGGCGGCGCCACGATGAACATGGGAGAGCGTGGCACGGTCACCTACGGCGTGGACCCGGCGACGCGGTCGTTGAAGATCGACGCCAACCAGGTGACTATGAGCGGATTCGCCGACTTGCTGACGTCGCTCTCGATTGCCAGCGGCGGACTGCAAGTGAATGACATGACCGGCCTCAAAGGTCACTACCAGGTGGCCATCTCGTTTTCGCTGGAAGACTTGCAGAACATCGCTCGATCGCAGGGGTTCTCGGTACCGAATCGGCCGCCTGAGGCGAGTGGGGCGGCGGGGATTCCGGGCGACGCGGCGTCAACTCCCGCCGGCTCCTCCACGCTGGTCGAGGCGGTGCAGTCCATGGGATTGAAGTTGGAATCGCGCAAGGCGATGGTGGAACAACTGGTGATCGACCAGATCGAGAAGACTCCCACCGCAAACTGACCGGGTCCGCGTAAGATGTCGCAACCTTTGGAGTGCGCAACTTTAGGGCGCGAACTTTGGGGTGAGCGATGTCTCCACTTGTGGTGTGGCCGTCGGTGCTGGGACTGAGCGTCTTCGCCATCGGTCTTTACACGTATCGAGCCGATCTCATCGGCTCACGCGGCGGGCAGAGATACTTTGCGCTCGGCGTCGTATTCATCGCGCTGGCGGTTGCGACGTTCTCCGGCGAGCACTTCACGATTGCGCGCAGCCTCGCACAACTGGTTCCGAAGTTTCTCCCCGGGCGAGTCTTCATCGCCTACTTCGTGGGCGTGGCGCTGATCGCGGCGGGGGTGAGCTTTGCCACTCGAAAGTGCATGCGCAAGTCGGCGCCGCTGCTGGCGCTGATGTTCGCGCTGTTCGTGCTGCTGATGGACCTACCTAACGCGATCCGGCGTGCAGGAACACATTTCTTCTGGATCTTCCCCGCGCGCGAAGGAACATTCGCCCTGGGCGCACTGTGCGTGTACGTGGTGATCAGCCAGGTAGCGTGGGGGCATTCGCGCACGTTCTCCACGATGGTGCGGCTGTGGACTGCCTTCGTGATCGTTTATTACGGAATACAGAACATTCTTCACCCTGAGTTCTCACCGGGCGTGCCGGACCGGCAGCCGACCTCGGCGTGGGTACCGATGCATTTGCAGGTCGCGTATCTCGTCGGAGCGATCCTGGTCGCGCTTGGGATCGCGATGCTCCTCGAGAAGACGGCGGTCGGGGCGATCCGCGGCGTTGGAATCCTGATGACCGTTCTCGCCATCGCGCTGTTTGGGCCGGACTTGTTCCTGGCAAGCGGACCGGACGCTCGGCTGAACGCGATCAATTTCGTTGCCGACACGCTCTTCTTTGCCGGGACGATGTTCGCAATCGCGAGCGCAGTCGCGGGTCCACAGCCGACGGCAGCTATGCCAAACGATTAGCCCCTCTGGCGCAATCGGTCGAGAATCGGAATGAGCACAACCGCGAAGCGCTATCGCTTTACTGCCGCTGTGCGGTTCTCGGAGTGCGCCTGCCTGAACAGTTCAGGGCGCAGGTAGGTCCCGCGTTCTGCCTCGGACTTCATTTCTTCGACCTGCATGCGATGCGATTCTGCGTAAGCGTCATGGCGAACACCAGAGACCTGCCAGGAGACTTCGCTACCGGGCTTCCCGCCCGCGATTTTGAAGCGGTTGTTCCCCACTTTCTTCGCCACGTAAAGATTCGGTCCGGGTGCGCCGATCGCCGTGAGCTGATAGCGGAAATCGCGATTCAGCGCTTCGAACCAATCGGGCAGGTCGACCCACGCTTCGCCCTTGCGATCGAGCACAACATTTCCGTTGTAGATGTTCATCATCTCGGACGACTCGATCGACGCGTGGACCAAGTACTTATTTTCGGGATCGAGTGGATGGTCGATCTTGAAGTCCTTCGTCCCGGCGGTGATGGAGCCCGTGACGTTGAGGTTGCCGGATGGATCGATCGTGATGCCGGGGCCACCGAATGCTGTGCCGGCCTGGATCTTCCAAACGTTGTCATCAACACCCCAAGTCCAGAACTGTTGCGCATTGCCGCTACTGGTGGATGACATGAGGTTTATCGCCGGCAACTTGCCACTGCCGATCTTCGTACTGAGCTGCGTCAGCCGCCCGCAACAACCGAATGTGTCGGTGATGTGAAGGGCCGCGTCAGCGGTCACTATGGATGACCCGATCGCGATCGAGCCGCCAATTACGTTCAGCTTCGCGGTCGGCACTTTCGTACCGATTCCGACGTTGCCGCTCGCCTTCACGGTGAACACTTCGGGGGTGAAGGCTGGCAGGCCGCTGAAGGCGGCCAGCGCGGTGCCGCCGGTCGCACTGTTTCCAAACGCGCCTCCGTATGCGAGGGCACTGTTCGCGACCCCACCCACTCCGAAGTTTATGAAATTTGCCGCGGTGCTCGTGCTCTCACCGTAAACGCCATACCCCGTTGAATCAAGGTTCCGACTGAACACACCAAATGCAGTCGTGTCTGTCCCTGCCGTCCCTGCGGAAACAACCAGTCCCCTGATGCTGCCGAAACCGCCCCCTGTAGCGCTGAAACTCCCTCCGGTTTGCATTCCGGTCACGTTGATCCCGTCACCGCTGGTGTTTGACACACTCACATTTCCATTTACCGAGAGCGAGGTATTAAAAGTGTCTCCAGAACCGCCGAGTTGGGCGTACCTCGCATCGCCGAACGTCGTGTCAAAACTCAAGGTGCCACTGCTCGTGATGGGGCTCGGGGAAGCAGTCAGTCCGGTGCCCGCAGCCACGCTCGTCACGCTCCCGGCCGGCCATGCCGTCCGGCAGTCAGCGACGATGCACACGCTGGTGGTTCCGGTGACGCTGCCGGTCGCCGTGACGTTCCCGCTGGCATTGACGTTGCCGGTCACATCGAGCGCCTGCGTGGGATTGCTGGTTCCGATCCCGACCTTGCCGTCGGAGGTAATGCGGAACTTCTCGAGAGTATTGAAAGTCGTATCCGAGACCACCTGGTCGGAGGCTCCGGTCGACGGCACGGTGAACACCAGCAGGTTTCCGGTGCCGGTATCGCTGAGGAAGGCAGAACCGCCGTTGTGCGCGCCGTCTCCCTTGGTCCGCCAGTTCGAGCCGTCGAAGTACAGGTTGTAGCCGAAGCCGAAGTGGAAGCTGTTGGCGGCTCCCCCGGTCGGGATCATCGAGGGACCGAATGGCGCGGCGGCGCTCAATACC
>Ga0157369_10003294_pt1 | contig 19210 bp, 16 predicted proteins | sample C25metaG_FD_113461 | JGI IMG/M metagenome (GOLD analysis project Ga0157369, IMG submission 113461) | Corn rhizosphere microbial communities from Kellogg Biological Station, Michigan, USA - C2-5 metaG | ecosystem: Host-associated > Plants > Roots > Rhizosphere > Soil | place: USA: Michigan... | reverse complement strand
GGAGTTCTTCAAGGTCGCGAAAGGATCGCGCTCGCCGACCGGATAATCCGTGCCGAAGACGATGCGGTCGACGCCGACCTTGGCGATCAGGGCGTCGAGCACGTCCGAGCCATAGACGCAGGTGTCGTAGTAGAAATCGCGCAGATATTCGCTCGGCAGCTTCGAGATGTTCACGCGGCTGCCCGGGTTGTTCTCGTAGTTGCGGTCGAGCCGGCCGATGTAGTGCGGCAGGTAGCCGCCGCCATGCGCCATGACGATCTTCATGCCGGGATATTTGTCCATCATCCCGTCGAAGATCATCGAGGCGAGGAATTTGGTCTCTTCCATCGGCTGGCCGATGCCGTTCCACAGGAAGTATTTCTGCAGCTTCATGTCGGTCACGCCATGCGGATGGACGAAGACCGGCAGCTTGCGATCGTGAATCGCTTCCCAGAGCGGCGCGAATCTCTGTTCGCCGAGATAATCGCCGCGGCAATTCGACGACACGCTGACGACCTTCGCGCCGAGCTTGTCGACGGCGTATTCGAACTCTTTCATCGTCAGCTTCATGTCTTGTAGCGGCATGGTGAAGCTGCCGATGAAGCGGTCGGGATATTTCTCGACCCAGGACGCGTTCATCTCGTTGGCGTGGCGGTTCATCGCCGCCGCATCCTCGGGATCGGCCCAATCGGTGTTGCAGGACACCGCGATCATCGAGATCACATGCTTGCCGATGCCGAATTTGTCCATATCGGCGACTTGCTGCGCCGAGTCCTTGACCTTCTCCTGGATTTGATAACGCCAGCCGTCTTCCGGCTTCGCCTCGGGAAAATTCCGTGTGCCGAAACCCGACATCACATTATGCGAATGGCCCTTCGCATAGACGATAGGATCGTTGAAATGCACGTGAAAATCGACAATCGGCGTTTTGTTGGCGTTGGCCATTCAATCCTCCCCAAACCTGCCGCGACAATAATCTCGCGCCGAAGAAACCACCAGCGCAGCCTCAGTCGCGGAGCTGGACTTTAAGTACTTCCCAAGGCGGCACGACGCGCGATTTGCTGTCGGCATGGAAGCCGGGCAGGCGATGGATCTGCGAGCCGGGAAAATAGAGGCAATCATCCGGTCCGATATCCGGCTCGTTGGGGAAGCTGATGCGGGGATCGGCGATCAGCGTGCGCAACTTGCGATCATCGCCCATCACGAGCATCGCATTCTCGGTGAAGGCCGAGAAATAGATGCGCCCGCGGCGGTCGATGGTGAAGCCGGCGCAAGGCGGGATGCGCGCGACATCCTCGATCTGCGCGCTGAGTTCTGCATCGCTCAGCTTCGGATCGAGCAGGTATTTCGTCTCGATCCTGCGCAGCACCGGGCCGAAGAGGCAGGTGAAATAGAGCCAGCGCCCGTCATTGCTGAATTCAAGCAGGTTGACGTTGACGATCGAGACCTGGCCGTTGGCGCGGCGGAATTCCTGACCGTCGATCACTGGCACGATCGAGCGATCGGCCTGCGTCTTCGGATCGCCGCGCAGCACGGGGCGCGTCGCACCGGTCTCCTGATCGAGGATGATGATCGCGCCATGGCCGGATTCGGTGATGAAGGCATGCTTGCCGAGAACGCGCATATGACCGAGCACCGCGCCCGCGGGCGCGACGCTCTCATCCATCGGATAGGCGCGCACGATCTGGTTGCTGCGCAGATCGATCTTCACCACCTTGGCCCCGCCTTTGAGATGCGGCTGATGGTTTGGCGCGGCATCGTCAACCGCCCAAAGGAAATTCTCGGCATCGGCGTGGACCGAATGCACATTGACGAAATGCGTCGCGGGGTCGAGGCCTTCGCGCCATTCGTTCCATTCATTGCCGGGGAAGGTGCGGAAGCTGCCATCGGGCAGCGCTTCGCCGAGGCTCGGCGTCGGCGCATGCATCCAGCGCGGGAAGCTCGAGAAGATGCGGCCGCTCGGTGAGACGGCGACGCCGTTGAGGATCGCGCTCTGCGACGCAGCGACGCGGATCAATTGAGGTGTTTCACCCATTATCCTCTTCCTCCCCCCTTTTTTCTCTACGAGCAGGACGAGCGTAGCGCGTTTGCGCTGCAACTCAACGCGGTCGCCTTGAGCATGGGCGCCATGCGGCGAGCATCTCGCCTCGCTGCGCCAGGTCCGGTATAGTCGCGTTTGATCGTCAGACGAAAAAAAGGGGGAGGTTGGATGGCCGCGGCCGTCACGCTCGATGTCGGCGCGGTAATCGACCGCAGTCGCGCTTTTCTTCTCGGCGGGATAAGTATGATGTTCCCCGAGGGGATTTCGCGCAGCGCTGTTGCCACTCCAACCTAGTGAGAGACATGTCGTCGGATTCAGTACCGGTATTGATCGTCGGCGCCGGGCCGGTCGGTTTGGCGCTCGCCGGCGATCTGGGCTGGCGCGGCCAGAAATGCCTGATCGTCGAGCAGGGCGACGGCTCGATCTATCAGCCACGCATGGATTTCGTCGGGCCGCGCACGATGGAGTTCTGCCGCCGCTGGGGCCTGGTCGATGCAGTCGAGCATTCGCCGTATCCGCGCGACTATCCGCAAGACAATATGTATCTGACGGCGCTCAACGGCTACGAGCTCGGCCGCGAAGCTTTTCCGGCGATGCAGGACGAAGTGCCGCCACCGCAAAGCCCGCAGCATCGCGAGCGCTGCCCGCAGAACATGTTCGATCCGATCCTGCTGCAATGGGCGCGCTCGATGCCGAGCGTCGAGCTGCGCTATCGCACCAAGCTCGCCGGCTTCGCGCAGGATGCGGATGGCGTCACCGCCGAGGTCGAGAATGTCGACAGCGGCGAGCGCACGACGATCCGCGCGCGCTATCTCGTCGGCTGCGACGGCGGCGCCAGCACAGTGCGCGAAGGTCTCGGCATCGCGATGTCGGGCAAGGGCGTCCTCACCTATACGACGAATGTTATTTTCCGCTGTGCCGATCTCGTGAAGATGCACGACAAGGGCAAAGCCTATCGTCACATCTTCGTCGGGCCGGAAGGCACCTGGGCGACGATCGTCGCGATCAATGGCCGCGACAATTGGCGGCTGTCGATTATCGGCAGCTCGGAGAAGAAGACCCATACCGAAGCCGAAATCCGCGCCGTGATCCGCCGCGCTGCTGGCTTCGATTTCGATTACGAGATTCTCAGTGTACTGCCCTGGGTGCGGCGTGCGCTGGTCGCCAACGATTTCGGCAAAGGCCGCGTCTTCATTGCCGGCGATGCCGCGCATCTGACGTCGCCTACCGGCGGCTTCGGCATGAATATGGGCATTCAGGATTCCGTCGATCTGTCCTGGAAGCTCGATGCGTGTGTCAACGGCTGGGGCGGCGCGCATCTCCTCGAAAGCTACACGCCGGAACGGCGGCCGATCGCGATCCGCAATGTCGACGAGGCGACCGGGAATCTCGGCCGCATGCGCTCGCCGGCCGAGAACAAGGCGCTGCTCGATGATACGCCCGAGGGTAGAGCGGTGCGCGAGCGGCTCGGCAAGGAATTCACCGACGCGATGACGCGCGAATGGCACACGCTCGGGATTCATCTCGGCTATCGCTACGACAATTCGCCGGTCATCGTGCCGGATGGAACGCCGACACCGCCGCTCGACGTGATGACCTATGACCAGACCGCGCGGCCGGGTGCGCGCGCGCCGCATGTCTGGCTGAAAGCCAACCCGGGAGAAAAGCCGCGCTCGACACTCGATCTCTACGGCAAAGGCTTCGTCCTGCTGCGTCTCGGCAAGAGCCCGCCGATGGTCGACACCATCGTTGCCGCGGCGGAGGAGCGCCGCGTGCCGCTCAGCGTGGTCGCGCTTGACGAAGACGCAGTCGCGAGTGCCTATGAACGGAAACTCGTCCTGGTGCGCCCGGATGGCTTTGTCGCGTGGCGCGACGACCAGCCGCCGCCAGAGCCGCTGAAAGTGATCGATCGCATTCGCGGCGCTGCTGCCTGAAGGACGGGAGGAGGCGACCTATGAATCTGACCGGTGCCACACCGCAAACGCTCCGCAACGCGGGCTCGCTCGAAGAGCTGTACCGTTCGCTCGCGACGGTCGATATGGGGCCCGGCTGGAACAAGCCGACGCCCTCGCTCTATCCCTCGCCGAAGAAGAAATTCCCAGCGGCGATCTGGCATTACACGCAGGCGAAAGCCGCGCTCGACGCTGCCGGCCGCTTGATCAACACGGAGCTCGCCGAGCGGCGCAATCTCATCCTTGCCAATGCCGGCGCCGGCAGCGATTACGCCACCTCGACCACGCTGGTCTCGGCCTATCAGATGATCATGCCCGGCGAGCACGCGCGCTCGCATCGTCACACGCCGAACGCGCTGCGTCTCGTTGTCGATGCCGAGCCCGGCACTTATACGGTGGTCGATGGCGTGCGGCTCGAGATGATGCCGGGCGATGTGCTGCTGACGCCGAACTGGTGCTGGCACGGTCACGGCAATGACAGCAAGGCCAATGGCTATTGGCTCGATTTCCTCGACGTGCCGCTGGTGCATCTGCTGGAGCCGATGTTCTTCGAAGGCAATCCCGACGAATATGCGCCCGGCAAGCCGCCGGCGACGCCGTCGCCGATGCATTTCCCCTGGGAAGAGACGAAGAAGCGCCTCGCCGCGGCGCAGCCCGATCCGAGCGGCTGCTTCGGCACGCAGATCGAGTTCGGCAATCCGGCGATGGCGACGACAGCGCTTCACATGATGAAGCTCGACGCCGGCAAGCCGACCAAGCCTTATCGCACGACGGCGAACAATCTCTACTCGCCGGTCTCGGGCGAAGGCGAGACCATCGTCGAAGGCAAGAGCTTCCCGTGGGAGCGCGGCGATATGCTGGTCGTGCCGTCCTGGCTCAGCCATTACCATCGCGCGAGCAAAGACGCGGTGCTGTTCCGCGCCACCGATACGCCGACGCTGGAGAAACTCGGCTTCCTGCGCGACGAACGCCCGGCGACAAACGCTTGATAGAAATGTCGTCATTGCGAGGGACGACCCGGCCAATCGCTCTTCGCGATTGGCCCCTTCGGGTTCACGCGCGAAGAGCGCGTGAACGGGTCGTCAGCGACGAAGCAATCCAGAAGCAGCTCACGTGAAGCCCTGGATTGCTTCGCTTCGCTCGCAATGACGTTGTAACAAGAGGGAGAGAATAGAATAATGTCGCAACCGACGCTGACTTTTGCCTGCGGTCTCTATGATCGCGTGTTGCCGCTCTATACCGGCGAGGTCAAACCCGTCGGCTTCGATCTGAACTTCCTCGCGATCAACAATCCGCGCGAGATTTTCGATCGCATGGGCGGCAGCCAGGAATTCGATGCGTCGGAATTCTCGAGCTCGGAATTCGTTTCGGGCCTTAGCGCCGGCACCACACCCTTTGTCGCGCTGCCCAATTTTCCGTCGCGCGTCTTCCGCCACAGCATGATTACGATCAACAAGCGGTCGGGGATCAAGTCGCCGAAGGATCTCGAGGGCAAGCGCGTCGGCGTGCCGCTCTACACGCAGACCGCCGCGATCTTCATCCGCGGTATGCTGCAGCATGACTACGATGTCGATCTCTCGAAGATCCATTGGGTGCAGGGCGCGCTCAACCATATAGGCACGCACGGCAATCCCTCGGCGCCGCCGCTGCTCAAGAAAATCGATATCGAGATCGCCGATCCGAAGAGATCGCTGAGCGAGCTCATCGACAAGGGCGAGATCGACGCGATCTGTGCCACCAATCTCCCGGTGTCGATGAAGCGTAATCCGGATGTTGTGCGCCTCTTCCCGAATTATCGCGAGGTCGAGCGGGATTATTTCAAGCGCACCGGCATCTTCCCGATCATGCATCTTGTCGCGATGCGTCGCGATACCTACGAGAAATATCCTTTCGCCGCGTCCAGCCTTTACGAAGCGCTGAAGCAATCGCGCGAGCGCGCGCTGAGGCTGATGCGCGAGACCGGTGCGCTGCGCTTCATGCTGCCGTGGATGACGGCCGATCTCGACGAGATCGACGAGGTCTTCGGCGGCGATCCGTGGCCGGACGGCGTCGAAGCCAACCGCAAGACGCTCGAAGCGCTCGTCACCTATCTGCACGAGCAGGGCCTGATCGCGAAGAAGATCCCGATCGAGGATATCTTCGTCAAAACATTCGAATCGCATTGAGGGAAGAAACATGGTCGACGTTCTGAAGCAGGCTTATCGCGATCTCGTGATCGCCAACCGCGTCCTCGCCAATCAAGGCGTTGTCGACGCCTATGGCCATGTCAGCATCCGGCATCCGGAAAAGCCGGATCATTTCCTCCTGTCGCGCTCGCGCAGCCCCGAGCTGGTGACCGAGCAAGACATCATGGAATTCACGCTCGATGGCACGGTCGTCGGCAACGACAAGCGCCCGCCTTATCTCGAGCGCTTCATCCATGGCTGCCTCTATGAGGCGAAGCCCGAAGTCGGGGCGGTTGTCCACAGCCATGCAGAGGAGACGCTGGCTTTCGGCATCACCGGCGTGCCGTTCAAGCCGGTCATTCACGTCGCCGGCACAATGGGACCGGAAGCGCCGGTTTGGGATATCGCTGAAAAGTTTGGCGATAACACGAATTTGCTCGTCGTTAATGTCGAGCAGGGCCGCGATCTGGCGCAGCGGGTAGGGAAGGGCAAGGTAGCGCTGATGCGCGGCCACGGCTTCGCCGCGACCGGCGCGACGATCCATGAGGCTGTCCGGACATCGATTTTCATCCCGGTCAATGCCCGGATCGTCACGACCGCGCTACGCATGGCGCCGACTTACAAGGCTTTGTCGCCGGGCGAGGTCGAGGGGCGCTGGGCGCTCAACCCCAAAGCGCCCGAGACCTGGCGCGCCTGGGAATACTGGGCGCGGCGGGCCGGAGTCGCGGATTTGCTGGGCGACGGGCCGAGCTGAGAAAGGGCTAACGCTTAATTCACCGCCTGTCAGCCCATTGTGGGCTGGACAGATCAGCCCCGGACAGACATAAATCGTCCGCGATAAAACCCCAATAATAAGGATGACGGGGGGCGATGAAGCGCTACCGAGTACTGGCCGACAGGATTCTCGTCTGCATCGTGTGTCTGGCGCTGTGGCAGGTTGCCAGTTGGATTCTAGGCACCTACTGGGTCAGCACGCCTTGGGCGACGATCTCGCGTTTCTTCATCTCGCTGTGGGATGGCGAGCTTATCCGCCATGCCGGCTACACGATTGAGGAAGCCGCGCTCGGCGGTGTCATCGGCGCCGTGCCCGCGATCATCCTGCCTTTCGCGCTGCGCCGCTTTCCGACCATCGTCCAGATCATCGATCCGTTCATGATCGGCGGCTACGGTCTGCCGAAGCTGGCGCTGGCGCCGCTCTTCATCCTGTGGTTCGGCATCGGCATCGAATCGAAGATCGCCGTCGTCGTCAGCATCGTCTTCTTCATCGAGTACTACGCGACGCTCTCGGGTGTGCGCGCGCTCGACGCGAGGCTGGTGCAGATGGCGCAGCTTTGCGGCGCCAATGAGCGCCAGGTCGCGCGCCATGTTGTGTGGCCCTGCGCCGTGCCGAACATCTTCGCCGGGCTGCGCATCTCGTTGCCGATCGCCATCGCCGTGGCGGTGGTGACAGAGCTGATCTCCTCCAATCGCGGCCTTGGCTATCTCGTGCAGATGGGCGCGATGAATTTCGATATCACCGAGGTGTTTGCCGCCATCCTTGGTGCCACGGTCCTCGTGCTCGCTGTCGGCTACGCCGTCGACGGGACCGAGGCCATGCTTTTGCGTTGGCGGCCTTCCAGTGATCCTTTGCAGCAAGCTACCAGCACCACGTGATCCATGTCGACGTCTCCACTCCTTGAAGTTCGTAATCTCGCCAAGCGTTTCGCCAGCAGGCAGGGCCGCGAGCCCGCCCCCTGGGTGATCCGCGATTTGTCCTTCTCTGTGCGGGATGGCGAATTCCTCACCATCATCGGGCCGTCGGGTTCGGGTAAATCGACACTGCTCAACATGATCGCCCAGATCGACACGGCGACCGGCGGCGAGATTTTGTTCGGTGGCGACACGATCGTTGTCAGCGATCCCAAGGCGCTGAAGCCGGGCCTCGATCGCCGCATCGGCTATGTCACGCAGGACGACAATCTCCTGCCGTGGCGCACGACGATGGACAACGTGTTGTTCCCGCTCGAAGTGCAGGGCCGGCTCGACGATAAAACCCGCGCCCACGCCGAAACGCTGATCAAGGCCGTCGGTCTGTCGGGCTACGAGAAATACTATCCGCATGAGCTCTCGGGCGGCATGCGCAAGCGCACCTCGCTTATCCGCACCCTGGTCTACGATCCGCCCGTCATCCTGATGGACGAGCCGTTCGCCGCGGTCGACGCGCAGACGCGCGTGCAATTGCAGGAAGATTTGCTGCGTCTCTGGGAGATGGGCCGCAAGACGATCATCTTCGTCACCCACGACATCGCCGAGGCGATTGCCCTGGGCGACCGGACTCTGGTGCTCACCAAGCAGCCGACCCGCATCAAGGCTGAGCACGCGATCCCGTTCAAACGTCCGCGGAATGTGAAGGATATCTTTGGTCTCGAGGGTTTTGCGCAAGTCTATGAGAAGATAAGGGCTGAAATCCAATGACGACCGCTGAACAAGTCATTGCGGCGCCCTCAGGGCCGCTGCTCTCGCATAGGACCGTTGTTCGGCTCGGGCGATGCTTCTTTGCGCTCCTGTTGCTTGCGGGATGGCAGTGGGGCGCCGATTCCTTCGGCTCGGTGTTCTTCGCACCGCCGCTGTCGGTGCTGCAGCGCCTGTGGGAGATGACGGTCAGCGGCGAGGTGTTCTTCGACATCTGGGCGACGCTCTATGTCTCGGCCATCGGCTTCGTCATCGCTGTCGCTTTAGGCCTGCTCCTGCCCTTCGTGTTGCGCCTCTCGCCGCGCCTCACCGAGGCGGTCCAGCCTTACATCTTCTGGTCGCAGGGCGTCCCGAAATATGCCCTCGCGCCGTGGTTGATCCTGTGGTTCGGCATCGGCGACGTGCCGAAGCTCGTGATTGTCGTGGCGCAGACCTTCTACGTCATCTTCTACAACGTTTCCGCCGGCATCCGCGCCGTCGATCAGCGCCTCATCAGCACGGCGCGCGTCATGGGCGCGAGCGAGCGGGTGATCGCGAAGGAAGTGATCTGGAAATCGCTGCAGCCCTTCTTCTATGCCGGCATGAAGATCGCGGCGCCGCACGCAGTCGGTGCGACGATCGTCGGTGAATTTCTCGTCTCGACCCAGGGCGTCGGCCATTACATTGAGCACGCGCGCGAGCTCTCTGACACGGTCGGCGTGTTCGCCGGCATCGTCGTCGCGACCGTGCTGGTGCTGGTCATCAACGCCCTTGTCGAAAAGATGGAGAAGGTCTCCCTGGCTTGGCGGCCGGTCGCGAAAGACATGATGACGAACTGAGCTTCGCGTGCTTCGGCGCGCCAGCTCCCATCGTCGTGCCTCATGAAGATCGGCGTTTTCGATCATTTCGATGCCGATGGCGGCGCACTCTCGGCGCTTTATGAATGGCGCCTGAAGCTGGTCGAGGCTTACGACCGCAACGGCATCGATATCTATCACCTCGCCGAGCATCACTCGACGCCGCTCGGCATGGCGCCGAGCCCGAGCGTGTTCCTCTCTGCGGTCGCTCAGCGCACCAAGCGGCTGCGCTTCGGGCCGATGGTCTACACGCTTTCGCTCCATCATCCGCTGCGGGTGATGGAAGAGATCTGCATGCTCGACCAGATGAGCGGCGGCCGGATCGAGCTCGGCGTCGGCCGTGGCATCTCGCCGCTCGAGAGCAGCTTCTACGCCGTCGATCCGAAACAGTCGCGCGACATCTATGTCGAGGTGCTCGACATCCTGTTGAAGGCGTTCCAGACCCAGTCGCTCGATCACGAGGGCAAGTTCTATCGCTTCAAGGGCACACCGATCGTCATCGCACCATTGCAGAGGCCTCATCCGCCGCTCTGGTATGGCGTGCTCGCGCCGGAAGGGGTCGACTGGCCGGCGCAGCATGCGATGAACATCGCGACCAATGCGCTGGCCGCTCCGACGCGCGAGATCACCGACCGCTACCGCGCCCAGTGGCAGGCGGCTGGCCGCGCTCCGGCAAAACTGCCGCTGCTCGGCATGAGTCGCCACATCGTCATCGCCGAAACCGATGCCGAGGCGCTCGCCACCGCGCGCCGGTGCTATGCGCGCTGGCATCAGAGCTTCACGCATCTATGGCGACTGCACGGCGTCGCGCCCATCGCGGCCGCCTATCCGGCCACGGTCGAGGAATCGATGGCGATCGGCATGAGCTTCGTCGGCTCGCCGGCAACGCTGCGCGCCAAGCTCAATGAGGCGATCACCGCTACAGGCGTGAACTACCTGCTGCTGCGCTTTGCTTTCGGCGATATGACGCTGCCGGAGGCGTTGCGCTCGGTCGAGCTCTTTGCGCGCGAGGTGCGGCCGGCATTGCCGGCGTAAAGCCCGGTTCCGTCATTGCGAGCGAAGCGAAGCAATCCAGGCTTCATACGATGCTCTGGATTGCTTCGTCGCTGCGCTTCTCGCAATGACGACGAAAAACTACTTCGCGTATTTATCCGTGAAGAGCTTCGTGTAGTTGGATTGCTTGTCCGACGCTTTCATCAGCCCCGCCTCGATATTGTAGTTGTCGGTGTTCTCGATGCCCTTCGCGGTCGGTACCGGCGGGTTCGGGGTGATCTTGAGCTCGGTCTGGAAGGAAGCGTGGAAGACCTTGGGATCGAGCGTCGGGAAACGCTTCTTCAGCACAGCCTCGGCTTCATCGGGATGCGCGTGCAGCCAGGCCGATGTCTCCTTGAAGGTCTGGCCGACCGCTTCGCACAGCTTCGGCTGCTTCTCGCAGGTCGCCGGCTTGGTGGCCACCACGGTGTTGGTGAAAGGATCGAGGCCGACCGTGTCGCCGTCGGGGCCGCTTGCGAGCATCACCGCCGTGCCCTGGACAACAGGTTGTAGGGTCCAGGGCAGCGACATGGCGAAGCCGTCGATGCGCTTGGCGGCGAAGGCCGAGATCATTTCCGGCGGCTCCATCGCCGCCACATGCATATCGTCATGGGTGAAACCGCCCTGCTTCGCGAGCAGGCCGAGATAGGCGTCGATAATCGAGTTGATGGATTCGACGGCCATGGTACGGCCTTTGAGGATTGCCGCTCGCTTGGCCAGAGGTGCTTTGGGATCGAAGCCGGCGGCTTCGGCGATGTCCTTGCGCAGCACGACCTGGACGACGATGCGATTGGTGAGCTGGACGATCGCGAGCAGATTCTGGCCCTTCGAGGCGGCGCGGGTCAGCGACACGCCCGAGGGCTGCGCGAAATCGACGCTGCCGGCGATCAGCGCATTGATCGAGCCGAGCCCGTTGATCTGCGTCGTCTTCATCGAGACGCCGTGCTTCTCGTAGAAATGCATGTCCTGGGCGAGGAATTCCATCATGAAGCCGAGGCTCGTGACGGGGATCGCCATGGTCGCGTGCATCATATCGGCCTTCTGCGCGCGCGCCGGCGAGGGCGCGACAGCAAGCGGCAGCGAAGCGGCAAGGGCAAGGATCGGCAGTAGACGGAATTTCACAGGCGTTCTCCAAAGGTCTATCGTTGTTCGGGCGCTCGTGACGGCGCCCTCTACAGTTTATAACCGGGCAAATCATAACGGGCACACGCGTCCCGCGCCATGCGCGGAGCGGCTCTGTCACGATGATTATTGACCTTGCCAGGCCTTCTCCCACATAGGCGGGGATGTTCTTGCGGGAGCCGTTTTGGGCCTGATCCTCGTTCTTTGCTTTGCCGCCTTCGCCGGGTCGATCTCCTATCGCTCTTTCGATCCGATCATCACCACGGTGGCGAGTGATTTTTCGATCAGCGTGCAGCAGGCGGCGCTGCTCGTCTCCGCCTATGGCTTGCCTTATGCCGCGATGCAGCCCGTGCTGGGCCCGGTCGGCGACGCCTATAGCAAGGCGCGGCTGATCAAGATCTGCCTTGCGATCACCACCATCTCCACGGCGATCGCCTCGGTCGCGCCCAACTACGTGACCCTGATGGTGTCGCGCATCATCGCGGGGATCGTCGCCGGCGGCATCTTCCCCGTCGGCCTTGCGCTGATCGGTGACCGCACCGCGATGGCTGAGCGCCAGGTCGCGACCAGCCGCTTTCTCGTCGCCTCGATCTTCGGCCAGATGTTCGGCGCGACGGTCGCGGGCGTGATCGCCACCTTTTTCGGCTGGCGCGCCGTCTTCGGCGTGGTGACCGCGATTTCGGTCTGCACGTGCGGCATCGTCTTCCGCTATCTCGACAGCAAGAGCGATGTCTCGCGCAAGATCACCCTCAGCGGCGCGATCGAGGGTTATCGCGCCGTGCTCAGCAATCGCAGCTCCTATGTCGTGCTCGGCGCGGTGCTCAGCGAGGGCATGTTCTTCTTCTGCGTCTTTCCGTTCGTCGGCGCGATGCTGCTCGAGCGCGGCGCCGGCGGGCCGATCGCGGCCGGCGTGGCGCTGGCGGGTTTTGCCGTCGGCGGCGTGATCTACGGCTCGGTCGTGCGCTTCATGATCCGCGCGCTCGGCCAGTGGAACATGCTGCGCATCGGCGGGCTGATGGCCGGCTTCTCCTATTTCGTCGTCGCGGTACCGATGGGTCCGGTCGGCGTGGCGCTCGCTTTCATGGTCGCCGGCTTCGGCTTCTACATGATGCACAATACGTTGCAGACCCAGGCGACCGAACTCGCGCCACGTGCGCGAGGCTCGACCTTCGCACTGTTCTCGGCGAGTATGTTTCTCGGCCAAGGAATCGGACCTGTTTTCGCAGGAGTGACCTCGAACCTATTCGGATTTCAGATTCTTTTCGTGTTAGTGGGTGCGCTCGTCGCGCTGCTCGGCCTGACCGCGGCGTGGCTTTTGCGCCGCCACATTTAGACCACATTTAAGGAAATGCTAACCATACCCGTCTGATCATTCGGGAATGCTGAATGATCCTCGTGGGTTCGAAGCTTTTCTTCGTTTGATCGACCCTCTCCGGCCGCTATCCGGGTCGCTCGAATCACTGCTCGCCAGCGGCGGCGATACGCGTCTCGCTCTCGATCCCGCGACCCAACTCAACGGCTATGGCTGCCGGCCGTTTCCGCGTCCCGAAGCTTTCACCTTTGCCTCCTCGACCGCGACCTCGATCTCCGACCGCGCCTATGCCGGCGTCGCCGGCACGCGCCAGGTCCTGCTGCGCGAAGCGCAACTCATCGGGATCGAGCGCGCTGTCGATGCGCAGATGGATCGCCAGCGCCTCGAGCTCAAACAGCTTCTCGACCTCGACGATGACGACTGCGAGATCGTCTTCTCGCCCTCTGGCACCGACTCGCAACTGCATGCGCTGTTCCTCGCGCGCGCGCTGCTCGGTGCGCCGCTCGTCAGCCTGATTGCCGCCAGCGACGAAACCGGCAGCGGCGCGACTTTCGCGACGCGCGGCCGGCATTTCAATGCTGTCACCGCGCAAGGTGCTCCGGTCACCAAGGGCGAGCCGATCCAAGGTCTCGCCGACGGCGTGATCGGAGCGCGCGTCCCGCTGCGCGACGGCGTCGGCCGGCTGCGGCCGATCGAAGAGATCGATGGCGACATCGCGCACACCATCGCGCGTGACGTCGCGGCGGGGAAACGTGTTGTGCTCTGGGCGATGGATAGCTCGAAATTCGGTCTGCGCTCGCCGAGCGAAGATTGCCTGCGCTGGATCGCCGATAGCGCCGACGACAAGGTGATGATCGTGATCGACGCCTGCCAGGCGCGGCTCGGTCGTGCTCGTCTCCGCTGGTATCTCGATCGCGGCTTCCCGGTGCTCATGACCGGCTCGAAATTCTTCACCGGCGCGCCGTTCAGCGGCGCGTTGCTCGTTCCGCAAACCCTTGTCGAGCGCTGCGCCGCGATCGACGACGTGCCTGATGGCATGGGCGCCTATACCGGCCGCTACGACTGGCCGGCGCGTTTCGCGAATATCCGCAAGGAGCTGCCGCCCCAGATCAATCTCGGCACGCTGCTGCGCTGGAGCGCGGCGCTGACCGAGATGCGCGATTACTACGCCGTGCCCGGCTCCTTCCGCGAATTCGCGCTGGCGCAATTCGCGCAAACCGTGCCGCAGATCATTGCCGCCGAGCCCTGTCTCGAATTGATGCCGCTGTCCGAAGAAGAGCCGGCGACGCTCGATAACGACGAATTCGCGACGCGCACGATCTTCCCGTTCTTCATCCGCCGCCGCGGCGAGCGGCTTTCGCATGCGGAAGCCGCGATCCTCTATCGCGCGCTCAACGACGATGTCGCCGCGCTGCTGCCCGCGACCTTGCCGCCGATGCTGCGCCTGCTCGCCGCGCGCCGCTGCCATATCGGCCAGCCGGTCGCCGTGCCCGACGGCATGGGCGGCACGCTCGGTGCGCTGCGCATCAGCGCCGGCGCGCGCGTGGTCTCGGAAACCTGGCGCAGCGACGACATCCTCATCGCGCACGAAAATCTCCGCGCCGAGTTCGACCAGATACGGGCGATCGTTGAAAAACTTGCGCTGCTGGTCCGCTACTACGACGCCATCGAGCCGGCCTACACGGCGGCACAAGCCCCAACCACTTACCATGTGAGCGCCGCATGAGCGAATTTTTCTGGCAACAGCCGGCGGACCAGCCGCTCGGCATCGCGAAGCTTTCGAAGCTCGCTTTCGACGGGGTCGATCTCGCGCCGCTGCACAGCCAGCTTCTCGACAAATATATCTTCGAGCCCGACAACGCCGCGGCGTTGATGGATCTCTCGACCATCGAGCAGCTTTTCGGCAATGAGCGCGACGGCGTCGCGCGTCAGGGCGAGGCGCTGATGCTGCGCCAGGTCTTCCACTCGCCTTGTGGCGCCACGAAACCGGCCCTGCGGCTGCTGGCGCTTGCTGCGCCCGGCGATGTCGGCAACAACACGCCGCTCGAATTCCTGCTCGACGGCTCGGATATCGCGCTCTCGACGCTCTACATCGTGCCCGGTCAGCCGCTGCCGAGCCCGCTGCCCGAGCATGATCTCGCCATTGTCACGGCCTGCGAGGCCGACGGCAATCGCGCGGTGCTCGCCGAACTCGATCGCTTGCTGCCCTCCTGGCCGAAGCCGGTGCTCAACATGCCCGAGCAGATCGCTTCGCTGTCGCGCGAGCGGTTGCACAAGTTGGTGAAGGACGTCTCCGGCCTCATCATGCCGGCGACGGTGCGCATCGATCACACCACGCTGGGCGAGATCGCCGCCGGCCACACTGAGCTCACGGCGCATCTGCCGGACGGCGCATTCCCGCTGATCGTACGGCCGCTCGATTCGCATGCCGGACGCGGCCTGCAGAAAATCGAGGATGCGGCCGCGCTGACGCGTTACCTCGCCGAGCGGCAAGAGCGCGGTTTCTATATCTCGCGCTTCGTCGATTACCGCAGCCCGGATGGGCTCTTCCGCAAATACCGCATCGTCTTCATCGGCGGTAAGCCTTACGCCTGCCACATGGCGATCGCCGATCAGTGGATGATCTATTATCTCAACGCCGGCATGGGCGAGAGTGCAGCGAAGAAGATCGAGGAAGAACGGTTCATGACCGGCTTCGATCATGAATTCGCCAAGCGCCATCAAGCGGCGCTCGCCGGCATCGCGGATTGTGTCGATCTCGATTATTTCGGCATCGATTGCGCGCAAACCGCCGAAGGCGGCCTCTTGCTCTTCGAGGCCGATATCGCGATGATCGTTCATCTCATGGATTCGCCGACAGTGTTTCCGTACAAGGTTACGCAGATGCGCAAGCTCTTCGTCGATTTCGTGGCGATGTTGAAGGATTGCGCCGGGCGTCCGTCGGCAAAGAAACTCTCCGTCGCATGAGCGATCCGGGCCGACCGAAACCTGGCCCGACGCTTGATCCCGAAAATTGGAGCGAGCTGCGTGCGCTCGGGCATCGCATGCTCGACGACGTGCTCGATCAGATGGCGCGGCTGCGCGAGCGGCCAGTCTGGACGAAGCTGCCGGACGAGGTGAGGGCGAGTTTTCGCGAAGCCCTGCCGACACAAGCAACGCCGCTCGACGCGGTCTATCGCGATTTCCAGACGCGCATTCAGCCTTACTCCGCCGGCAACACCCATCCGCGTTTCATGGGCTGGGTGCAGGGCGGCGGCACCGCGATCGGTGCGCTCGCCGAAATGCTCGCCGCGGGCATGAATGCCAATTGCGGCGGCCGCGATCACGCCGCCATCGAGGTCGAGCGGCAGATCGCGCGCTGGTCGGCCGAGCTCTTCGGCTTTCCCGAAACCGCGAGCGGCATATTCGTCACCGGAACATCGATGGCTAATTTCATCGCGGTCAGGGTGGCGTGTACGGCGTCGCTCGGCGCGGCGTCGCGGCGCGCTGGCATTGCGGCGTCGGGCCAAAAACTCACCGCTTATGTTTCGACCGCGGCGCATGGCTGCATCCGCCAAGCGGTGGAGCTTGCGGGCTTCGGCAGCGAAGCGTTGCGCCTGATCCCGACGGATAGCGCGCATCGCATCGATCTCGCGGCGCTGCGCGCAGCGATCGCAAGCGATCGCGCGGCGGGTGCGACGCCGTTCTTCCTTGTCGGCAATGCCGGCACGGTCGATACCGGCTCGATCGACGATCTCGATGCGCTGGCCTCAGCCGCGTGCGACGAGAAGCTCTGGTTTCATATCGATGGCGCGCTCGGCGCTCTGGCGATGCTGTCGCCGGAATTGCGTGTGCGCTTCAAGGGCATCGAGCGTGCGGATTCGATTGCGTTCGATTTTCACAAATTCGGTCAGATCCCTTACGACGCCGGCTTCATCCTGGTGCGCGACAGCGAACAACATCGCGCGGCTTTCGCGACACCGGCCGCTTATCTGCGACGCGAGGCGAGGGGGCTCGCCGGCGGCTCGCCCTGGCCGTGCGATTTCGGTCCCGATCTCTCGCGCGGCTTCCGCGCTCTGAAGACGTGGTTCACGCTGAAGGCCTATGGCAGCGAGCGCATCGGCGCAGAGATCGCGCGGAGCTGCGAACTCGCGCGTTATCTCGAGCGCCGCGTCGCCGCCGAGCCGCGGCTGGAGTTGCTGGCGCCCGCCGCGCTCAACATCGTCTGCTTCCGCTACCGCGCCGCCGATTCCGATCGGCTCAATGCCGATATCGTTGCTGAGCTCCATGAGCGCGGGATTGCCGCGCCCTCGACCACCACCATCGATGGCCGGGTTGCGATCCGCGCCTGCCTCATCAATCACCGCATCCAGCCCGATGATATCGATGCGCTGCTCGCCGGGGTGATTGAGTTCGGCCAAGCGCTCAATCATGGGTAAGTATCCATAAATATTGTCGGGCGATTTTGCTAAAATTTTAGGCGATTTCGTTTCGCTTTTATCCTATATGTTACTAAACCTCGTGCCATCACCCGTGAGGCACGAGCAATGCGTCAGACCATCATTCGACTCCTCTCCGATGCGAGCGGCGCGAGCGCCGTCGAGGATGGGATCGTGCTTGGCATTTTCGGCGCGATGATTTTGGCTGGTGCCCCCGTGATTGGCAGCTCTGTTGGCGGCCTCTGTCACGCGATCGGAAAATTTCTCGGCCTGATCTAGATTTTTCCGCCGGAAAGTTGCAGATTTCGGTCAGCCCCGCTGACGTACTTCTTGACTCGCCCGGCCCCTGCCACGATGCTGTTCTGGGGAGCCGCGCGCGACGACGTGGCACGGCTGCGGAGGTGTCTGCGGCATGGGGTGAGAAAAGGAAAGGGTTGTCGAGGGATGCAAGCGAGGCCAGGACTCTACGATCCTCGCTACGAGCATGATGCCTGCGGCGTCGGCTTCATTGCGAACATCAAGAATCGCAAAAGTCACGGGATTCTGGCCCAGGGTATAGAGATTCTGCACAACCTCGCGCATCGCGGGGCGGTGAGCGCCGACCCGCTGGCGGGCGACGGCGCCGGCCTTCTGATCCAGCTTCCCGATCGGCTGTTCCGCACCGAAGCGGAGCGCCTCAAGTTCAAGCTCCCCAAGCCCGGGGCCTATGGCGTCGGCATGGTCTTTCTGCCGCGCAATCCGGACACGCGCCGCGCCTGCGAAGAGGTGATCGCGCATTTCATCGCCGCCGAGGGCCAGACCCTCCTGGGCTGGCGCGACGTGCCGGTCGACCCTTCAGCGCTTGGTGACAGCATCCGTCCGAACGCGCCGGTCATCCGCCAGGTTTTCATCGCGCGCGGCGCCAATTGCGCCGATGCCGACGCGTTGGAGCGCAAGCTCTACGTCATCCGCAAGCAGTCGCATAAGGAACTGCGCTCGCGCGGCCTGCCGGAGCAGAGCAGCTTCTACATCGTGAGCCTGTCGACGCGCACCGTCATCTACAAGGGTATGGTGATCGCCGAGCGGCTGTCGCACTTCTACAAGGACTTGCATGACGAGCGCACCGAATCGGCACTAGCGCTCGTGCATGCGCGGTTCTCGACCAATACATTCCCGAGCTGGGAACTGGCGCATCCGTTCCGGTATCTCGCCCATAACGGCGAGATCAACACGCTGCGCGGCAACATCAACTGGATGATGGCGCGCCGTCATTCGATGACGTCGAAGCTCATGGGCGCCGATCTCGACAAGCTCTGGCCGCTGATCGGCGACGGCAATTCCGATTCGGCGACGCTCGACAACTGCCTCGAGCTCTTGGTCGCGGGCGGCTATCCGCTGCCGCATGCGCTGATGATGCTGGTCCCCGAAGCGTGGTCGGAGAATCCGCTGATGGATCCCGACCGGCGTGCTTTCTACGAATATCACGCGGCGCTGATGGAGCCGTGGGACGGTCCGGCGGCGCTCGCTTTCACCGACGGCCGCCAGATCGGCGCGACGCTCGACCGCAACGGTCTGCGCCCGGCGCGCTTCCTCGTCACCGACGACGATCACGTTGTAATGGCGTCGGAAGCCGGCGTGCTCGACATTCCGGAGGAGCGTGTCGTCCGCAAATGGCGCTTGGAGCCGGGCAAGATGCTGCTCGTCGACCTCGAGCGCCAGCGCATCATCGACGATGACGAGTTGAAGGCCGAGATCGCGACGGCGAAGCCCTATCAGCAATGGCTCGACAAGACGCAAATCCGCCTCGAGAGCCTGCCCGATGAAGTGGCGCCGATGGCGCCGCCGCGCAGCGTGCTCTTGGATCGCCAGCAAGCCTTCGGCTACACGCAGGAGGACATCAGCTTCTTCCTGAAGCCGATCGCG
>Ga0157369_10003290_pt1 | contig 19234 bp, 17 predicted proteins | sample C25metaG_FD_113461 | JGI IMG/M metagenome (GOLD analysis project Ga0157369, IMG submission 113461) | Corn rhizosphere microbial communities from Kellogg Biological Station, Michigan, USA - C2-5 metaG | ecosystem: Host-associated > Plants > Roots > Rhizosphere > Soil | place: USA: Michigan... | reverse complement strand
TGTTCAAGAGCGGTTCCGAATTTGCCAGCGCCGGCCCCGCAGTTTCCCTCCCACTGTTCGAGGGCGGCGCTTTGCAAGGCCAGTACCGCGGCCGCCGCGGTGATATGACGAGGCCGTAGCCCTCTATAACGGCCAGGTCATACAGGCGCTTCGCGAAACCGCCGACGCTGTGACGAGCGAGCAGATGCTCGCGAAGCGTCTGGCGGAATCGAGAAGCGCGCTGGCCGCCTATGAAGACGCGCTTCGCTTGGCGCAGCTGCGCTACCAGCACGGGCTATCGACCTACCTCGACGTGCTCACCGCGCAGGAAAGCGTCGTCAGCGCCCGGCTCGCGGTTGCGGAGCTCCAGACCCGCGCCTTCACCCTCGATGTGCAACTGGTCCGCGCCCTTGGCGGCGGTTTTACAAAAATTCTTCCACCTACCGATGAACTTCGACTGCCGGGTCAGTCTTAACCTTTGAGTTTGCCGGGGAGACGAGCATGTACGCGATTGCCGGAACTGATGTGATAGGTCTTGGCACCGGCCAAGGCCTGCCGACGCTGATAGCGAAGCCTAACGCAGTGGGAGGTGCCCGCACACTTGCCACAAAGGGGGGCCGTACAGCTGCAGCATGCCTTGCCGTCATGTTGATTGCTGGTTGCGGCAAAGTTCCACCCGACCCACGTACGCAGGACAGACTCGTCGAGGTGGCCACGGTCGGGTTCGGACATGCAGCCGGCCGGACGGTCACCGGCGTGGTGACGGCCCGGGTCCAAAGCGACCTCGGTTTCCAAGTGGGCGGTAAAATCATTCAGCGCTTCGTCAGTGCCGGCCAAGTCGTTCGCCGCGGTCAGCCACTGATGAGGATCGACACCAGTGATTACGCCCTTGCTCTTGCTGCCGCCCGAGCTCGCTCGGTCCAAGCCTCGGCGGACGAGGCACGGTATCGCGCGCTCGTCAAAACTGGAGGAGTTGCGGCGTCCGATTACGATCAGGCGCGAGCAAATGCGGAAGTTGCCCGAACACAATTGGCGGTTGCCGAACATAATGCGCGCTACGGGATTTTGGCGGCCGATTCCGACGGCATAGTCGTCGAAACATTGGCTGAACCTGGGCAAGTCGTCACCGCCGGCGAGGTGGTGGTTCGCCTCGCTCACGCCGGCCCGCGCGATGCCGACGTCAGCCTCCCCGAAACAATCCGGCCGGCGATCGGCGCGGTCGCTCAGGCGAGCCTGTTCGCCAGGTCAGACGGCTCGGGCCCTGCCCGTCTGCGGCAGCTCTCTTCTTCGGCGGACCCGCAGACGCGCACCTATGATGCGCGCTTCGTGCTCGAAGGCGGGGCTGCGAATGCTCCCTTAGGCTCGACCGTGACCCTCACACTTCCCGAGAGCGGCAGTCCTTCAGGAATCGAAGTTCCGTTGGCCGCGATCATCGACCGCGGCCAGGGCCCCGGTGTTTGGGTGGTCGGCAGCAAGCAGCCGATCTTGAGCTGGCGCGCGGTCACATTGACTTCGATCGGCAGCGAGAGCGCGACGATCGCCGGCGGACTTGCTTCGGGCGAGAGGTTCGTCGCCCTTGGTGCCCAATTGCTTTATGCCGGGGAACGCGTCCGTGTCTCCGCGGCCCGGGACGCGGGCCAATGAGCAAGTTCAACCTCTCGATCTTTGCGGTTCGCCAGCGCACGCTGACACTCTTCCTAATCTTGGCGGTCGTGGTCGCGGGAGCTTTTTCGTTCCTTCAGCTGGGGCGAGCCGAGGATCCGGACTTCGCGATCAAGGTGCTGACGGTGTCGGTCGCCTGGCCGGGCGCCACGGCGCAGGAGATGCAGGATCAGGTCGCAGATCCCTTGGAAAAACGGATTCAGGAGCTGCGCTGGTATGACCGCGTCGACACGTTCACCCGCCCCGGCTTCGCCTTTCTGACGATCGCGATGAAGGATTCGATGCCGCCCAAGGATCTGCCCGAAGAATTCTATCAGGCTCGCAAAAAGATCGCCGACGAGAGTGCGAGGCTCCCGGCGGGCGTTCAGCCGCCGGTTGTGAACGATGAATATTCCGACGTCACTTTCGCCCTGTATGTCTTGAAGGCGAAAGGCTTTCCTGAGCGCCTGCTAGTGCGAAGGGCGGAAGACATCCGGATGCAGCTCCTCCACGTTCCCGGCGTTCAGAAGGTCAACATCATCGGCGAGCGGCCCGAGCGGATTTTCGTCAATTTCAACCAGGACCGGCTCGCGACGCTCGGCGTCATGCCGACCCAAATCGTCGACGCGATGCGGCGGCAGAATATGGTCACTCCGGCCGGGTCAATCGACACAGGCGGTCCGCAGGTCTTCGTCCGTATCGACGGTGCCTATCACGACCTCCAGACCATCCGCGACACTCCGGTCGTTGCCAACGGGAAGACGTTCAAGATTTCCGATGTGGCCGAGGTCGAGCGCGGTTACGAAGACCCGCCGCAGCTTCTGATCAGCCATGACGGCGACCCGAGCGTATTGCTCGGGGTGGTGATGCAACCAGGCTGGAACGGGCTTGAGTTGGGCAAAGCGCTCGATTCTCAAGAAGGCCGGATACGCTCGTCTCTTCCCGCCGGTGTAACCTTTGAAGGCGTCGTCAACCAGCAGACCAATATCAGCCACGCGGTCGACGAGTTCATGATAAAGTTCGTCGCTGCTCTGGCCGTCGTGATGATCGTCAGCCTGATCAGCCTTGGCTGGAGAGTCGGCGTGGTTGTCGCCGCCGCGGTTCCGCTGACCTTGTCCGCGCTCTTCTTAATCATGCTGATTACCGGCCGCGAATTCGATCGCATTTCGCTTGGCGCGATCATCCTCGCGCTCGGCCTATTGGTCGACGATGCGATCATCGCGATCGAGATGATGGTCGTGAAAATGGAGGAGGGGTTCGAGCGCGTAGAGGCCGCCGGTTACGCCTGGAGCCACACCGCGGCGCCGATGCTGACCGGAACGCTGCTCATGATCATCGGCCTGATGCCGATCGGATTCGCGCAATCAGGAGCGGGAGAATATGCCGGCGGCATCTTTTGGATTGTCGCTTATGCGCTCATCGCTTCGTGGGTGGTCGCGGTCTATTTCACTCCATATCTGGGCGTGAAATTGCTGCCCAGGATCGGCGCTGTGAAGGGCGGCCGATCGGCAATTTACGCGACGTCCCGCTACGAGCGGCTGCGCCAGCTGGTCGCTTTTTCGGTCGCCAACAAATGGAAGGTGACGATCGCCGTCGTCATCCTGTTCGTCGCCGCCGTTATCGGACTCGGGCAGCTCAGTCCGCAATTCTTCCCGACCTCGGAGCGGCCGGAGGTGCTTGCTGAAATCCGAATGCCCGAGGGCACGAGCATTGAGGCGACGCAGGCGGCGGTCAAAACCGTCGAAGCCTATGTCCGCAAACAGCCGGAGACCAAATCCGTGGTTTCGTTCGTCGGCCAGGGAGCCGTGCGCTTCTTCCTCCCCTACGGCACTGAGCTTCCCGACCCCGCCTTCGCCAAGATCGTGATCTGGACATCCGGTCCTAAAGAGCGGGACGCACTGAAACAAAGGCTTCGCGAGCAAGTCGCCGCGGGATTGCTTCCTCAGGCGAACTTGCGGGTCACCCAATTCATCTTCGGCCCCTTCACGCCCTATCCAGTTGCGTTTCGGATCATGGGTCCGGACTCGCAAAAGCTGCGTCAAATTGCGGAGCAGGCTGCGGCTATTGTTCGCAGCAACAAGCATATGCGCGACGTCAATCAGGATTGGGGGGAGCGTGTACCGGAAGCGCACTTGGTTCTCGATCAGGACCGCTTGCGGCAGATCGGACTGACCTCTGCCGATGTGGCCCAGCAGCTGCAGTTCCTGCTCAGCGGCGTGACGGTCACTCAAGTGCGCGAGGATATCCGGTCGGTCGATGTGGTTGCCCGGGCCGCAGGCCCGCGGCGACTGGATCCCGGACAGCTCGCCGATTTCGATCTGCGGACCAGCGACGGCCGCAGCATCCCGTTGTCTCAGATCGGCCGGCTGGAATTTGGAAGTGAAGATCCGATCCTGAAGCGGCGCGATCATGTTCCGGCGATCGAGGTTCGTGGAGACATCGACGAGAGGATGCAGCCCCCGCAGGTTTCGGCCGAAGTCTGGCAGCAATTGCAGCCCCTGATCGCTGCTTTGCCCCCGGGTTACCGCATCGAGGTCGCGGGCAACAGCGAACAATCGGATATCGCCAATCAGGCACTGGCGAAGGTCTTCCCGATCATGCTCTTCCTGATGCTTCTGACGATCATGGCGCAGGTCCGCTCCTTCCCTGCCACCGCGATGGTGTTTTTGACTGCTCCTTTAGGACTGATCGGCGCAGTCCCAGTCCTGGCGCTCTTCGGTCAGCCCTTCGGGTTTGGTTCGATCCTCGGAGTGATCGGCCTCGCCGGTATTCTCATGCGGAACACCTTGATCCTGATCAGCCAGATTCACGCCAATGAAGTGGATGGAATGGACACCTATAGAGCGGTTATTGAAGCGACAGTGCAGCGCGCTCGTCCGGTGATTCTGACCGCTTTGGCGGCGGTGCTGGCTTTCATCCCTCTCACCTTCAGCGATTTCTGGGGGCCGCTTGCCTTCACCCTGATCGGCGGTGTCGCCGTCGGCACCGTGATCACGTTGGTTTTCCTTCCGGCCATGTACGCCATCTGGTTCAGGATTCGCGCTAATGGGCACCCGGGCTCGAAGCGGTTCGATTTGGACGCTGGGCAAATGGTGCGACTTTGAATGTGACTCATCCGGGAGCCAGTTTAGTGATGCCGCGATGATTATCCCGTCCTCACGACCACAGGTCGCGGACAACCCGACCTTGCCCTGGAAGATCTTCAAAGGTCTCTAGCCCATCGAAGTGATCGATAGGCAAACTAGCAACGGCATCGGGCGACGCAAGCCGGATGTTGACGGCCATTCGCCGACGGCCATCTTCGTCCAGATGAAGGGCACGCCAAGCCAGTACGTTGGCACAGGTTGAACAAAACAAGACCTCAAACGCAGGGGTTTCTTTGTGAAGCCTCCGATAGGTTGAAGTCGTACCGGAAACCGCGACGCGCTCCCCTTCGTAGTCATACGCCCAAAGAGCGCCGTAGCGGCGGCAGAGTGTACAGTTACAGGCTGTGATCGAGCCTGGATCACCGGTGAGCGTCCAAGTAGCGCCACCACAGTGACACGAACCCGTAAGAGACGCTGGGGGTGATCGCTGTGCCATTTGGCGACGGTATCACCAGTATCGATTGCCGCAATGGGTCGAAGCCGGTCGCGGTAGGTTTGAGTTGGAGGCGGTCGTTGCGAACTTCGGCTTACGGATGCAGTCTACGCCGATGATTGAACTTGTCCGCACCGAAGATGGCCAGGCTTTCCGGAACTCGTGGAGCGCGCGGGCGAAGTTCGATTTCGGGCTACGATCGAGATCAAGGGCATCAACCCTTATGTGTTGGTGAGCGCCGAACGAGCGGCGGCTCTAAAGAACGGTTGGCGCCAACCGATGCCGGTCCGAGTGCAGATCAACGGGCAACCTGATCCGCCATGGCGCATCAACATGATGCCGGTGGGTGATGGCAGCTTCCTGCTCTACCTGCACGCAGAAGTCCGCAAAGCCGCTGCCCGTGAAGTGGGCGACGTGGTCAATGTCGCCATTGCCTTTGATGGCATTGTCAGAGCAAATGCACCGACTGGCGCGGTGCTGGAATTTGGCTAGGGCTAGCAGATGCCTCGTCCCAGGAAGTCCGCCAGCCCGTTTCGCTACTTCAACTCCTCGCCTGAGGTAATCCGCCTGGCGGTGTTGATGTACGTGCGCTTCCCGCTGTCGCTTAGGAATGTCGAGGACCTGCTGTTCGAACGCGGCATCGACATCTGCCACGAGACGGTGCGGCATTGGTGGAACCGGTTCGGCCCGATCTTCGCAGCCGACATCCGGCGCCAGCGGGTCTGTCACATGCGGGGCTTTCGCCATTGGAGATGGCATCTCGACGAGATGTACGTGAAGGTGAATGGCGAGATGGTCTACTTCTGGCGAGCAGTCGACCACGAAGGCGAAGTTCTCGAGAGCTACGTCACCCGCACTCGGGATAAGACAGCAGCACTCAGGTTCATGAAGAAGGCGCTAAGGCGCCACGGATCCCCACAAGCGATCGCCACCGATGGCTTGCGCTCCTACAAGGCAGCGATGACCGAGCTCGGCAATCAGGAGAAACAGGAGGTTGGTCGCTGGGCCAACAACCGGGTGGAGAACTCCCACCTCCCCTTCAGGCGACGAGAACGTGCGATGCAGCGGTTCAGGCGAATGAAGTCATTACAGAAGTTCGCCTCCGTCCACGGCAACGTCCACAACCACTTCAACTCAGAACGTCACCTCATCGACAGACAGACCTACAAGACCCGCCGCTCCGCCGCCCTGGCGGAGTGGCAGTCGCTGTTCGGCTGATATTGGCCATCAAAGACATTCCTGCGCCTGTCGGAGACAAGTTGCCGTTAGACTGACAGCACCCTCAGCTGAGCTGTGAGTCTCGCCTCTCGTGGGTTGGTTTTGTTCATCTTGTCGACGAGCCAGAAATGGAATGCGCCGCCTATGACTTTCGTCAGGATCACTCGGGCCGAGCTGGGATGTCTTCCATAGATCGGATTGGCTTCATGGCAGGTATGCGCCTGCAGACAGCTGATCGTTTGAGCTGCGTCGGAGGATCGAACAAAGGCAGCGCGAATCATGAGAATGCATGTTCCACATGTGTTCTCATGTAGGAAAGTCCGTCGGGAATCGGCCGAAGCCGGACATTAGTGACGAGGTGGCTTCCGGAGACAAGTTGCCGTCAGACTGACAGCACCCCGTGGAGCATTCATCGTACTGCGGATCCTCCGAGGTTTTCCTCAAGGCACTGGCGTTCCTTGGGCGAGAGATACTCTCCTTGGCGATAGAGCAGACCAGCCCGAAGATACTTCTCACCGAAGTGTCGCCATCCTCCAGCTAGATGCAACATGCCAATAGGCGTGAACGGCGGCGAGCCAAGGCGGACCGTTCCTTGCACATCCCGTACTGGAAGTTCCCATAGGCAGAGATAATTGAATAGCGGATCGAAATAAATTGCGGGAAAGTCACTCCTTATCAGCATATTGAGGCTGAGCTGCTCTCCAAAATGGCGTGTACCTACATTTATTTCCTCGAATCGATCTATGTAGATACTGTGTATCTGTTCTTGCCAAGCAACCCACAAGGGGGATTCTCGATGAAGAGCAAAAAATCCGCTATTCAGAATCGGTAACCTGCATAAATCCAAAGCTTTTTTCTCACCATATAAATAGGCATAGTAGAAGTATACGCTTCGTTGTTCTTCATCCACGAGCTTATCACACTTTGGATAGGAATAGTGTAGTTCTGGTGCAATATGGATGTGTTGAGTTCTTGCAGCACTCTCAGCGAGAATCTGCAAGAATGTAGGGTCTTGAAACCAAGTGTCGCTGTCAATCCAGCCAAGCACATTGTAATCGGGAAATAGCTCTGGAAGAAAAGGCCGGCACGTTTGGGCTCGGTGATAGCCCAATCTCGGCACTCCCATTTTGCCAACGTGCTGATCAATTGGCAAAACATTGACTCCTTTAGAAACGAGCCAAGCTATCGACGTTGAGGCGCATCCAATATCGAGAACCGCAAGATCCACTGATGGAGCGACTCTAAAATCTACGATTGACGAGATTAATCCTTTGAGTAGCGGAAAGTAGGCTTCGTTACATGAGCTCACGAATAGCGATCGGTTCGAGTTCAGCGGTCTTTCCTTCCTTCAATCTAAAGCGGTGTGAAACCGTGGCTCCAATTTCCACGGCAGTGCAAAGTTAGTGAATTATGCCTCCAGTGAGTCCTTGCATCTGAGCGCTAATGCGTAATTATCTGCGCTCGTGCTATGCTGTCTCAATGAGGGGAAATTCGGGATCCCTTATGCCACGGGGTTGCGGGCAGATTCTGCAAGTTTCTTTTTTGTCGAATAACTTTAGTGTTCCAGTCTGAAGGTAGACAAGCACCGTGGTCTAAGCCACGAAGATTTGATCGAGAGGGGCTTGCGTATGAGGCAGATCAGTTGGGCGGTTGTCGCTTGCTTGATGCCCGTGGCCGTGGCCGTGGCCGCGGCCGCGGTTGTTAACGGTACAGCCGGAGGAGTTTCTAATCCCCAGTTCGAACGAGTGCTTCCCGACGGAACACCGGAGTCCTGGTTCCTCCAGCATGGTCCCGGCAAGCAAAGTTTCACCAGCGACAGCGGGCGGCATGGTAAGGGAGGGCGGCTGCAGGTAGACGGCGATGCTAACGCATTTGGTTCGATCGCGCAGAAGATCGACCCAGCTCGTTACCGTGGAAAGCTGGTGCGACTGTCACTGTGGCTCAGAACCAAAGCGACGGCGCAAGCCGGCCCGTTTCTAACCGTCATCCGGCCCGATCCGTATAAGATTGGTTTCGCTGAGGACGATTCGAACCGGCTTACCCCTCCCGGCGAGTGGCGGGAAACGACGATAACCGGCAGGGTAGCGGCAGACGCCACTGCGATTTGGATAGGTGTAAAGGCGGTCGGCAAAGCCGATGTCACTATCGATGACGTGCAGTTCGAACAGTTGCGCACAAATGACAAACCGCCTACCCCGAAGGCGCTCGCGTATCTGGATCAGGCTATAGCGATTCTGCGCAGCCACCACATTAACAGCGCGAAAGCGAATTGGCCTTCCCTCATATCTACAGCACATGCCGAAATCGCCGGTGCTAAGACTCCCGCTGATACTTATCCAGCCATCCGAGATCTGATTGCTGCCCTAGGTGTGCGGCATACCATCTTCCTTCCGCCGCCCACGCAAGCGCAATTCGACGCAGCGGCTAGTGCCGGTACCGGAGGAGTGATTGCGGGGGCTGAAATGCCTAGCGCAACCTTGGTTGACGATCGCGTTGGCGTTGTGCGCCTACCCGGGCTCGACACCTTGGCTCCTGGTGGTGACGCGCGCGCAAAGACATATTTAATGAGGCTAAAAGGTGCACTGGAACAGCTCGATAAGGCGCAGTTGTGCGGGTGGGTCGTCGACCTGAGAACTGACACAGGGGGCAATATGTGGCCGATGCTTGCGGGCCTCGATCCGCTCCTGGGATCGTCTCCCTTCGGCTTTTTTGTCAGTAGTACTGGCGCTACACAGGCTTGGAGTAGAACTCCGCATGGCATTGCTCCGACTGCTATTCAACCCGCGACTCCCACGGCTCCTGCCTTCACGCTCACACACGAGACTGCGCCATTGGCAGTCCTAATTGGACACCACACGGGCAGCTCGGGGGAAATGGTAGCGCTTGCGCTCATTGGACGCGCTAACGTGCGCACATTCGGGGAAAATTCGGCAGGATTTCTCTCGGGTAATGTGGTGGAGCCGCTTCCCGACGGCGCCAAAATTGCGGTTACGGAGGTGCTGGTTGAGGATAGGACCGGCAAGAACTACGGGAACGCTATCCATCCCGACGTGAGCACCGATGCCGAAACGGCTGAGCCTGCGGCCAAGGCATGGATAGAGCAGCAATGCGTGAAATGATCAGGGTTAGACTGAGAATACCTCAGTGTTAGCCCTACGGCAGTAGAGCACCTTGCTCCTCGTTCGTCGCCCGGTACACGCCGCCGCGCTGCCAAGCGCCACTTCACCATAGCGGGTCCGCGAATAGGGACTTGATGACCATCAGCTTCTCTTCGGCGTAATGATCCAAGCCGCCCGCCCGTTCTCTTCAAGAAGGATGCACTGATTTGATGTGCTGAGTCAGATCGTGCAGCTGTTCGCGAACGGGTAGAAAAACGCACGCCGTCGAAGCATCGACAGCTGCGAACGCAATCCAGCGTCCACTCTATGCGCCAAAATATTGTTCGAGAGCCAAAATCCCCACTGTTTCTCACGCCGGTAAACCGTGGGAAACCCATCAAGGGGAAATCTGCGCCCGAGCGCTAGTACCTCATGACCAACTCTCACGCCGATCAGCAACACTCCTTCTTCCCGCGTAATGCAGTCTTTGCAAAACAAGACGGTAGTCTCGCTCGCGATCGCCTGCCCCTTTATGACAAGATGCCCAGGCAATCCTATCCAAACCCTACGTGCGGCGGTAACTTGCCGATCGATAAACTGTTGCACCCGCATTCTGTCCAAACCATCACAAGCGAGTGTGCGGAGGAATGCCGATAAGCGTGAGCCGAGGGAGAATTGATACATCCCTGCGCGCGGTAGAAGCCATCTGCAAATGGCGTTCAATGTGGCTTCTTCTGCGAAAGGAGTCCTCAGCTGTCGAATCGCTTGAATCAATTCCGCCGCGACTGTGACTTCCGGATCGCCAGGCGTTGCCCCTTTTCGCCACCACTTGTTGAGTGCATCCAACAACCAAGGCCGCTTCCAGCCCCTCCGATCGTCAGCCTGAAAAGCTTCCGTCTGCTGCCGAGTGAAATACCAGAGCAACGCTTGGACTGCACCTCCAAAGTGTTCTGCACTATCTTCACCGACCGCCATCAGGCACGCTTTTTCAAAGCTTCTTCGACATTCGGCGAAAAGCTTTTGCCGATAGTCAGCCACATTTATTCGGGGATGGCTCCCCAGATATTTTTGGAAGTAATGGCACAGCGCCTCAACGCTCGAAAAAAGCTCAATCAGTTCCGACCCGAATTGCTCTGGCGCAGCCGTCTGAAACGCTCGCCAGCTCGGAACAGCGCGCACGCCACCAAAATCAGCGAGCGCCCCCGATATGCAGCGATTGCTGCTTACAAACTGCGATAACCATATGCGATGGGCCTGTGCTGCGCCTGCTTGGACTGCCGCCGCGGTGAACACTCTCTCTAGGAAGAATGGGAGCTCTTCCGTCCCGGCAAAGATCGACTCTCCAGCAATCTCAATTGCGCGCTTCACCCGCTGCGCGTCTAAGTACTGCTCTGAGTCTGTAGTGCCCCCTCTTCCAAAAAAGATGCTGCGTTCGAAATGGGCCGGACGAATAAAATTCGGCCGCACGACGAGCGCGCGCCTCCTGGAAGGGAACACATCGCCGACTTTGCTCGAAAACCCCATGTCGATAATTGCAATGATGGGGACGCATCCGTGCGGGAGTTCAGGGTGGACCACCTCCGAGGCAATGACCTCTAAAATCGCCTCGGAAAGATGCATGATGCCGCTCGAGTGAGCGATGTCGACGTTTCTTCCAACAAGGGGAGTTCGACCGAGTCCCTTGACGTTGAAAAGGCCCGAAACCCCACAGCGCCCACTGCCGCCCGCCCAAGTGCCGGTGCTAAATCCATAGCGATCGGCCCCGAATGTGCGATCCTCGGCGCCATAGGCACTAGTCGGATCTTCCGGTAATGGCGCGGAATAAGAAAATTCAGACAGGAGCCATTTGTCGACTTCCGCTGCCACGTCGACATCACAGATGTCGACTCCTGCCTCAAGCAGCAGGCGGTTGTTCCTCCACACCACGGCGGAGTCGCGGAGCTTCCGCACCGTGAACGGGACAAGCATATTTGGCCCAAATCGCGCCAGATCCACTCCGGCGAGTGCCTGTTCTATTCCGGATACGGCTGTACGTTCGTTGAATGCGCTACGCTTCGTTGGGATCGATGCTGTGGTAGCCGGAGCTTGCATTAGAGCCCTTTATAGCTCCGCTAGGAGTAGTTTACGTGATACTGCGACAACGCAATCGTAATTCCAACTAATACCCAACGTTGGCGCGGATAGTCCGCGGGAATCTCGCGCTCTCATCTACTTGACCTCCCACAGATCTTGCGACCGCGTCGTTCGCAACAGCTCGAACCGTCCTTTCGAGACGCTAAGATCCAACTTCCGGTGTAAGCCGCACACGATGCAACCGCCCCCGAGTGACTCGACTACACATCGTTTGCTTGCACACACTGTGCAAAGCCTTTGCCGATCATTACTTTTGACACAGAAAGCGGTCGAGCAGTCCCGATCACGGCAGTAACACCCGCATCTCATGCTGGCTCGACGCTGACCAGCAATGACTCAATCTGCAGGTGACAATCCTTTCCGCGCTCCAATTTGGTCCCCGTCGGACAGCCCTAATCACGCCCGAATGAGGGATTTTCGGAAGTGCGGCTCGCAAAAACGGTAATGAGTAGCCCGGTTGCGCCAAGAGAGTCATGATCCAAAGATTCGTACCTTCGTTCCATTCATCGATGCGAAGCGGTCGATCGTTTTTTGCCGCCAGATCTTGGGTGACCTCATCGCTCAAATACGCCCAAGTCATAAATGCCTTGGGAATGCCAACTCCGCTGAAACCAAACGCCGTTTGGCGTACGGCTATTGCGGGCATGACCAACGTAGGAACTATCCACCAAAGATGCTTTTCAATCGGGCAATTCCAGAACACCTGATAAGCAAAGCCAGTCTGAACAGCTTGTCGTACGACTTCGTCTGACACACCATCCAGCCAACCTTCCGTCACTCGTCGTCTCCATCGCCTTCGTAAGTAGCGTTTGATATCGATCAAAAAGAAGGTCAACAATATGATCGGCGAACACTTCCCGAAGCTACGCGAGTAGCCGTAAAGAGCGATTCGGCTGACGAGGCGGAATCGCTCGCGTGTGGCGAGCCCGCGTGGTTGGGCGGACTGGTGCGGTTCAACACTTCAACGTGGCAACACACGGTAACGTGGGATCAAGACTGCGCAGCAACTGCAGGCCCACCCCCGCAAGTCCATTCATTAGATCTGGCGGAGGTACTCCGAGCTCGCAGGTCGGCCATTGACCCTCCATTATCATCTCGCTGATCTTAAGCGCCTCCCTGTTCGCCAGATCTATGTGCATGCTCCTTCCGCGCCACAAAGTTTCCCAATTGCCGCTGCGTCCGTGGCAGAGCGTATCTGCCATCGGAACTTGATTTTCGATAATGGCACGGAATCCGAACTCAATGTCTTCGTAGAACGCGGCTGGAAGTCCCTCCCGAGCGAGCGCTGCAATCTCTAGACGGGCCAAAACCATGCCTGGTGAACCGTGGCACCATGCAGACATGAAAGAGTTTTCATCCTCATGGCGTAAGTCGCGCCATGCCCGACCATCGGCCGTGCGCGTTGCGTGGCTATAGGCTATCGCCTCAAGCGCAACATTCCATGCCTCGTCGTCCCCAAACGCCTTTGCATAGGTTGCGAGCGCCAGCCCGATTCCGCAGCTCCCGTGAGCAAAGCCTGTGAGAGGGGTAGAAAAACGTGGATGTGGCCACGCAACACCCGACTCCGCAGGTTCACGCGAGTCTACGAGCTTGCGAGCGCACACATGCGCAGCATCCGCCGCCACTTCTCGCAGTCCTTCTTCAGAACACGCCTCAAGGAGCACGAGCAAGGCGCCCGCGCTGCCGGAAATAATATCGTATCTGAGATCGTAAGCCGCGGCGCGTTTAATCGCCTTCACCCACGTTTGAACGCGCGAGCTCAGCTGCAAGCCGAGGGCGCGGGTAATCGCAAGTTCTGCGTATAAGTTGCCGGCCAGCCCATCGAACGCCCCCATGCTAAAGTTGGTTAGAGGAGTAGTCCTAACACTTTGCAGGCATTTCTTGGCGACGGCGGCATACTTGGCTTCTCCTGTCGTCTTCGTGAGTGCCGCAAAAAAGACTCCGATCCCTGCGGCTCCTCCATACAACTCTGCGCCTACAGGGCCAGCATTGAAGCGGTCGCCGATCTCCGTACGTCCGATCCAATGCAGCTGACCTCGGTCGGTTAGAGATCGGCTAATCAGCCTGTCGGCAATCGCGCGAGCAGCATCTTGGCGACAATCTGAATCGACGGTGCAAACATTGGACACTCTCGCATTGGGCGCCTTCTCGTGGGGTACGAAAGCGACGGCGCTAAAGGCGAGCCGAAGCGCATCAGAGTACATGCGTATCTTCTCGTCATCTAGCTGGTTGATCAGGCGACTAACGTGCTTGACGCTGCTTTCCTGAAACACGTCAGGTATTTCGGTGCCACCCGTGGTCCAAAGGCTGGTTGAGTCTGCTCTCGCTTTGTAGAATGGAATGTCTCCCTCTCGCATTGCCTGAATATCGGCCGTGAGGATGGCTTGCGAGACCGATTCCGTTCCGGGGGTATCCGCTGTCAAGACCGATAGGGCTTCGTTATGATCCGATCGGCTAATACAGCAGTGGGGATGCATCGCGCTCCGTCCGACCATCGAATATCGGAACGTCCCGCGTGGAACAAATCGTGACTCCAGCATCCTGAACGAAGGCAGCAGATCGCTTCGGGAAAGAAACTCTCGGCGATGAGTCTTTACCGCCTGCGTCGCTTTTCGGAAGCCAGCGTCAATAACCTCAATATAATCGTATGCGGATTGGGCCACACCCTCAAAAGTTGGGACATTCGGCGCGTGCCCTGTTTCTTTCGTAAGCAGTTCCACGCTCAGGTCGTCTCGATTTTCCGACCGAAAACCGCGATACGCCATCGGCTGGCCAGCTCGATACCCGGCGCCGCTCAGGTCCATGAGGTTCTCGCCAACCTGCACGATAAATGGAAAATAAAGAGTGTGTAGTGGTGTCTGAACGCGCAGTCTCATTACGCGACGCAGGTGTGGATTCGAAGCTTGTATTGGCCCTGAGAATATCGCTTCAATGTCGACGATGTAAGGCATCGACCCACTACAAATTATGTTTTCGTAATGGAGGTCGCTGCCAGACAAAAGGAAGAACAAGCCGATCAGAGCGCCGGTACGCTCGAAACATTGGCGAACCTCTTCGAGTGTGGCGCACTCGGAGCTCCGGACGAACTCCGTCCATCCATAGCTAGGCCTTTCTATAACCTGAAAATGGCGGAGACCGAGCTGAACATGACCTTCCAGCCAAGTCACGGCGCGGCCGAATGCGGCATCCGTCGCTAGACTCCTCGGCTTATACACAACCTTGCCGCCGGTGCCGGTTACGATAGCGACCGTTCGTCCATGATTGTGCGGGTCGCCGGCAAAGAACTGAAGATCTGTCAACTCGCCGAGGCCACCTGGAACGAGCGCCTTCAACGAACTCCAGTCATCTGTAAGGCGCTCAAAGAATTCACACCAGCTATCTACGGCATTGCCGCAGGCTAGCTTGAGAGCTTCATCAAGTATGGGATAGCGGGCATAGCACGCCTCGCGGTAAGATCGAGTGAGAAGCAAGTTCCCGAAATGCGCGCTCCGCTCCTCCGGAGAATTCCCGACCAGCTCCCCCTTAAGCCGCGCCGCATTAAGAAGAAGAATCGCGGTCTGCTCCGCCGAGCTCGCCAGCATGCCCCTTAGTTTAAGTAAGGATGGTGCAACCGTCGTAGTCGCACCGCGAACCCCAGCCAGTTCAGCTCGAAAGGCAGCTTGCCAGCAGCGCGCAGATGCCTCTCTTATATATGGGGCAACATATGCGAATAACCCCGGCTCAAGCTCTTCCTTCAATGACGGGTGCCGAGCGATCAATTCTTCAGGATACGCGTGGTCTTCCTCAAGCCGCGCAAATGGCAGCTTTTCTAGTGCAACCGCACTCTGATCCCAAGCCTCGTCGGCCGCTTCTACCGCAGCCTTCCAAATATCATGCTTCTCGGCAAAAAATTTCGCCAAGTTGGCATTCTCGCGGCCTCTAGAAGCCCCAACTTTCTCTAACCGCGCTTCGTCCATCGACATTCCATTCGTTTCTCCGCGGCACGGCGTGTTTGGTTCAGATGACGGTTGGCTCAAGTGACGAGGTTCCCAACGAAGTCTACGCTTGTCAACCGCGCAGATTATTGACAGACTTAAACAATGCGCTCATGTATTCGAAAAGGGGTGCTCGGAATAATTGCCCCTGCGCTGACTCAGCCGACAGCCTTGATTTGGGGTTACATCACAAACGAGAAGTGCCGATCGGAGCTCAGTAACGGGAGAAGAGCATGCTCAGCGAGATCGCCAGCGGGACATCAAAGCCGTTGAATGGAATAATAGCTGCATTAACTGCGGAGGCTTGGCTTAATCCTAGGTTCGCTAAGGCCTTAACAGAAGATAAAGCTGCCGCAATCAGGGATTTCGCAGCTGAGAACCAGATTTGCCTTCCTGATGACGAAGACTTTGCCTCTTTTGATCTCGCCGAGAATCCGATCGGCGATATAGAGATCCCTCCCCACTTCAATCAGCACATGACTGCTACGACCGTCACCTGCCCAACTCTCGCTTGTCCGACCCCCGCCTGCGCGACGAGTTATGGCTGCTCGACGGCTTCTGGTTGCTTGACGTCGGGGTGCTGGACATCGGGATGTTCGGCGGGTTGCCTGACAGTCGGTTGTATACCCTATACTTCCGACGGCTGTTCCGCTGGTTGTTGAGAACATACGACTTACTGGTGATCATTAAATCAGCTGCGTGGGAATCGGCAACCACGCACGCGAGACGAGCTTTTAGCTCTTCGCGTGTCCTTACGTGAGGGGGATGTACATTGGAATATCTGCCAAATTTCGAGAGTGCCGATCTGATTTAACAGGAGAAGAGAGCATGCGTAGTGAGATCGCGAGCGGGACGTCAAAGCCGTTGAACGGAATAGTAGCTGCGTTGACCGCGGAAGCTTGGCTTAATCCTCGGTTCGCTAAGGCATTAACGGAAGACAGGGCTGCTGCTATCAAGGATTTCGCAGCTGAGAACCAGATTCTCCTTCCCGATGACGTAGACCTTGGCTCGTTTGATCTCGCCGAAAGCCCGATCGGCGATGTAAGCACTCCCCCCCATTTCAAGCAGTACATGACCGGTCTCCCGAGTGTGTCCTGCCCGAGCGCCCTCTGTTTCACGTCGACCTGTTATACGGTCAACTGTTCGGCGGGTTGTCCAACGCCTCAGTGTATCCCCTACACATCGCAAGGCTGCTCCGCTGGCTGTTGACAATGTACGTTCTTACTAATGATCACTTGAAATCAGCTGTGTGCGATTAGGGACGAGGGAAGTCGGGGTGAGCTTTAGCTCCCCGAGTTCCTGAGAGTGAGCTGGAGGCGTATTGGAATTTCTGCCAAATTCGAGGGTGCCGATCTGGTTACATAGCAGGAGAAGAGAGCATGCACAGTGAGATCGCGAGCGGGGTATCGAAGCCATGGAACGAAATGGTGGCCGCATTGACTGCGGAGGCTTGGCTGAATCCCGATTTCGCAAAATCTTTGGCGGAAGATAGGGCTGCTGCGATCAAGGATTTCGCAGCTGAGAACCAGATTTTCCTTCCTGATGACGAAGACTTTGCCTCTTTTGACCTCGCCGAGAGCCCGATCGGCGACGTAAGCGTGCCCCCCAACTTCAGCCAATATATGGGCACCGTTACTCTTTATTGTAGTGCCACATGCCCGTCGGCTATCGGTTGCGTAACTCAGCAATGTTATACGAACGGCTGTTCTGCTGGTTGTCCGACAAATGGCTGTATACCTTACACTTCCGACGGTTGCTCCGCTGGCTGCTGATAATGTATACTTTGTTACTGTCGATTGTTTGATATCAGCTGTGCGGAATCAGCAACGAGGCAACACGGGGATGAGCTTTAGTTCCTCCCGTGTTCCTTGCGAGTGAGCTGGAGGCGTATTGGCGGAGGCTCAGCGGCTCAGCGGCTCAGCGGATTGACAGTTGCTGGATTCTAGGCCGATCGTCTTGCAGTGAAAGTTGATCCATCTCCCTTTAAGAGAGCCTCACCTAGGTTCGCGTCTGACGCAAGCCACGGCGAGATCAATGCGGCGCCCCCCATCTCGTGGGAAACACTGGCATATCTGCTTTTCGGCTGCATCGCGGCAGCGCTCTTTTTCTTAGCTTCTGCAACTTATTCAAGGACAGTGACCGTATCGGGTGTAATTACTCTCGATAAGGGCGTTACGGCGGTGGTGCCGACGCAAAGCGGCATTATAACCTCGATAATGGTCTCCGACGGCGACGAGGTCCATGCCGGGCAGAACCTTATTGGCGTCACAACTGGACAAGTGACGAATAGCGGGAAGACTGCTCCCGAATTGATGAAAGCAGCGCTGCAGGCCAAAATCAGCCGGCTTGACGAGCAGCGGAGAGCCGTAACTCAGGCCACCGGTACCGAACGAGCTCAACTGACTGACCAGATTGCACAGTTGCAGCATCAGATCGATCAATCCGACGCCCAAATTCGACAGCAGGAGCGGCTCGTCGCGGTAGCCCAAGAAAATTATGGAAGACTCAAGGACCTGCAGGCAAAGGGCTTTGCAAGCAATCGCGACTTGACCGCGGGCGAAAGTGATCTCCTCACGCGGCAGCAGCAACTTGCCCAGCTTAATGATGTACACTCGCAGAAGATCTCCGATTTGCTGGCCGCCCGACATCAGGTCGCCTTGTCGAGTGCGAATTTGGCGGAGCAGGAAGCGACCATCGGATCAGCGGCGGCTGATCTGAACGAACAGCTCGCTCAAGTTCAAGGACAGCAGGGCTATACTTTAGTCGCACCGCTCAATGGAAGGGTGACAAGCTTGTCGGCCAGGATTGGTCAACCGACGGGCGCGCAGCCGTTAATGCTGGTCGTGCCTCAACACGCGATTACGATAGCTGAGCTGTATGTCGCGGCGGATGCTGCGGGATTTCTAAAGCCAGGACAACCTGTTCGGCTCTCTGTCGACGCGTTTCCATTTGAGCGCTTTGGCACGGTCAAAGGGTACATACACAGCGTTTCCACAGCTGCGACTTATCAAAACGCAGGAAATGGCAGCCAAACCCCCACGTTCCTTGTTTGGGTGACGATACCACAGCCGTGGATCATGGCATTTGGGAGGAGAGAGCCTCTTCGCCCTGGCATGACGCTTAGCGCGCGAATCATTACACGAAGCCAAACGCTAGTTGAATGGCTATTTGAGCCACTGTTCGCGGTAACTCAACGGTGAACATCGGTCTCGAGTTAACAATGGTTGCCCAACGCGGTGTTCGCCTGATCCGTGCGACGGCAGTTGGCGAAGCAGACTTGGCGACGCTTGCTATGATAGCCAATTTCCATCAGATTGATGTCCAACCGACAGTTATGAGAATCCATCGGCGCGCGGTGCTCCAGACGTCGCCGATTAGCACCCTCATCCATGTTGCCGACCAGATCGGTTTAACTGCCCGTCTAGTGCAGCTGAAAGGCTATGATTTTGACACTCTTAGTCTGCCCGCAGCGTTGCAGTGGGAGGGAGACAGATTCGTCGTTCTTGAGAAGGCACAGCGTAACAAGCTTTTGATCCACGATCCTATGAGCGGATCAGATTGGTACTCGCGGGTGGAAGTGGAGCAGCGATCGAACGGGATCGTACTTGAGTT
>Ga0157369_10003288_pt1 | contig 19236 bp, 18 predicted proteins | sample C25metaG_FD_113461 | JGI IMG/M metagenome (GOLD analysis project Ga0157369, IMG submission 113461) | Corn rhizosphere microbial communities from Kellogg Biological Station, Michigan, USA - C2-5 metaG | ecosystem: Host-associated > Plants > Roots > Rhizosphere > Soil | place: USA: Michigan... | reverse complement strand
CAGTAGGCGCTCACCGTGCACGGTAAGGGCAATGCCCCGGCCCGTGCGGTTCATGAGCGGTTGGCCAATCGCCTCCTCGAGTTTCTTGATCTGCTGGCTTAGCGCCGCCTGCGTGCGCCCGACCTGGTCCGCTGCACGGCTCATGGCTGCCGCGTCGGCAATGGCGACGAAGTTGCGGAGCAGGGCGATGTCCAGGCGGAGCGTCATGACGGCATGCTACGACAAGCACCGCAGCATGCAATGCCTGCATGATGATGTTAGAGAAGCTTATGGCACGCATTAGAACTATTTGCTGCTCGTGCCGAGCAGGGCGTGTTTAAGATCGGTGCGACTCGGGGGATACCAACGATGAAAGGAAAGACCATGCCAAATTCGGCAAAGCGCAGCGTGCTCGCAGCTTCCCTTGGCCTGGCCATGCTGGCCGCCATGCCGCAGGCCCATGCGCAGGACTCGTCGCTATACAGCAAGAACGATATCCCCGAGAAGTTCGAGGACGTCATTCCGGGTGGGCAGGATTTCATCCGCAAGGAGGCGATGATTCCCATGCGGGATGGGACGAAGCTGTACACGGTCATCATGATTCCCAAGGGTGCGCACGATGCACCCATCGTCCTTACCCGAACCCCCTATAACGCTGCCGAGCGCGCCGGCAATCCGAAGGCCACCTCGCTGGCAACGGCACTGCCGCCGCCCGATGCCGCCTTCGTCGAGGCGAAGTACATCCGCGTGTACCAGGACGTCCGCGGCAAGTATGGGTCGGAAGGCAAGTACGTCATGATGTACCCGCCCCGCGGGCCGCTGAACCCGACCAAGACCGATGAGACGACCGACGGCTGGGATACGATCGACTGGCTCGTGAAACACGTGCCCGAGTCGAATGGCCGCGTGGGCATGATCGGATCCTCGTACGAGGGCCTTACGGTCGTGATGGCGCTGCTCGATCCGCATCCCGCGCTTAAGGCCGCGGTGCCCGAGAGCCCGATGGTCGATACCTACATGGGCGATGACTGGTTTCATTACGGCGCGTTCCGCCAAATGATGCTCGGCTACGTGCACATGCAGACGGTGCAGAAGGGCGAGGGCGCTGTTACGCCGACGGATATCTATGACAAGTACGAGGAGTACTTGAACGCGGGCTCTGCGGGCGATTACATCCGCAGCCGTGGGCTGGACAAGCTGCCCTTCATCGCCCGGGAAATGGCTCACCCGGCCTACGATGCTTTCTGGCAGGAGCAGGACCTGGCCCGGCGCCTGGCGGCCAAGCCTTCCAATGTGCCGACTATCTGGGAGCAAGGCCTCTTCGATCAGGAAGACATGTGGGGTGCGAACCACGCGTGGCTTGCCCTGAAGGCCGCGGGTCACGCGGAAAATAACTGGCTAGTCATGGGCCCGTGGTCACACAGTCAGGTCAACGGCAAAGGCTATGCGGTCGGCGCGTTCAAATGGGAGGGCGATACGGCCCGTCAGTACAACCGGCAGATGGTCATGCCATTCTTCGAGCAGTACCTGCGCGATGGCAAGCCGGCCAAGCTGGCAAAGGTGAACATCTACAACACGGGTGACGACCACTGGGACGCGTTCAACGACTGGCCGACGGCGTGTGCGCAGGGTTGCGGTACGAGCCTTAAGCCGCTCTACCTGGCCAAACAGGCCGGTCTATCCTTCACCAGGCCCGCAGAGGCCCAGGCGGCCGACACCTACGTCAGCGACCCGGCCAAGCCCGTCCCGTTCCTGCCGCGCCCCGTACTCGATCCCTTCTTTGGCTATGGCTCGACCTATGCCGGCTATCTCCCGTGGAGCACATGGCTCGTCCACGACCAGCGCTTCGTCGATGGCCGCAGCGACGTGCTGACCTACCAGACGCCTGTGCTTACCGACCCGGTACGCGTGCAGGGCATCCCCGTGGCCGACCTCAAGGCCATGACCACGGGCACGGATGGGGATTTCGTCGTCAAGCTCATCGATGTCTATCCCTCGTCGGTGCCGAGCGACCCGACGATGGGCGGTTACCAGATGGCGATTGCCATGGACATCTTCCGCGGCCGCTACCGCGAGAGCTTCGAGCATCCGAGTGCGATCCCGGCCAACACCCCGCAAACCTACAAGTTCGACCTGCCCAACGTGAACCACGTTTTCCAGCCCGGCCACCGGATCATGGTGCAGGTGCAGTCCACGCTGTTCCCGTTGTACGACCGGAACCCGCAAACCTTCGTGCCGAACATCTTCAATGCGAAGGCCGCCGATTACCGAGCCGCGACCATCTCGGTGCTGAGGTCGGATAGCCAGCCGAGTGCGGTGTGGTTGCCAGTCATCGGTAACTGAATCCAAGGCATCAGGGCCTCCTGCATCGGCGGGCGGCCCATGGTGTCTGGTGCGGTCTCGTGCCATGGTTCGCCCCAGTCCACAGGGGATCAGGGAATGAAACGTTGGATTGTCCTCGCCGCTGCACTCGCGGTCGGCCTCGCTGGTTGCTCAAAAAAGACCACCGCCGGCGCGCCGGCCCCCATGCCGGGCCAGAAGTCGACGGCCGAGGCGATGCTTGCTTACTCACACAGCATGAGCGTCGAGCTGCCCACGGCCGACATTCCGCCGCGGATCGATGCCATTCGAAAGGCCTGCATAAGCAGCGTCCATGGCGCGTGCAATCTGCTCAACGTGGATCAGACGAGCACGGGGGGCTCGATCACCGTGCGGATTGTGCCGGAGGGCGTACAGCCGCTGGCGGAGATGGCGGGGGCGGGCGGCAAGGTGTCGTCGCGCACGACGTCGGCCGAGGATATTAGTGATGCCGTCCATGAGACACAGCGCGACCGTGACCAGCTCGAAGCCTATGCGAAACGGCTGGATGATATAGCGGCGCGCAAGGATCTCTCGGTCACAGACCTTATTGCCGTGAGCAAGGAGCAGGCAGCGGTAGCAGAGAAGCGGCGCATTCTCGACAATGCCGCCGCAGACCAGCACCACAGGCTGGACACCAACCTGTTGCGCATCTCGTTTAATGATCCGCATGCGCGCGCCAGCCGCCGGGAGTTTGGTGATATCGGCCCCGTCATGGTCGACAGCGCGCTCGATGGCACGGCCGATGCCCTGGCCGCGCTCGCCGAAGGCTTGCCTTACCTCATCATCGCGTTCCCCCTCGCATGGCTCTGGTGGCTGGCCTGGCGAAAAGTCACTCGCCGCTGGCGGAAGTGACTAGACTCGTCCAAGACTTAGGCTAATCCCAATGCGGGAGGTTCCCATGGCGTTTCGCGTAGTGATCATCGGCGGGACGGGGCAGGTTGGCGCCGCGGTCGTGCGCGCCCTGATAGCGACTGCCGCTTGCGTGGAAGTGGTCATGATTAATCGACGGCAGGCCGTGCCGGTCGCAGATGCCCGCGTCCGCGAGATCGTTCTTGATACGGGTTCCTCTGGCTTTGAGGCGGAGATCGCTCGAATCGCTGGTGAACTGGTTGCGAAGGGTGAACCGGTCTATGGTGCCTCATGTGTCGGCGTTGGCAGCGGCAGCATGAAATGGACCGAAGACGAGCTGAAGGCCCTGGAGGTGGGTGTAGTGGGCGCCTTCGCACGGGGGTGTCACGCAGGCGGGGTAGAGCGCTTCGCATTGCTCTCAGCCGTGGGTAGCATGCCCAAGAGTCGCTTTCGGTATGTACGGGTGATGGGGCTGAAGGAGGCCACCGTCGAGGCGGTCGGCTTCAAGCGGCTGGCCATCTTCCAGCCGGGGATCATTGCGGGCAATTCGCATACACCGGGCTATGTGGCGTGGTTAGGGCGCCTGGTGCCCGGACGGTTTGGCGTGATTGAGCAGGATGACATTGGCCGTGCCTTCGTCGCTGAATTTGCCGGTAGTGATGCCCGAAACGGTGTCGTTTATCTGGATAACGGAGCTATGCGTCACAGTCGGGGAGAATGAAGTGTCGGCCCGACTAAGGGTAATGAACCTGCTCGTACGCATAGATGGCATCGAACAGGCGCATGAAGCGATCATTCAGCGGATGTTGGTGGTTGATGGCGCCGCGCTCAACAAGCTGGTCGATAGCTGAAACCGCCGCGTCGTAGTCGCAGGTTGTCTTTAGCTCAAACGCCGCGTGTGGCTGGTAGGGTGCTGCCCAGAAGTATCCGCCATCTTCCTTCACGATTTTTGCTTTCATCCAAGATCCTTTGTCGTAGTGAGCATGTGTCAGAAAGTTCTTCACGTAACAGACCTGACGGATGAAATCCGTGTATGTGATGAGGCGATATCGATTCCCGCGGATATCAAAAATCATGCGCTCCCCAACCAGATCGACGCTGCCAAATGCGGACCGGAGATCCGCGAAGCTTTGGTAATCACGTGATTGCACCTGCTTTCGCCAGTGCTGGAGAGGACCGTCCGTATCGGGATAGGTTTGTCCGAATTGCCTGAGTACGCGGTTACAGATGACCCGCATCGTGCGTTCCGTAAGTCTTTCGATACGGAATGGTCGCTTCATTGCGCTTTGGCTTTAAGCGGTCCGCAGCGCGTATCCGTGTAGGCATGCGCTGATCGCTCGTAGGTGATTCACCGGGGGGCGCTACGCGTCGTCAGAAGCTTGCCAGAAGGTGAGCTCATAAGCTTCAAGGGCGGCTTTGTCCTCAGGCACGAACAGCCTCACGATGCATGGCCGGCATCGCGCGCAAGCGCGCTCCTACAGGGGCTTCGCCAGCCAGGGCTGCATGAAGGCGTCGAGGGTGGTGCGGGGTGGCACGGTGAGGCCGGCGGCGTGGACGAAGACCTGGGAGGCTTTCAGGAACGCTTGTTTGGCTCGCGCGGAATCGATGCGTGCGGTGGCCTGGCGTTGCCGAAGTTGCACGATGTGCGCGGACGGTTGGCCGGGTTTGGAGAACTTCGCGTATCGGCGCAGTTCATCGGCGGCCGTCGTGGTGTCGCGTGCGGCGCGGTCCATCGCGGCACGTGCTTCGATGGCCTGGGCGAGCAGGGCGGCGGCTTCCGGCGAGAGTTCGGCGGAGGAGGGACTCGGATCGCTGGTCATTTCGCTATCGAATCCTGGAAAAAACAAAGCCCCGCATCGCTGCGAGGCTTTGTCTTATAATTGGTGCCCAAGAGAGGACTCGAACCTCCACGGTTTTACCCGCTAGTACCTGAAACTAGTGCGTCTACCAATTCCGCCACCTGGGCAGGTGTCCCGGTCGCAGCAGTTGCTGCCCCGTGAGCCGCGTAGATTAGGCAGGTCGAGTACACTTGTCAACGATTTTTCAAAACGGAAGTTCGAATATTTCACTTCCCCCTTCCAAGGTCCCTACGTGACGAAAAAATCCAAAGGTTCCGGTGCCCCCAAAGGGCCCCGTAAGCCGAAAGCTAGCCGCCCCGGCAAGGCGCTGGCCAAATACCGTGACCGCATGCCGGCTCCCGCGGTAGCCGATCCGCACGCCGCGCGCGAAGCGCAGCGCTATGAAAACCCCATTCCCAGCCGCGAGGCCATCCTGGCCATGATGGAGGAGCGCGGCGAAATCATGTCCGCCGAGGACATCGCCCGTGGCCTGCGCCTGTTCACCGATGACCAGATCAATGCCCTGGACAAGCGCCTGGGCGCCATGGTCCGCGATGGCCAGTTGCTGCGTAACCGCCGTAACGCCTACGCCCCGGCCCAGAAGCTCAGCCTGATCCCCGGTCGTGTCATCGCCAATGCCGAGGGTTATGGCTTCCTCCGCCCGGATGAGGGCGGCGATGACCTTTACCTGTCGCCCTCGCAGATGCGCAGCGTGCTGCACGGCGATCGCGTGCTGGCCAGCGTGGTCGGTATCGACCGCCGTGGCCGCCGCCAGGGCGCTATCGTGGAAGTGCTCGAGCGCCGTTCGCCGCGCCTCGTGGGCCGGGTGGTGGTTGAGAACGGCGTCACCCTGGTCGAGCCGGATGACCGCCGCCTGCACCAGAACATCATGATCCCCGCCGGCCGTGAAGCCGGTGCCCGCTCGGGCGAGATCGTGGTCGTGGAGATCACCGAGCCACCGACCCCGCACCGTGGCCCGCTGGGCACCGTCCGCGCCGTCCTTGGCGAGCGCCTGCAGCCGTCGCTGGTGGTCGAGATGGCCATCGCCAGCCACGACCTGCCGCACGAATGGCCGGCACAGGTCGTTCGCCAGGCCGAGGAAGTGGAGCCCAAGGTCACCGCCGCCGAGCGCAAGGGCAAGGTCGATATCCGCAACCTGCCCCTGGTCACCATCGATGGCGAGGATGCCCGCGACTTCGATGACGCCGTATATGCCGAGCCGCTGAAGAACGGTGGCTTCCGCCTGATCGTTGCGATCGCCGATGTCTCGCACTATGTGCCCGTCGGTACGCCGCTGGATGCCGAAGCCTACGAGCGCAGCACGTCGACCTACTTCCCTGGCTTTGTCGTGCCGATGCTGCCGGAGACCCTCTCCAACGGTATCTGCTCGCTGAACCCGCGGGTGGATCGCCTGTGCATGGTCTGCGACATGGAAGTGGATGCGGACGGCGAGGTACAGCACGCGAAGTTCTACGAAGCGGTGATGTACTCGCATGCCCGCCTTACCTACACCAAGGTGTGGCAGGCCGTGGGTGAGCGCAATGCCGATGTGCGCGAGGAAATCGCCGATGTACTGCCGCAGGTGGAAAACCTGCACAAGCTGTACAAGGCCATGGCCAAGGCGCGCAAGCGTCGCGGCGCCATCGATTTCGAAACGCCGGAAGTGAAGTTCCGCCTGACCCCGTCCGGCGATGTGGTGGCCATGGGCGCCACCGATCGCAACGACGCGCACAAGCTGATCGAAGAGTGCATGATCGCCGCGAACGTGCAGGCGGCCAAGTTCCTCTCCAAGCGCAAGATCCCGGCGCTTTACCGCGTGCATGCGCCGCCGCCGGTCGAGAAGTACGAAGACCTGCTGCAGTTCCTGCGCGAGTTCAAGCTGCGCCTGCCGCCGAATGATGAAGTGACGCCGGCGGATTTCTCCGCGCTGCTGAAGAAAGTGCACGATCGCCCGGAAGCCGAGCTGATCCAGTCGGTCCTGCTGCGTGCACAGAGCATGGCGGTATACCTGCCTTCCAACGACGGCCACTTCGGCCTGGCACTGGACGCGTACGCCCACTTCACCTCGCCCATCCGTCGTTATCCGGATCTGCTGGTGCACCGTGCCATCCGCTACGCCCTTACCAAGGGCAAGCCGGCGGACTACGAGTACACCGAAGGCCAGATGGAAAAGATGGCCGTGCATTGCTCGCAGCGCGAGCGCCGTGCGGAAGAAGCCGAGCGCGATGTGGATGAGCGCTTCAAGTGCGCCTGGATGGAAAAGCACGTGGGCGAGGAGTTCGCGGGCACCATCACTGGCGTCACCTCGTTCGGCCTGTTCGTGGAGCTGGCCGCCTCCCGCGTCTCGGGCCTGGTGCACGTGTCGCAGCTGCCGAACGACTATTACAAGTTCGATCCGGTCCGCCACCTGTTGTCCGGCGAACGCACGGGTGCGGCTTACCGCCTGGGCGACTATGTAAGCGTGCAGGTGCTGCGCGCGAGCATGGAAGACCGCAAGATCGATTTCCGCCTGAAGGCCCGCCTGCAGGCGCTGCCCAAGGCTGTTGTGCCGCCGCCGGTGGCACCGCCGCCGATCATGCCGGTGGGTACCGTGGCCCAGGTGGGCAAGGCCCTTGGCCGTGCCGTGAAAAAGGTGGCCGATAAGCTCACTGGCCGGGGCAAGAAGAAGGCCGACGTTGCTCCGTCGGCCCCGGTCGCGGATCATGCGCTCCCCGCGTTGCCAGCGGTACCGGCAGGCAGGAAGGCCGCGCCTGGTAAATCGCCTGCGACGAAGGCTGCGGCCCGGCCGGAGTCTTCGCGGAAACCTGCTGAGCGAAAGGCGGCGTCCAGGTCGGCCGCACCCGCGCAGCCGGTAACCAAGGCAGCCAGCAAGAAGGCGGCCGCGAAGGTGGCACCTGGCAAGCAGGCGCACGCCCAGCAGGAGGCGAGCAGGCCGTCGGGCGGCAAGCAAGCAACGGCGAAACCCGCTGCCGCGAAGCAGGCCCCCACCCGCCAGGCCCCTGCCAAGCAGGCGCAGGCCAAGCAAGCCCCTGCGAAGCCGGCGCCGGTACGCCAGGCATCCACCAAGAAGGCGACGGCCAAGAAAGCCGCGCCGCGTAACCCCAGGAGCAAGTCGTAAGCCATGACAGAGACGTGGATCGTTGGCATCAATCCGGTCGAGGGCGCCCTCGCGAACGACCCGGAGCGTGTCCGTGAATTGCTGGTCGAGCAGAACTCGAAGAACGCGCGCATCAACGAAATCCTGGCTATCGCGCGCAAGCGCGGTATCCAGGTGCGCACCATGGGCAAGGATCAGCTCGAGAAGATGAGTGGCGAAGCCCGCCACCAGGGTGTCGTTGCGCGTTATGAAACACCGCCCATGCTGGGCGAGAACGATCTGGAAGGGCTGGTGGAGGCCGCGGGCCACGATGCGCTCGTGCTCGTCCTCGACGGCGTGACCGATCCGCACAACCTCGGCGCCTGCCTGCGCAGCGCCGCGGCGGCGAAGGTCACGGCCGTGGTCGTCCCCAAGGACCGCGCCGTGGGCCTTACGCCTACGGTGCGCCGTGCATCCGCGGGCGGTGCCGATCTGGTGCCGCTGGTGGCGGTCACCAATCTCGCGCGTGCCCTGCGTACGCTGAAGGATGCCGGCGTGTGGATCACCGGCCTGGCCGGTGAGACGGATCAGTCGATCTACCAGGTGGACTTCAAGGGGCCGGTCGCGCTCGTGCTGGGTAGCGAGGGCGATGGCATGCGCCATCTCACCCGGGAAACCTGCGATTTCGTGGCAAAGATCCCGATGCCCGGCAGCATGGAGAGCCTCAACGTCTCCGTGGCCACCGGCATCGTGTTGTTCGAAGCCCTGCGCCAGCGAGGTGTGAAATGAGTAGCTTGCTTTGGCATGACTGGTGCGGGCTGGTAGGCGTCGCGCTGGTGCTTATCGCGTTCTTCCTGCTCCAGGCGCACAAGCTTTCGGGGCAGGGCTACCCGTACCAGGTAATGAACCTGATCGGGGCGTTCGGCATCCTGCTGTCGCTGATCTTCGGCACCTTCAACCTCTCCGCGTTCCTGCAGGAGATGGCCTGGTTCCTGATCAGCGTGTACGGCATCGTGCGCGGCGTACGCACGCGCAAAGCCGCGCAGATCCTGCCGTAAGCGCGGGTCGTTGCCACGCGCATAACCTTGGGCTATGCGCGTGGTCGTCTCGTGTAGGAGCGCGCTTGCGCGCGATGGGCGTTACGGCAGACCCCATCGCGCGCAAGCGCGCTCCTACAGGTACGGGCTTAAGCGGGGTTACACCCCGGTCAGCTTGGCCTGGTAAAATAGCCTGCGAACTCGCGCAATGCGGGTTCCCGCGCCGGGACGACCCGGTGGCGCTCACGACTCCGCGGGGACGACCCCGCCTTGGCGGAGCCAGATCATGTACTGGACGATGCTTCTACTGGCCGGTCTTTTCGAGATCGCCTGGGCCGTTGGCCTGAAATACACCGAGGGCTTCACGAAGCTGGTGCCGAGCGTGCTCACGGTAAGCGCGATGACGGTAAGCATCGTGCTGCTCGCGTTTGCCGCGAAGAAATTGCCGCTGGGCACCGCCTATGCGGTGTGGACGGGTATCGGTGCCGTGGGTGCCGTGACGCTCGGCATCGTGCTGTTCGGCGAATCGGCGCAGCCCGTAAGGCTGCTGTGCGTAGGCCTGATCGTGGCCGGCATCCTGGGCCTGAAGCTCACGGCCTGATCGACACTTGTAAGAGCGCGCTCGCGCGCAAGCGCGCTCCTACAGGTCGGCCATAGCTATTACGGCTGCTTGGCGGTGAAATCCGGGCTGGCGGTGTCATCGCGCTTGGTGCGGGGTGCGACCAGCGGTTCGCCATGCACCACGAACCACACGTTTTCCGCGATATTCGTCGCGTGATCACCGATGCGCTCGATGTTCTTCGCCATGAACAGCAGGTGCGTGCAGGGGGTGATGTTGCGCGGGTCTTCCATCATATAGGTGAGCAGGGCGCGGAACACGACGGTGTAGGCTTCGTCGAGCTCGGCATCCGACTTCCACACTTCATAGGCCGCCTCGGCGTCCTGGTCGTGGTAGGCCTTGAGCACATTGCGCAGCTGATCGGCAGCGAGCTCGGCCAGGTTGGCCAGGCCGCCGGCGGCAGTGATCGGGGCTACGCGGCTGAGCGGGATGGAGCGCTTGGCCACGTTGGCGGCGTAGTCGCCGATGCGTTCGATATCCGCCGCGATACGCAGGGCGGCGAACACGTTGCGCAGGTCGCCCGCGATGGGCGCGCGCAGGGCGAGCAGGCGGACCACGTCCTGGCTGATGTCATGTTCCAGGCCGTCGATCGCGTCGTCGTTATCGACCACGCGCTGGGCAGCGCGCTCGTCACGGCGCTGGACCACGTCGATGGCCGCCTCGAGCTGCGCCACGGCAAGCTCGCCCATCTTCACGATTTCGCCGGTCAGGCGCTTCAGCTCGTCGTCGTAGCTCTTGATGATGTGCTGGTGCGGGGTGTTCATCGCATGCCTCGAATGGGTGGGCTTAGCCGAAACGGCCGGTAATGTAGTCTTCGGTCTGCTTCTTGTCCGGCTTCGTGAAGATCTTTTCGGTCCGGTCGAACTCGATCAGCTCGCCCATGTACATGAAGGCGGTCATGTCGGAACAACGCGCAGCCTGCTGCATGTTGTGGGTAACAATAACGATCGTAAAGTCTTTCTTGAGCTCTTCCACCAGCTGCTCAATGCGGCTCGTGGCGATCGGGTCGAGCGCCGAGGTCGGTTCATCGAGCAGCAGCACTTCGGGCTTGAGCGCGATACCGCGGGCGATACACAGGCGCTGCTGCTGGCCGCCGGAGAGGCCGAGCGCGCTCTGCTTGAGCTTGTCCTTCACCTCATCCCACAGCGCGGCACCGCGCAGGGCCTGCTCCACGCGCTCTTCCATGGTCGAGCGGTTGAGCTTCTCGTGGTGGCGGATGCCGTAGGCCACGTTTTCGAAGATGGTCATCGGGAACGGGACCGGCTTCTGGAACACCATGCCGACCTTGCTGCGCAGGCGGTTCATGGAGTACTTCGGGTCCAGGATGTTCTCGCCATCCAGCACGATCTGGCCCTCGGCACGCATGCCCGGGTAGATCGCATAGATGCGGTTGAAGATGCGCAGCAGGGTGGACTTGCCGCAGCCCGACGGGCCGATGATGGCGGTGACCTTCTTCTCGGGCACGTCCAGTTCGATCTTCTTCAGCGCGTGGAACTCGCCGTAATAGAAGTTCAGGTCGCGCACGGTCATCTTCGGCGGAACCTGGCCCAGGTCCATGCCGCCGTGGTGCGGGGACGTACCGAAGCCCGGCTGGGAAGCGACTTGGTTCATGTTAGTCATGGGACACCTTGGAGCGGAAGGCGAAGCGGGCGATGAGGCTGAGCGCCAGCACGAACATGGTCAGGACGAAGGCACCGGCCCAGGCCAGGACGTTGATATCCGGGCTGGGATCCTTGGTGTATTCGTAGATCACCTGCGGCAGGCTCGGCATCTTGTCGAGCGGGTTGAAGGTCATGAAGTTGTTGCCGAACGCCGTGAACAGCAGCGGGGCGGTTTCGCCGCTGATGCGGGCCAGGGCCAGCAGGATGCCGGTGACGATACCCGAGCGCGCCGAGCGCACCAGGATCTGCATGGTCAGCTTCCACTGTGGTACGCCCAGCGAAAGGGCAGCCTCGCGCAGCGTGCCAGGTACCAGGCGCAGCATTTCGTCGGTGGTGCGGACGATGACGGGCAGGGCGATCAGCGCCAGCGCGATGCCGCCGGCCAGGCCCGAGAAGGTCACTTCACCATCGGTGATGTACTTCGAAGGCAGCACCACGATCGTGTAAACGAACAGGCCCAGCACGATCGATGGCGCCGACAGCAGGATGTCGTTGAGGAAGCGGATGGTGGGGCCGAGCTTGGAGCGCAGCGAGTATTCGGCCAGCCACGTACCGGCGGCTACACCGATCGGGGTGGCGATCAGGATGCCCAGCACGTTGAGGATGAGACTGCCGACCATGGCGTTGGCCAGGCCGCCTTCTTCGCGGTACGCGGTGATCTTGGTGAACAGCTGCGGCTTGAGCCCGGAGATGCCCTGGCTCAGGGTTTCCCACAGGATCCAGGCGAGAAACAGCAGGCCGATGGCCGTGGCCAGCATGCTCAGCGTCATCGCCACGATGTTCTTGACGCGGCGCTTGGTGTAGAGGGACGTGGACATTACTTGCCCTCCTTCGTCTTCAGGCGGCGCAGCATGAGGCGGGCGATGAGCAGCACGATGAAGGTGACCACGAAGAGCAGGAAGGCGATGGCCATGAGCGCCGAGCGCTGCAGGCCCTGGGCCTCACCGAACTGGTTGGCGATGGTCGAGGCGATGGAGCTGCCCGTTTCCAGGAACGACCAGGAGAACTTGAACGTGTTGCCCAGCACGAAGGCGACGGCCATGGTCTCGCCCAGGGCGCGGCCCAGGCCGAGGAAGATGCCGCCGATAACGGCCGTGCGGGTATAGGGCACCACGATGTCCCACACCACTTCCCACGTGCTGGAGCCCAGCGCGTAAGCGGATTCCTTCAGGCGGGTGGGGACGGTCTGGAACACTTCGCGCATCACCGAGGAGATGAACGGGATGATCATCACGGCGAGCACGAGGCCGGCGGTGAATACACCTGCGCCGAAGAAGGGGTACTCGCTGGAGAAGAACTTCGCGATCCACGGCACGTGCTGCACCAGCCACGAGACCTTGCCATCCGGCGGATCGGCGCTGAAGTTGTTCATCAGCCAGGGCTTGACGTGCTCGGCCACGAACGGGGCAAAGATGAAAAGGCCCCACATGCCGTAGATGATCGACGGGATGCCGGCGAGCAGTTCGATGGCGGAGCTGACCGGGCCGCGCAGCCATTGCGGCGCGATCTCGGTAAGGAAGAGGGCGATGCCGAAGCTCACCGGCACGGCGAACAGCAGTGCGATGAACGCGGTACCGATGGTACCCATGATGGGTACGAGGGCACCGTACTGGTCGTTGCTCGGGTCCCACGTGGCGCTGGTGAGGAAGCCGAAGCCGAAGGTATGGAAAGCGTCCCAGCCCAGCCACAGCGTGGAGCCGGCGGCGCCCACCAGGGCGAGCAGGACGAGCAGGGCGCAGGCCTTGAGGACCCATCCGAAGATGCGGTCGTCGCGCGTGTCCTTCGCGTTACGTCCCGCTTCGGCGGTGCGCTCCGCGCTCGGAACGTCGTTGCTGACGGTGGCGTGCATGTGAATGCGGTTTCCTGGGGCCTGTGCAAACTTGAGGGCCGCCGCCCCGTGTAGAGGCGGCGACCCCGGTTGGACGTTACCGTGACCGGCTTACATGTCAGCCGGATGGCAGCGGCCTATTACTTGTTGCCGAAGTCCGACGCCCAGTAGGCTTCGATCTTCTGCACCAGCGTCGTCGGCAGCGCGACATAGTCGAGCGACGCGGCGGCCGTCTGGCCCTTCTCGAGCGAGTACTTGAAGAAATCGAACGCCACCTTGGTGTGCGCTGCGTTCTTCGACTTCTTGTACATGATGATCCAGGTCGTCGCGGTGATCGGCCATACCTGGTCGCCCGGGGCGTTGGTCATGATCACGTTGAAGTCCTTGGCCGAAGCCCAATCGGCGGTGCCCGCGGCGGCGCCGAAGGTTTCAGCGCTCGGCTGGACCCACTTGCCGGCAGCGTTCTGCATCTGCGCGAACGAGATGCTGTTCTTCTTCGCGTAGGCGTATTCGACGTAGCCGATCGAGCCCGGGATCTGGCGCACGTACTGCGACACGCCTTCGTTGCCCTTGCCACCCACGCCAGCCGGCCACTCGACGGCCGTACCGAACTTCACCTTCGAAGCCCACTCCGGGCTCACCTTCGAGAGGTAGTTGGTGAAGTTGAACGAGGTGCCCGAACCGTCCGAACGGTGCACGACGGTGATCTTGTTGTCGGGAATCTTCAGGCCCGGGTTCAGGGCGGCGATGGCCGGGTCGCTCCAGCGAGCGATCTTGCCCAGGTAGATATCGGCGAGGACGGCGCCGGTCAGCTTGAGCTGGCCAGCCTGGACGCCCTGCAGGTTCACCACCGGCACGATGCCGCCGACGACGCTGGGGAACTGGCCGAGGCCGAACTTGGTGAGGTCTTCACCGCTCATCGGGGCGTCGGACGCGCCGAAGTCGATGGTGCCTTCCTTGATCTGGGCGATACCCGCACCCGAACCGACGGACTGGTAATTGATCTTGTTACCGGTCGTTTCGCTGTAGCTCGCCGACCACTTGGAGAGGACGGGATAGACGAAGCTCGAGCCAGCGCCGGTGATGTCGGTCGCCTGGGCGGCGCCCATGCCGAACAGCGAAGCGGCCACCATGGCGGCGATGCGAAGTTTGCGTGTGAACACGGAGGATTCCTCGGTTGAATGAGTGTCGGGCGAGGCCCGCCCGGGGCCGTATTCCAGCCCTGCCGTGTTGCAATGAAATGTGTCGAATGTTTCAAAGGTATGACAGCAGACAATTTGCTGTCATATTCAAAAGCTTACGAAATGGCTCAAACTGCGACGGAGGTCACGCGATCGGCCTCTGCGAGCTCCAGGCGACGCCAGCGGTTCACGATTTCGCAAAACAGCTCGGCCGTACGCTCGGCGTCATACACGGCCGAATGTGCCTCACGGGTATCGAAGGATAGGCCGGCGGCGATGACAGCTTTGCTAAGCACGGTCTGCCCATAGGCCAGGCCACCCAGGGTGGCGGTATCGAAGCAGCTGAAGGGGTGGAACGGGTTGCGCTTGTGGCCCACGCGGCGCACGGCCGCGTTAAGGAACGCCAGGTCGAAGGCGGCGTTATGGCCCACCAGCACGGCCCGCTGGCACTCAGCGGCCTTTACGGCGTCCCGTACTGCATTAAATACGTGATCCAGCGCTTGCCGTTCGGGCAGGGCGCCGCGGAAGGGATGATCCGGGTCGATGCCGGTCACTTCCAGCGAGCGTGGGTCAATGTTGGCGCCGGGAAAGGGCTCGACGTTGGCCGAGACGGCCGGTTCCGGGACCAGGAACCCCGAGGGCTCCATGCGGATCGCAACCACGGCGATTTCCAGCAGGGCGTCCCGTTCGGCATCAAAGCCGCCCGTTTCCACATCCACGATAACGGGCAGGAACCCCCGGAACCGTCCGGCCATGGCCAGGGCGGTGCTGTTACTCGTCGTATCCATGCCGTGAAGGATACCAGCCCCCGGCCAACCCGGCACCAGACGTTAAGCCAATGTGCTGATGTCGTCATCTTGTAACAAAAAAACCATCGAACCGTAAAACCCGGGGCCCATCCTTCGCGCCGTTGGCCCCGCTTGAGAAGTTTCGGACAGAAATTACTCAGCCGGGGGCACAGGGGTCCACACACACTTTCCATACCTAGCGGAGAAATCCCATGCGTTCCAAGTTGCTCACGGTGGCTATCGCTGCCGGTCTGGGCGTGACGAGCCTCTCGGCCATGGCTGCCACCAAGCAGCAGCAGCCGGCTCGCGTCACGGTCGACGCCGCCACCCTTCAGCAGCTCCAGGCTCAGCTCGCCGCGCTTCAGGCCCAGGTCGCCGACCTGCAGGCCAAGCAGGAAGCCCAGGCTGATGCTCAGGTCGAGACGGCCAAGGCTGTCAACGATGTGCAGGTTGCCTCCGCCAAGCCGGCCGACGAGCTCGCCAAGAAGCTCGATGCGCTGAACAAGCTGGTCGACAACACCAAGATCGGCGGCACGATGTTCTTCGACGTGACCAACCAGGATCACACCGAGAAGGGCGTGACCGGTCCGAGCACCAAGAAGGACGGCCACGGTTCCACCAACGGCACCGGCTTCGACGTCAAGCGCTTCTACCTGACCGTCGACCACAAGTTCGATGACGTGTGGTCCGCCAACCTGACCACCGACTTCAGCTACCAGTCGTCGCTGTCGTCCACCAGCCTGTTCGTCAAGAAGGCTTACGTGCAGGGCAAGTTCGATCCGCTCTTCACGGTGCGCTTCGGTGCGGCCGACATGCCCTGGATCCCGTTCGTCGAGAAGTGGTACGGCTACCGCTACGTCGAGAACACCATCACCGACCGTTCGTTTGAAGGCGGCCGCTCGGGCGGCACCGCAACGGCTGGCGGCGTGGGCGCGTTCGGCAACTCGTCCGACTGGGGTATCCACGCCCTCGGCGCGACGACGGGTGACAACTCCGTCAACTACCAGCTGTCGGTCGTCAACGGCCGCGGCTACCGCAACCTGAGCCGCTCGAAGTCGGTGGATACGGAAGGCCGCTTCGGCTACTCGCCGATCGAGCAGATGGTCATCGCCGTCGGTGGTTACACCGGCAAGCGCGGCAACGACGTCGAGAACGGCGCCGATACCCGCACCGCGACCCGCGGCGACGCGCTCGTCGCGTGGCGTGACAAGACCTGGGGCGCGGGCGTGGAATACTTCCACACCGAGAACTGGGACGACATCCTGAAGTATGTCGGCGGCACGACGGGCCCGGGTGCGGCGAACAACACCAAGAAGGACAAGGCCGACGGCTACTCGCTGTGGGCTGACTGGAAGTTCGTTGACCAGTGGGCGGTGTTCGCTCGTTACGACAACGTGGACTACAAGTACACGAACCTGTCGGACATCCAGGAAAAGATCAAGGACAAGTACTACAACGCCGGTGTCTCCTACGACATCCTGAAGAACCTGAAGCTGGCGCTCGTCTACAAGCACAACAAGCTGGACGGCCCGAGCATCGCCCCCTATGGCTACAAGACGAACGAAGTGGGCGTCTGGGGCATGCTGAGCTTCTAAGCGCTATCGGAACGGAGTTCTACTCAAGGATGAACCAACGGCGGGCCCCTGGCCCGCCGTTTTTTTTGGATCTTGCTCCGAATCATCTCACTCCGCGCTGCGGCGTACAGACGGCCAAATGCTGAACGAAATGCCGGGATGATTCGTGGTTCGTCGGCTGTAAGTGTGCGCCATGTCTTGGTTTTCGCCATTTGAGCGGCTGAACCCTGAATCTGCTGCGCCGCGCCACTTGCAACTGTCATAACCGCTGGCTAGGTTCGCCCACATGGGCAACTTCCTCACCAACCTCATGCGCCGCGCAGCCTGCACGTCCTTCGTGCTGTTTGCGTTGTTTGTCGCGTGCGTGTCGGTGCAGGCCACGCCCTGCGATGCGCCGCTGGAGCACGCCATCCATGCCACGCTGGCGCTGGATGACACCGCCGCCGGCGACGACATCGACCCGACTCCTTCGCTCGAGGACAACACCGTCAGCCTCGACGACACGTTCGATGTTCCCCCCGAGCATGCGCTACCCCTCGCGCGCTCCATCGCTGCGCGCCCGCCGGCCCTGACGCCGGATCCCCACGCGCACCACCACAGCTTCGAGCTGCGCCCTCCCATCGCGTAACTCCCCGGTGCGCACGACGCACCCCTGTAGGAGCGCGCTCGCGCGCGATATTTCTTCGCCGGACGTCGCTGGTCCCCAGGCTATTTCGCGGCCGGTGATCGCGCGCTAGCGCGCTCCTACAGAAGCTGCATCACCCCCTCATCGAACGTACCGGCGGGCCGTTTGGCGGCACGCCAGCGGGCTTCTGCGCCTGCGCCCCCATCCCTCAGCAAAAGAGAGAGAAACACCATGGACCGTCTCATCCAGGGCTTTGAACAGTTCCGTCGCGAAATGACCAGCGAGCAGCGCGAGACCTTCGCGCGCCTGGCCTCCAGCCAGACCCCGCACACCATGTTCATCACCTGCGCCGATTCGCGTGTGATGCCGGAGCTGATCTTCAATGCACAGCCGGGCGATCTGTTCGTCTACCGCAACGTGGGCAATATCGTGCCGCCGTACGCGCAGCATGTGAGCGGCGTTGTCGCCGCCATCGAGTACGCGGTCACCGCGTTGAAGGTGCAGCACATCGTTATCTGCGGCCACTCCGATTGCGGCGCCATGAAGGCGCTGCAGAACCCGGCGGCGCTCAAGGGCAAGCCGTCGGTAGAGCAGTGGCTGAAGCACGCCGATGTGGCGCGCTATGTCGTCGCCGAAAACCGCCCCACCATCCAGGGCGAAGAAGGCCTGCGTTACCTCACTGAAGAAAACGTCGTAGGCCAGCTGGAACACCTGCGCACGCTGCCTGCCGTGGCGGCCGCCATGGCGAATGGCAGCCTGCGTATCCACGGCTGGATCTACGACATCGCGAAGACGGAGATCACCGCCTTCGATCCGCTGGAAGGCCAGTTCCGTCCGCTCGCGACGGATCCGGCCGATGTCCGCGATGCCACGCCGCACGCACGGTTCTCCGTGCCGGTGGCGGTGGCGTCCGCCGCTTAAAGGAAGCTTCATATGCGCACGTATTTCTCCCAGGGCCTGTTTGGCCGCGACCTCCTTGGTTCGGTGGTCGTTTTTCTTGTCGCTCTGCCGTTGTGCATGGGTATCGCCATCGCATCGGGCATGCCGCCCAGCGCTGGCCTCATCACAGGCATCGTGGGCGGTATCGTTGTAGGCGCCATCGCCGGGTCTCCGCTGCAGGTCAGCGGCCCGGCGGCGGGCCTTGCGGTCCTGGTCTTTGAACTGGTGCGCGAGCACGGCGTGGCCGCCCTTGGCCCCGTCGTGCTCCTTGCCGGCCTGATCCAGGTGGTGGCTGGCCTGTGCAAGGTGGGTGTGTGGTTCCGCATGACCTCGCCGGCTGTCGTGGCCGGTATGTTGTCCGGCATCGGCATCCTCATCGTGGCATCGCAGTCGCACGTGTTGATGGATGCCATCCCCATGGCCCGTGGCCTGGAGAACTTCGCGGCGTTGCCGGGTGCGGCGTTTGAAGCCGTCACCGGTGCGGGTGAAGGGCAGGGCATGACGGCACTGCTGATCGGCCTCGGCACCATCGGCATCATGCTGGGCTGGGAAAAGCTGCGTCCGGCGAAGCTGCGCTTCGTGCCCGGCGCGTTGCTGGCCGTGATCGCCATGACCCTCACCGCTCAGTTCGGCGCGCTGGACGTGAAGCGTGTGGACGTTCCGGCCAATCTGTTCTCGGCGGTGAGCCTGCCGAGCATGGGTAGCCTGTTCGGTCTGCTCGATAGCAGCCTGCTTATCGCTGCGGTGACCTTCGCCTTCATCGCCAGCGCAGAAACCCTGCTCTCGGCGGCGGCGGTCGATCGCATGCATGACGGTGCGCGCACCAAGTATGACCGCGAGCTTACGGCGCAGGGCGTCGGCAACATGATCTGCGGCTTCCT
>Ga0157369_10003287_pt1 | contig 19248 bp, 14 predicted proteins | sample C25metaG_FD_113461 | JGI IMG/M metagenome (GOLD analysis project Ga0157369, IMG submission 113461) | Corn rhizosphere microbial communities from Kellogg Biological Station, Michigan, USA - C2-5 metaG | ecosystem: Host-associated > Plants > Roots > Rhizosphere > Soil | place: USA: Michigan... | reverse complement strand
TGGATGAACTTGAGCGGTATGCCGTGCGGCCTTTCGGTGTGGCGATCTCGCCGGATAAGTTGCATTTGTATGTGACGAGCGGGGGCGCGGAGTTCGTGACATCTATTGATGTTCCGCGGCTGGTTCAGTATGCGCGGCGCCATCCGGGATCGAATGCGCGCGACCTGGGAGCGAGTGCGAACTACGTTGTGAAGCGCATTGCGGTGGGACGCGATCCACGCGGGGTTGCGTTCACGCCGGACGGCAGCCGGCTGCTGGTGGCGAATCGGCTGGACGACACCATCAGCGTGATCGATACGCACACCAATCGCGTGGTGAGGACGGTTGAGCTGGACGGGCCGAAGGTGATCACGGTGCTGCGGCATGGCGAGCAGACTTTTTATACGGCGCGATATTCGTTTCAGGGGCAGATCGGGTGCGCGAATTGCCATATCGACTCGACATTCGATGGACTGACATGGGATCTGGAGCCGGATGGATTTGGGCGCGACATTGTGGACAATCGGCTTCTCGAAGATATACGCGGCACAGAGCCGTTCAAGTGGAATGGCGGCAATCCCAATTTGCCGACGGAATGCGGGCCACGCACGGAGAAATATTTCTGGCGTTCGGAAAACTACGACGATCTGACCCTGACTGACCTTGTGGTGTATGTGCGGCATCTGCCGTTGCGGCCGAATCGCTGGCGGGAAGCGGATGGGAGCCTGACGGCGGCGCAGGATCGCGGCAAGCAATTGTTCGATCGCGCGGTGGATAAGTTTGGAAATGCGATTCCGGAGGGGAACCGCTGCGCGTATTGTCACAGCGGGCCGAAGGGGACCAGCCAGAGATCGTTCGATGTGGGAACGGCCAAGTCGACGGACAATCCAGGCCCGTTGGATACGCCGCAATTGATCAATGTCGCCCTGACGGCGCCGTATCTTCACGACGGATCGGCGAAGACTCTGGAAGAAATCTGGACCGTGTTCAATCCGGAAGACAAGCACGGGCGCACCAACGATCTGACCAAAGACGAACTGAACGACCTGATCGAATACCTGAGGACGCGATGAAGAAGCTGAGCGCGATTGCAACCCTGGTAGCTGCCGCGTCGATGATGGGCGCGGCGCCGGCGGCAAAACATGCGGCGGTTGCGGCCAAGGCGAATACGAGTCCCGCCGCGCGCGCCGTGGACGCGGTGCCGTATTTCCGGTTTGAGAATTTCACGACTGCTAATGGGCTGCCGGACAATCATGTGTTCTCAGTGTTGGTGGATGGAGACCGGGTGTGGGCGGGAACCGAAAACGGGCTGGCGGTGTACGAAGGAGGAACGTGGAAGACGTATACGACGGCGGACGGGCTGGCGCATCGAGCGGTGTTGTCGCTGGCGCTCGATAAGCGCACCGGAGATGTGTGGGCTGGGACGATGGCGGGGCTGAGCCGAATTTCGGGCGGACGGATCGATACGTTCACGCAACTGAATTCGGGCCTAAGCAACGACGTGGTGTATGGGGTGTCGGTTGAGGGCCAGAATGTGTGGGTGGCGACAGCCGCGGGCGCGTGCCGGCTGGATCTGCGAACCGCGCAGTGGTCGCTTTACAACGAGCGCAACACTCCGATGAACGAGATCTGGGTGTACGGGGTGACCGCGACGCCGACCAAGGTGTACCTGGCGGTGTGGGGAAGCGGTCTGCTGGAGTACGACCAGAAGACGGGCCGTTGGGACAAGTATGACGATCCGGACGGCGAGACGGAGATGGTGCTGTTCAAGGACCAGGGGCTCATCCACGAAATTGTCACGTCAGTGAGCTACGTGGACAACATTGTGTGGGCCGCCACCTATTTTGGCGACAGTCGCTACGACGGGCGCTACTGGCATAACTTTTTGACGAAGGACAGCGGGTTGCCGTCGAACTTCACCAACTTCGTGAAGGGGCTGGATGCCAATCGCGCATGGTTTGGGACGGACAAGGGGCTGGCCTATTACGACGGCGTGAACTGGGCGGTATATAGGCCGTCGCTGCAAGACGGATCGCCGGAGATGACGGTGCGCGATGCGGAGGGGAAGGTCACGAGCGTCCCCGTCGGAACAGCACCCGCACACAATTACGTACTGGGTATGGATTTCCAGGGAGACGATATCTGGGTCGCCACGGCCAAGGGATTGAGCCACGGGATTCGCCAACATCCATAAGGAGAAAACAACATGAGTGCTTTTGCCGAACTTTTAGAGACCATTGCGCAGGCGCCTGTAATGAAGCGCGCGATTACCAATCACGGAGTATTGAACGAGGCCTATGCCTATGCGAAGCCGAGCTCGTTTTCGCGCGGGATGCGGATCGATTTGAACGGGCTGAGCATTCTGCTGATCTCGGGCACGGCATCGATCGATGAAAACGGAGTGAGCGTGCACATCGGAGATTTTCGCGCGCAGTTGCGGCGCACGTACGACAACATTACAGGTCTGCTGGAAAGCGAGGGATGCACGTGGCACGACATCGTCCGCACAAGTTGCTATCTGCGCGACATCGATCGCGACTACGACGTGTTCAACGAGGAACGCACGAAGTTTTTCGCGGAACAGGGGCTCGATCCGCTGCCGGCGTCGACGGGAATTCAGGCGCATCTGTGCCGGCCGGATCTGCTGATCGAGATCGAAGCCATTGCGATGTTCCGGACGGACAAGCAGTCACAAAAGGAGTAAGGCCGTGAACTGGAACCGATGGGTGTTGGCTGCGGGATGTGCCCTTGCGGTAACAGGCGTGGCGGCCCAGGATGTGCACCACTGCGATTGCGGTGCGCATCCGCCAGGACCGCCGCGCGACCGGGTGGTGGAACCGTATGCGGGAGAGCCTGCTGATCTGAGTCCGTATGCGAAGTTCGCAGCGCCGTACGATCTCAATTACGTTCATCCCAACATCTACTCGGGTGCGGGGCGCGACCTGCCTGAGCCGGCGGACATCACTGAGGTGCGGATCGGGTTTTTCGGCCCGATCGAGCACAATCCCGAGCAGGCGTTTGGCTTGCGCATGCTGCACGGCGCACAGCTTGCGGTGGAGGAATGGAACGCGGGCGGCGGATACGGCGGCAAGCCGTTCCACCTGATGCCGCATAACGACTACGACAACTGGCAGGCGAAGGCGGTGTACGGCGAAGATCGTCCGACGGACCCGACGATCTGGGGATCCGCGTCGAACGAAGTCGTCAAGATGGTTTACGACGATAAGGACTGGGCGATCTTTGGGTCGATCAGTTCGGAGTCGACGCATATTGCGCTGCGCGTTGCGCTGCGCGCGGAAATCCCGCTGGTGAATTCGGCGTCGACCGATCCGACAATTCCGGAGACGTATATTCCGTGGTACTTCACGGATCTGCAGGACGATCGCGTGCAATGCCTGACGCTGGCGCGCCGGATTTTCACGGAACTGGGATTGAAGCGGGTGGCGATTCTGCGCGTGAACAACCGGTATGGACGGTTCGGGGTGATCAAGTTGCGCGATGCCTCGCGTCGGCTGGGGCATCCGATCGTGATCGAGCAGAAGTACATGCCAGGCGATACGGATTTCGCTCGCGCCTTGAAGGTGATTCAGTCGTCGCGCGCCGACGCGATTGTGCTGTGGGGAGACGAGGCTCCTGCCGCGGGGATTTTGAAGCAGATGCGGGCGATGGGGATGAAGCAGCGGGTGTTTGGATCGTATCGCACGCTGGGGCCGGAGCTTGTGACGAAGGCGGGCGATGCGGCGGAGGGATTCGAAGCGGTGTTCCCATACGATCCGACGCGGCAGGATCCGAAGTGGATTTCATTTCAACAGAGGTTCGAAGCGCGCTTTCACGAGCCGCCGGAGCAATTTGCGTCGCTGGCTTATGACGCGATGAATGCGCTGCTCGAGTCGATCTGCAAGGCCGGATTGAACCGCGCCAGGATTCATGATGCGCTGGCGGATATCGAGACGTATGACGGCGTGACCGGTCACCAGGTGTTCGATCCGAACCAGAAGAATGTATCAGCGATGTACATGGGAACCGTGCACAACGGGTCGATCCGCTATCGCGTGGCGACGATGGAAAAGGCTCAGCCGCCGTCGCAGGCGGAGGTTGCGCCGAAGGTGGTTCCGTATGCGCGCGTGGGTGAGGATGGAGTGAGCTACGCGGGGCCGCATCGGGCGAGTGTTGCGGATGTGCGGGTTGTGGTGTTCGGGCCAAATGCGAGTGAGGTGGCGGGATCGGCGGATGTACAGAGGGCGCTTTCGGCGGCGAATCCGGGCGCGACATGGCACGTGGTGCCGATTGACAGCAAGCAGAACTGGGGAGTTGCCTCGACGCAACTGGTGCACGCGCTGATGGACCAGCATGCGCTGGCAGTAGTGGCGCTGGATCGCAATGCCGCGCATTTGTCAGAGCAGTTGGCGCTCAAGGCGTTTGTGCCGGTGATTGCATTGAGCGACGACAAAACGCTCACGTCGACGAACGTGCCGTGGATTTTTCGAATGGGGCAGCAGGCATCCGCGGCGAGAGCGATAGAGCTGTTGCGCGCGGCCGTCGCGAAGAGCGGGGTGAATCCCGAACGCCTGCGCAGTGTGCTTGCCTCGGGCGAGGCGATCGATGGGATCGCGTTTGCGTCGACCGGGGAACCAAGGTTCCCGTAGTTTCTCCCCTTCCACGGAAAAGCGAAGGGCAGCTCGTCGGGCTGCCCTTCGTGATTGGTTGAGACGCGAGTTAGGGGAGGTAGTAGCGGACCTGCGTCCAGAACATGTTGTCTACGCCCTTTGCGCCGTTGCCTGGGTTGGTGGCGCCGCCTGCGCCGGACCACAGATCGCGCCGGAAGCGCGCGTACTGAAGGCCGTAGCGGAAGGTTCCCTTCGGTCCCTTGTAGAAGTTGTAGGTGTACCCCGTCGTGAACTCCTGCACGTCCTTGTTGTTGGCTTTGCAACCCGACGGTGTGCTCGGGCTGAACGATCCGCCCGGAGCGGGTTCGGTAGTGCAGCCGGACATGTCCGCGTCATAGGTGCCGTAGCCGATGTTCTTGCCGCCGGCGCTGGTCCAGTCACGACCGATATAGTCACCGCCGTAGTTCAGGTAGGCTGAAAGGCGCGCCGTGGGGTTGAACTCGACGGTGCTGAGCCCGGAGAAGCCGTGCAGCGGAGAGATTCCGCCCCAGGGTTTCAAAGTGATGTCCGCGATGGCTGACGAGCCGTAGCGGCCGACGCCCTGGCCCCACAAGCCTTTGAGGCCGATGGTGACCTTCTTATTGGCCAGAGGCCCACGGAATCCGCCGCCGATACCGCCGCCCCATGCATTGTCGTTAAACGGAGTTCCGGTCGTGGGATAGATGCGGTCGCGGAAGCTTCGGGCGATTCCAAATAGCTCCCAGTGGCCCCATCCGGGCTCGGCGGCAATCTTCGCCACGAAGTCAGGGGTTCTGTTGAACGAGTAGTTCGCGGTGGGGTTGTAGAGGCCGCCGCCAGCTCCCGCCGAGCCGATCAGCAGATTGCTGGGCAGGTTGGCCCCAGCCGGATTGAGCGTCTCAGCGCTTTCGGCGGAGATGCCGATGAAGAACTTGCTGCCAATGTCCTTGGTCGCGCGGGCGCTGTACTGGCGCGTCCACACGAAGCCAGTTTCGTATTGAGGATCGATGGATGACGGCAGGATCTCGCTGCCGCGCTGCAGGCCCCTCGTGGTTTCGGTTGCCAACGACCAACCTTGACCGGCAGAGAAGTCCCAGCCGTTGTTGAAGCGGGCATCGGCCCAAAGCTGCCGTTGACGCAGGACATAGCTATTCGACTGGTTGTTATTGGAGGTGATGCCGGCTCCCAGCCAATCCATTTCGTAGTATCCGGTCAGCGTGACGTCTTTCAGCTTGCCGGTGGCTTTGAGGGCGAGGCGTGACTGCCGGCCCGATCCCTGGAATTCGCTTAATTGCGCGGCGTTGGAGAAATCCAGCGGCACTCCGGTAAACGCTGTGTTGATGTCGCCGCCGGTGGCGCCTTGACGCCACACGGTTTCTGCCGCGAGGAAGCTGCCGGTGGGGGAAAGGGTGATGCCCTTGAAATGGAGGACGTCCGGGCTCTCGATTTGCTTCTTGATCTGGCTTGTTTCGTCGGAAAGAGTGACGGCGAGCGACGATGAATTGGCCTTCAGATCGTTGACCGTGGACTGGAGCGTGTTCACAGCGGTGGCATTCTGAGAGGCTGCCTGCTCCTGATCGGCGGCCTGCTGCTGAGCCTTTTGCGCGGCTGCCTGCGCGTCGGCGGCCTGCTGCTGCGCCTGCTTCAATTCGGCGTCCCTGGTGGCCAGATCGGATTTCAGTGCGTTGATCTGGCTTTCCAACTCCTGGCGAAGGCTCTGAATCTGCTCTTCGACCGTGGGTCCTTTTGGAGCCGCTTTTTTGTGGGTGTGTTTCTTCGCGGGCGGTGCGGCGGCGCTCGCGTAGGAATACGAGCAAGCTACACAGGCTGCCAGGACGACGACGGCAGCCGCTTTCAGACGTGAATTCATTCGGCCTCTCTTGATTCCTTGAGATCATTGGTGGTGAAGTCGATTTCGCAGTATGCCTTTGTGATTCCGAGAGACAGAATTGCAGATAGAGATGAATATTTAACGAATTTACGCAGTTTTAACTTAGATAAGACGATGTGGAAGAAACAACTTAGCGGGGTAAGTGGGGTTGGGCCGAGGAATTCATCGTTTGTTCATAAAGGGGCGTGTGGAATTCGCGGGGTGGTACGTTGCGCTTTTCGAAAGTTGCGTCGTCAACGTGGCGCGCCGGTACCGTCCCTCCGGGACTGGTCGTTCCATGGGCATCGTTCCCCACGCTGAAGCGCGGGGCTAACAAACGTTGCGCCTACGGCGCGGGAGAGTCGGTGGGGTTCGTCCTGGTGGAAATCGCAGCCCGGTCTCCAAGTGCCAGGGACCGGGGACACCCTCAGTCGTCGATGGCGCTAAGCGAGATCGGGGACTCGGGCATCTCACCCGGGCCAAGGATGACAGAAAGAAAAGCAAAGGGTAAGGCAAAGGCGAGAAGCAGATCCTCGGCTGCGCCAAGGATGACAGACAAAAAAGCAAAAGCAAGGGCAAAGTTTAGGGCAGAACTATGGGGTTGGGGCGGAGCCGGCGCTGAGCAGGTTGGCTAGGATGCGGTAGGCTCCGGGAACGAGTTCGGGCAACTGGCGGTAGAGCGCGTAAGCGACATATATATAGGTGCCGCGGCCCACATGCGCCACTAGGAGGCCGCCGTGTTGCGGATCCTGTCCCGGGTCGGCGGTTTCGGTCAGCGGGGTGAACGATGGGTCCCACGAACTCATGAAGGAGTGACCACGCTCTTCAACCCAGCCGTCGAAATCGGTGGGGGTGATTTTGTTCGGGTAATTCAGGAGAGGGTTCGAAGTGTTAAGGAGCTTGACGGGGGCGGTCTCGTCGATGACGCGTTCGGCAAAGCGGCCGAATGAGAGGGACAGCGGCGCGGGGAAGTTGTTGCTCTGATATTGGACGATGAGGGTGCCGCCGTTGCGGACGAAGTCGTCGAGGCGCGGCTGAGCGGTGGCGAGTTCGGGGCGCGTGGAATAGGCGCGGATGCCGATGACGATCGCGTTCCATTGGGAGAGATTGCCAGAGGTCAGCTCGTCAGCAGAGAGCAGGTGTGGGGTGACGCCCATGGCCTCGATGGCATCGGGGACGGGGTCTCCGGGTCCCATCACGTAGCCGATGCGAAGTCCGGCCGCGAGCTTTACGTCAGTGCGGCGCGTGTTCATGACGGCGGGGCGATACATATTGTAAGGACGCAAGCCCGGGTAGCCCACACTGCGCCATCCGCTCTGGTACAACTTGCCGCCCGATTCGACGGTGGCCTGAATCCGGACTTCGCCATCGTCATCGTTGGCGGGCGTGACATTGAAGAGGAAGGGCTCGGTGTCGCCGGCGGCGGTGCGATGGAAGTGGGCTTCAGCGGGCTTTGCGCGCCAGCCGTCTGGGAGCTTGAGCGTGATGGTTCCGTCGGCGGCGGCCTGCGTGTGGACGGTGACGTGCACGGGCAGAGGACTGCCATCGAGGGGAAGGATGCGGGCGTCGGGATTGACGGACACGCCAATGGCCGGGGTGATGACGAGGGGCTCGTAATATCCGCCGGGACCGGTAGCGCGCTGGAGGGTCTGCACCACTTCGCCGACGCGGATGGGGACGCCGTCATATGTGAATTCGGCGAAGGCATTGACAGGCCACGGAGCGAAGGATCGGCTGCGCCAGGCGGGGTTGGAGATGTCGTAGTAGGGCTGCTCGATGGTGGGGCGGGTGAAGAAGGGCTTTGTGGGCTGAGCGTCTTCGGGGACTTTGAGCTTATAGATCGTGTCGGAGTAGGGCGCCGTGCCGGAGGTGCTGATGGGGTTGCCGGTTGGCCAGGGGTGGCCGTTTTCGTCTTCGAACCAGATCTTCGAGGCGTGGACTTCCTGCGAGCCGGCATCGATGTGGACACGAACGTTGAAATCCTGGCCGGGCGAGACGCTGTCAGAGGCTTCGTCGGCGGAGTTGCCGCGGAAGCCGCCGCCCTGGACGGCTGACTCCCGGGTGTGGACGGCGATGAGGTCGATGCCGAGGACGTCGGCGAGCGCACGCTGGAACTGACTGATTTTGGCGTCGAGTTCGAAGAGAAGGCTGGCCTTCGACTCCGCGTTCAGAGACGAGTCGGCGCTCACACGATCGCGCAGATCGAGTGTTTGCTTGTAAATCGGCGACAAGAGATGCGCAGTCTCGGCAGGTGACTTCGTACGCCAACTTTCTTCAAAACGATCCAGATTCTCGCGTATGCTTCGTAAGCTTGGAAACAGCCACTGGGGATCAGGGCGGGCGAGTCCGGCAAGCGCGTCGAGGTGCGTATCAATCTGAACTTTCGAATTCAGGAATAGGCTGTCATTCGTGGTGACAATCCAGTCCGGTGCGGGTTGCGCGCGATGGCTCACGGCCCAGAGATGATAGCGGGCGGTGCCGGGGCCGCTGAGGACGGGATTGGCGCCGCCGTTTTGCGACTTCTGCTGGCCCCACCCTTCGCGGGCGATCTGGGTATAACTGCGGCCAAGCAGAGAATTGCGATCGCCAACGGGCATGGTGGCATCGGTGGAGAGTGCGCCCTTGATAACCTCTCCGGTGACGTAATTGCGGAACTGCGCGGGCGCCCATTTGCCGGTGGCGTAATCGAACATCATGTTCTTGTCGTTGATGGGTGCGAACGGGACCATGCTGTAGACGGCGAGCGGCTGCCAGGGCTCCAGACCGTTCTTGAGCTGGTCGGGGAAGACGTTGGGATCGGCGGCGGCTTTGAAGACTTCTTGCGCAATCTCGCCGGAGACCTGGTGCTGGCCGTGGCCGTCGCTGACTGCGCCGACGAAGGTGGCGACGATGACCTCGGGGCGCTCGCGGCGGACGGCCAGGACAGCGTCGTAGAGGACGCGCTGGTGGCCCCACTGTGCAAAGGCCTCTTCTTGAGTTTTGGAGAAGCCGAAGTCAGCCTGGGTGCCCCAGAGCTGCTTTGTGCCGGAGTATTGGTCTGACTTGAGCAGTTCGTTGGTGCGGATGAGGCCGAGCGCGTCGTAGGTGTCGCCGGTCATGACGTTCTGGCCGCCCTCGCCGCGGGTGAGCGTGTAGAGGATGCAGCGAGCACCGAGGCCGCGGCTCAAGTAGGCGAACAGCGGGCCGTCTTCATCGTCGGGATGGGCGACGATCATCATCACGCTGGCGGTGGTGCCAAGGCGGCGCAGGTCCTGCTCGAGTGCGTTCTGGCCCAGGTCTTCACCGAGGGGAAGCGCGATGGACGTGGGCTCGGCGAATGAAACCGCCGACGGGTCGGGTGCCTGCGCGCAGATCGACGGAGTCCCGGCGAAGGCCGAGACCATCAAGAGGATTAGCACTGAATAGAACGCGGAGGTTGTTGCCCAATTCGTTCGGTTGCGGGTAGCCATATTCCCCGTCAGTGTACAATCCGCGAGAGTGTCGAAGGAAACTCAACCCGCAATCATGTCCGCAAGTACATCGAACAGCAACGCGCCGCTGGAGCGGCGCATTGGCCTGCGCTCGGCGGTGTTGTTCAACATGCTGGAGATGATTGGGGTGGGCCCGTTCATTACGTTGCCGCTGGTGATCGCGGCCGCGGGCCTGCGTCTTTCGATATGGGCGTGGGTGCTGGGAGCGGCGATCGCGGTGGCCGATGGGCTGGTCTGGGCGGAGCTGGGCGCCGCGTTTCCGCGTGCCGGCGGATCGTATGCGTTTCTGCGCGAGATCTATGGACCGAAGCGGGCAGGGAACTGGCTCAGTTTTCTCTATGTCTGGCAGTTGAGCTTTTCCGCGCCGCTGTCGATCGCGTCGGGATGCATCGGGCTCTCGAGCTTTCTGGCGTGGTTCTGGCCGGGGCTGGAGGGAGCGCCGTTTGCGGCGTTGCCGAGCGTGCATTGGGCGAACTTTGCCGCGGCGGGCGCGTGCCTGCTGGTGACGTGGCTGCTGTACCGGCGGATCAGCGTGGTGACGGGAATGGCGTGGGTGCTGTTCGCGGGCGTGCTGGTGGCAATTGGCGGAGTGATTGCATCGGGCGCGCGGCTGGGCGGGTTCCATGCGCACGCGACGCACGCGATGAGCGGAGGCATGCTCGGCCTGGCCCAGGGAACGCTGCTGGCGACGTACTGTTACTGGGGCTACTACAACATCACGTTTCTGGGCAGCGAGGTCCGCAGGCCGGAGCGGACGATTCCGCGGGCGATTTTGATTTCGGTGCTGGCCGTGGCCGCGATGTACGTAGCGATGAATGGCGCGGCGCTGCACTGGGTGACGAGCGCGGCGGCGGCGGGGAGCGGCACGGGCCAGCGGCTGGTATCGGAGCTGGCGAAGTCGGCATTTGGCACGTGGGCGGGATGGCTGATGTCGGCGCTGGTGGTTTGGACTGCGCTTGCGAGCGTGTTTTCGCTGCTGCTGGGATATTCGCGCGTGCCGTACGCGGCGGCGCGCGATGGAAATTATTTTGGGTTCCTGGCGGCGGTGCATCCGAAACACCACATTCCGCACCGGTCGCTGGTGGCGCTGGGCGTAGTGGCTGCGTGCTTCTGTTTTCTGTCGCTGTCACAGGTGATCACGATGCTGGTGATCACGCGGATCCTGCTGCAGTTTTTATTTCAGCAGGTGGGCGTGATCTGGTTGCGGGTGCGAAGGCCGGAGCTGGAAAGGCCGTTCAAGATTCCGCTCTATCCGCTGCCGCCGCTGGCGGCGATGGCGGGGTTCGTGTACCTGCTGGTGTACCGGTCGCATGCGATGGGGGGATTTGCGGTGGCGGCGGGGATTGGGGTGTCCGGCACGGTGATCTACCTGGTGCGGGCGCGAACGCGGCGGGAATGGCCGTTCTTAAAACTGCGGGGTTAGCGGAGATAGCGCGGTTAGTGGCGATAGCGGAGTTGACACGACCAGAAGCGAATCCTAGTCGAGTTTGATGCTTCCGGTGATGACGTGCACGCGAAGGCGATACGGGCCGTTCGCATTGGACTTGTTGAAGGACCGGAAGAAGCCTCCCTTGTTCGGCCCGAATGCAGGGGCATGCACATCACCGATGTCGACCGAAGCGTGGATGGAGTGGTACTGCGACGAGTCGAGCTTCGAGACGATAACTTCGCCAGCGTTTACGGCGATGTCTTTGTCGCCGGAGACGTCGTTCACCTTTACCTCGCCGGCGGGAATGCGCAAGCGGAAGTTGGTCTGTCGAGGAACTTCAACGAGGATGTGGAGACTGTCGGGGTGGGGGCCGGTTACGCGGATAGTGCCGGAGGAGCCGTTACAGTCGGCGCGAACGTGAATGCCCTCGGACCGGTCGTCATTGGAGACTCTGCAGGTGACGCGGACGTTGTCGCGGTTTCCTCCGACGATGTCGATTTCAGAAGAAATGACGTCGATGGAGAGCGACAGGCCGGCAGGCGCGGAGAGAATCACGGGGTCTTCACACGTGCCGCTCACTTGCGAGAGGGCCAGAGTTCCACTCAGCAGTGGAAGGCATGCCGCGAGAACAAAGCGTTTCATGGACGGTTGTTACGTGCTGGTGGGGCGAAAAGTTCCAGAATGGTATCACCGTTGGGCAGGCGGCGGTGTCTAATAGGAGATGGACATTCCCCGAGAGGTCACATCATGTTGATTCGCAAGCCTTCCGATATTCCTTCGTCGGCTATTACACCCCAGGAGCAGTACATCAATCGCAGGCGGTTTTTGCGCGGCGCAGTGGCAGGCGGGCTGGGACTGGCGGCGGCGTCGCTGGGAGTGGAACGCGCGGCAGAGATGGTGTGGCCCCGTACGGGCGTGCTAGCCGACGCGATGAAGTTGCAGACGGTCAAGAGCCCGCTCACCACGACCGGTGAGCAATTGACAAGCTTCGAGGACATTACGCACTACAACAACTACTACGAGTTTGGGGTGGAGAAGGACCAGCCGGCGAAGAATGCGGGTGTGTTGCCGACTCGACCCTGGACTGTGCGCGTGGACGGGCTGGTCAAGACGCCGAAGACTTTCGATATTGAGACGCTACTCAAGATGCGCCCACTGGAAGATCGCGTGTACCGGCACCGTTGCGTGGAGGCGTGGAGCATGGTGATTCCGTGGGTTGGGTACTCGCTTTCGGAACTCATCAAGCAGTGCGAGCCGTTGAGCAGCGCGAAGTACGTGCAGTTCCTCAGCTACTATGACAAGCACGTGGAAAAGTGGACGTCGGAGTCGACGATTTTCTGGCCATACTCCGAGGGCCTGCGGATGGATGAAGCGATGCATCCGTTGACGCTGCTTACATTCGGACTGTACGGGCAGGTGCTGCCCAACCAGAACGGAGCGCCGGTGCGCATTGTCGTTCCGTGGAAGTACGGGTTCAAGTCAGCTAAATCGACGGTGGCGATTCGGTTTTTGGAGAAACAGCCGCCGACAACGTGGAACGACCAGAACTCGAATGAGTACGGATTCTATTCGAACGTGAATCCGAACGTGGATCATCCGCGGTGGAGCCAGAAGACGGAGCGGAGGATTGGGCTGCCGTTCTATGCGCAGAGAAGAACCACGCTGATGTTCAACGGATACGCGGAGCAGGTGGCATCACTTTACAAGGGGATGGACCTGAGGAAGTACTACTGAGTCCGGACTGAAGTCGCACCCTTACGCGTCTGGGCAGAGCTTCTGGGGAAACGCATTAACTGATTATGAAGCGATCGACGGTGGTAATTCTGAAAACGGCAGTGTGGATTGCCTGCCTGTGGCCGATAGGGCTGCTGGTGCGCGGGGCGATTGTGCCCGGCGGGCTTGGGCCCGACCCGACGGCGCACATCGCGCTCACGACCGGCTACACGACCCTGATGCTGCTCACGATCACGCTGGCGATTACGCCGGTGCGGAAGTTTGTGCCGCAGTTGAACTGGGCCATTCGTTTTCGGCGGCTGCTGGGGCTGTTCGCGTTTTTCTATGGCACGGTCCACATGTTGACGTGGGTCGCGCTCTATAACTATTTCAGCCTGCACGCGATGGCGCACGACATTGCCAAGCGCCGGTTTATCACGATGGGTGTAGCCGCGTACCTGCTGCTGCTGCCGCTGGCAACAACCTCGACGAATTGGGCGATCCGCAAGATGGGCGGGAAACAATGGAACCGCCTGCACAAACTGGTGTATGTCGCCGCGATCTGTGGAGTGATTCATTACTGGTGGCAGGTGAAGACGGGCGTGCTGCTGCCCTTGCCATTTACGATCGTGATCGCGGTCCTGCTGGGGTTGCGCCCGGTGATCTCATGGCGGCAGAGCAGAAAGAGTCGCCCGACGGTCGCGGCCTAGAGGCCGGCCCGGAATCGGCTCAACTGAAGATGCACCCTTAGCTTAGTGAGGCCCGGTACCGGGCTCTTCGCCGCCTGCCAGGGCGGTCTTCCAGTGCGCGCGTCGAGTGAAGCCAAGTCACAGATCTGATGATTGATCGCCGCGAGCCGGTCCCCTCTGGATTGGGCAACTCGCGTTCGGCTACCTGCATCTTTGGCGAGAGTACAAAGGCGCTGTAGGGTTTTCCGTCGTTAGCCTGTCTTTCCAAGCAAATGAAAAAAAGGGACCGGATGGCTACAAGAGGCACCACGATTAGTCGCCTCACGACATTGTGGGAGAGTCCCCACACTCTCTATAGCTGGTTCGCTACGGTCGATCATAAGACCCTGGGGAAGCGCTACCTGGCGACCTCGATGTTGTTTCTCCTGGTGGGAGGAGTGGAAGCGCTTCTCATGCGCTTGCAGCTTTTCCACTCGGACCTCTCGATTCTGAAGCCAGAGGAATACGACCAGATTTTCACGTTGCACGGTCTGACGATGATCATCTGGTATGCGGGGCCAATCCTGAGCGGATTTTCCGTGTACCTGGCGCCCCTGATGATTGGCGCACGGGACATGGCGTTTCCGCGGCTCAACGCATTCTCCTACTGGATGTTTCTGGCGTCAGGAATCTTTCTCTATATCTCGCCATTTCTGGGGCAGGCGCCGCACGCGGGGTGGTTCGGGTATGCCAACTACACGCTCACAAAATATTCGCCCGGCATGGGCATGGACTATTACGCGCTGTCACTGATTCTGTTCACCATCTCCACGACGACGGGCGCGATCAATTTGATCGTCACGATTCTGCGTTTGCGGGCGCCGGGGATGGCGATCAGCCGCATGCCGCTGTTTCTATACAGCACGACCACCATCTCGTTTGTCGGCCTGTTCGGGCTTCCGCCGCTGACCGCGGCCTGCATCTTCCTGGAGTTGGAGAGGCGCTGGGGGATGCACTTTTTCGGCATTGCAGAGGGCGGAACGATCTTTCTTTGGCAGCAGCTTTTCTGGTTTTTCGGTCATCCGTGGGTGTACATCATTTTTCTGCCCGCGACGGGCATGCTGTCGATGATTGTGCCGGTGTTTTCGCGGCGACCGATTATCGGCTATCCATTTGTGGCCACGGCCACGGTTCTCACGGGGCTGGTTGGGTTCGGCGTGTGGCTGCACCACATGTTTACGGTGGGCATGTCTGACATGGCTATGAGCATCTTTTCGGCGGGCAGTATGACGGTGAGTATTTTCACCACAATCCAGGTGTTCGCGTGGCTGGCAACGATGTGGCGCGGCCGGATTGTCGCCACGACGGCGATGTACTACGCCGTCGGTTCGATCGTGTTGCTGGTGATTGGCGGGTTGAGTGGCGTATTTACCGGGATCATTCCAGTGGACTGGCAGGTGCATAACACGTATTTCGTTGTTGCCCATCTTCATTACGTGCTCATCGGCTCGAATGTGTTTCCGGTATTCGCAGGGTTCTACTACTGGCTGCCGAAGATGACGGGCCGGATGATGAACGAGCGCCTGGGCAAGCTCAGCTTCTGGGTGATGTTTATCGGGTTCAATGCGGGGTTCTTCCCGATGCACAACGCGGGGCTTCTGGGGATGCCGCGCAGAATCTACACCTATCCCAGTTGGACGGGTTTTGACGGCGTGAATGAAGTGATCACGGTGGGCGCGTTCGTGCTGGGAATAGGAATCCTGATCAGCATTATCAACTTCTTTTACAGCCTGAAGAGGGGCGCGCTTGCGGGGCGGAATCCGTGGGGCGCCGATACGCTGGAATGGTCAACCGACTCGCCACCCAAAGTGTACGGATCGGAGCACATTCCGGTGGTCGCATCGCGTCATCCGCTGTGGGATGACTTCGAAGAGGAAGAGGATCCGGAGAACGATCGCGTACTGGATTGGGGACGCCTTACGCCGACGACGACTGTGCTCGATGCGGTGCCTGTGGGAATTGCGACAATCCCGGAGGATTCGCTGGCTCCACTCTGGCTGACGATCACGTTGTTCGGCATGTTTCTTGCGATTGTCTACCAGAGGATGTGGTTCGCGCTTGGCGCTCTGATTCTGTCATTGGTTGTGGCCTGCTTCTGGATGTGGCCGCGAACGGAGAAGGAGGTGACGGAATGAGCACGGTTCAGATTCCTCCTCCGCAGGTAAGCCTGGCGACGTTGCCACTGGACCAGAAGCGCGGCATTCACGCCATGTGGTGCGTGATCGCCACCGAGGCAATGTTGTTCGTAGCGATGTTCGGCGCCTACTACTACCTGGGCTCGAACAAGGATCGCTGGGCCGATCACGTTGCGCCGAAGTGGTGGCTGGCCCTGATCCTGATGGCGATTCTGCTGGCGAGCAGCGCCGTGTTGATGTGGGGTGAACACCAGGTGAAGAAGGCGCGCTTCGCGGCGGGGCGGATCGCGCTGTGGATTTCGGTGCTGATGGGCGTCGGATTCCTGGCGCTGCAGGGATTCGAGTACAGCGTGGAGTGGAAGGATGTGACGCCGTACAGCGACACGTATGGATCGATCTTCTATACGATCACGACGCTTCACGCGGCGCACGTGATTGCAGGGCTGGTGATGCTGATGTACATCGGCGTGATGCCCCGGTATGGAGACACGCGACGAACGCCGCACAAGCCATACAAGACCGCGGCGTTGTACTGGCACTTTGTCGACGTGGTGTGGGTTTTCATTGTTTTGTTTCTTTACATTATTCCGAACTTCCAGAGGTATATGCATGTCCACTGAACCGAATCCGGCACTGCGGGAGGGCAAGCCGGTTGAACCGAAGCGCCTCTGGTTCGGGACCGCGAGCGCAGCGGCGGCCTGGGCATTGCTTGGAATGGCCGACATTGTGATCACGTGGCGCGCGTGCATGGTGCAGGAGGACTACGGGATTCCGTCGCCTCGGCCCGGCGTTCGCATTCTTTATTTCGTGATTGCGATCGTGTTGCTGGTTGTAACTACGTACGCGGGATTCACTTCGTATCGCACGTGGCAATACCTGTCGAATCGCCGCAAGATGCTGGATGCGCCGGCCGTGGAGCGGCGCGAGTTTCTGGCGGTGGGCGGGGTGATTGTTGCGGTGACGATGGGCATGGGAATTCTCTGGCTGGCGATTCCGCCGTTGTTTCTCGACCTTTGCTGGAGGGCGCGATGAATGTGCGTCTTGCAGGCGCTGCTTCGGCGTGGGTGTTGTTCTGCGTGGTGATGGCTGGATGCGATGCCGGAAAGGCAAAGCGCGACGTGGACATAAGCGCGTTCGGCAATGCGGAGCATGGACGCCAATTGATTGCGTCGTACGGTTGCGGTGCGTGCCACATGATTCCAGGAGTGCATGCGGCGCGCGGCAAGGTTGGACCGCCGCTTTTGTTTTTCGGCCAGCGCACCATGATCGCCGGCGAGTTGGCGAACACCCCGGCGAACCTGGAGACGTGGATCGAGAACCCAAAGCAGGTTGAACCCAAGACGGCGATGCCCAATCTAGGGGTGAAGCCGGATGAGGCGAGGGACATGGCAGCTTATCTCTACACCCTGAGGGGACCGGAAGGCACATCATGGATCGATTGATTCCGATACTGCGGCGGGCGGGGATCTCGGCAGTGATTCTTGCGGCCGGCACAGGAATGGCGCAGAAGGATCAGGGCAACGGAATGACGACGAACATACCGGGATCGTTGCCGAATATCCACCTGGTGTCGCCCGTGGCAAACGGGCAGTGGGCCATGCCGGCGGGGGATTACGGCAACCTGCGCTACAGCCCGCTCTCGCGAATCAACACGAGCAACGTGCACAGCCTTCACGTTGTGGCCAACATGAGCGATGGGATTCCGCATGGGCATGAAGGCGGGCCGCTGGTGGTGGGCAGCACGATGTACATGGTCACTCCGTATCCAAACAATCTCTACGCCTTCGATCTTTCGAAACCGGATTTCCCAATGAAGTGGGAGTATCAGCCGCATCCCGATATTGAGTCCGTCGGGGTGGCGTGTTGCGATGTGGTGAACCGCGGCGCGAGTTACGCCGATGGCAAGATCATTTACAACCTGCTGGATGCGCACACAGTAGCCGTGGACGCGCATACGGGAAAGGAGCTTTGGCGGACGCAAGTGGGTGATATTCACTACGGCGAGACCACGACGATGGCGCCGATCGTGGTGAAGAATGTGGTGCTGGTGGGGAACAGCGGCGGCGAGCTGGGGGTTCGTGGAAAGCTCACGGCTCTCGATGTGAAGACGGGCAAAGTTCTTTGGACGGCGTGGAGCACAGGATCGGATGAAGACGTTCGCATCGGGCCGGATTTCAAGCCGTTCTATGCGAAAGACAAGGGCAAGGACCAGGGAATAAAGACGTGGAACCCGGGGCAGTGGAAGATTGGAGGGGGCACGATCTGGGGCTGGATATCATACGATCCCGAGCTCAACCTAATTTATTACGGCACAGGAAATCCCGGGCCGTGGAATCCGGACATGCGGCCTGGCGACAACAAGTGGACGTGCACCATCTGGGCGCGCGACGCGGACACGGGCATGGCGAAGTGGGCGTGGCAAGGGAGTACGCACGACCAGCGGGATTACGACGAGATCATGGATAACGTTCTCGTCGACATGCCATGGCATGGGCAGATGCGCAAGCTGCTGTTGCATCCGGGGCGGAACGGATTCATGTTCGTGCTGGATCGGACTAATGGAGAACTTCTCAGCGCTTCACAATACGAACCGACGAACTGGGCAACGGGCTACGACGTGAAGACGGGGCTCGCAAACGAAGTGAAGGAGAAGGAAACGCATTTCGGCAAGTACACCAAGGACATTTGCCCTTCGTCGACGGGATCAAAGGATTTCATTCCTTCGTCGTTCGATCCGCGCACCGGGTATCTCTATATTCCGGCGCATAACACGTGCATGGATTACATGGGCACCGCGGTGAACTACATCGCGGGGACGCCTTATCTCGGTGCGAGCGTGCGGATGTATCCGGGGCCGGGTAATTACCAGGGCGAACTTATGGCGTGGGATGTTACGCAGGGGAAGAAGGTGTGGAGCATTACGGACCCCGACCTTCCCGTGTACAGCGGAGTGTTGTCGACGGGTGGCGACCTGGTGTTCTACGGAACGATGGAGGGATGGTTCCGCGCCGTGGATGCGCACTCGGGAAAAATTCTGTGGCAGTTCAAGACGCCGTCGGGAATCGTGGGAAACCCCATGACATTTACGGGGCCCGACGGCACGCAGTATGTGGCGGTGTACTCAGGAGTCGGCGGATGGATGGGCGCCGTGGCGTTCCCTGACATGTCTACCGACGATCCATACGCCGGCCTTGGCGTTGTGGGCACGATGAAGAAGATCAAGGCTCTGAGCCCTCCGGGGGACATGCTTTATGTATTCGGTCTCTAGGTGGTTCGCATCGGGATTGATGGCGGCGGCC
>Ga0157369_10003283_pt1 | contig 19265 bp, 15 predicted proteins | sample C25metaG_FD_113461 | JGI IMG/M metagenome (GOLD analysis project Ga0157369, IMG submission 113461) | Corn rhizosphere microbial communities from Kellogg Biological Station, Michigan, USA - C2-5 metaG | ecosystem: Host-associated > Plants > Roots > Rhizosphere > Soil | place: USA: Michigan... | reverse complement strand
TTCACCCGCTTCATCGACCGCTACCTGAGCGTGAACGATCGATGGAATTCGCCGAAGTTTCTGCTCGGCGAATCGTACGGCACGACGCGGGCGGCAATGCTGGCCTACCGCCTCGCGCAGCACAATATCTCCTTGAACGGCGTCGTGTTGCTCTCGTCGGTCCTCAATTCCGGCGTCCGAACCCCCGGCTTCGATCTCATGTACGTACGCTATCTGCCATCGTATGCGGCAGCGGCGTGGTACCACGACAAGCTCGGACCCGGCAAAAACGCCGATCTGCCTGCGTTTCTAGACGAAGTGCGCGCGTTCGCGGCGGGACCGTATGCCGCGGCGCTGGCCAAGGGGGACACGCTGCCCGATGCCGAGCGCGACGCAATCGCGGGGCAAATCGCTCGTTACACGGGGCTGGATACGAAATATGTGATCGGCGCGCGCCTGCGCATCTCGCCCTCGCACTTTCGCAAGCAGCTCTTGTTGACGCAAACGCGCAGCATAGGCCGCTACGACAGCCGCTTCGAAGGAATCGAATACGACCAAGATTCCTCCTCGCCCGACTACGACGCATCCGAGAAGTACATCACCGGCGCCTTCTCCGCCGCATTTCATCAACATCTCGCGCAGGATCTGCATGACGCGCACGACGGCGCTTATCGCGTATTCAACGATCACGTGTTGAGCGCCTGGGACTGGAAGCACCATGTGTGGTGGGGCGAGACGCTGAGCGCCCCGTATGCCGCCGCCGATCTCGCCGAAGCGATGCGGCAGAACCCGCACCTGCGGGTGTTGTCGGCCAACGGCTACTTCGATCTCGCCACGCCGTTCTTTGCGACCGAATACGATCTCGAGCACATGGGCCTCGAACCCGCGCTACGCCAAAACCTGCGGGTGACGTATTACGCGACGGGGCACATGATCTATCTCGACGATGCGGCCCTGCACGTGCTGAAAGGCGACTTGGCTCGTTTCTACGACGAAGCCGCGGGCCGATAAACGGCGATTTTAAACGAACGACATCGTCCACCTTAAAATTGAAAATGAATTTTAAAGCGACAAATGTAAAGCCGATTCAAAATTAACATTGATCAGAACATACCGTCTACGCGACATTAATACCGATTTCCCTTAACCCATCGGGCTTGTCGCATTATTTTCGCTACAGATCTTGCATTCGACGCCAAGCTACCGATGCATAGGGCGCAAACCCCCATCCAACGCCGGACAGACCCGCATTTCCACTACCACACCTAACAGCTACACGACCACGTTTTTGACCTGTTAGGTTCAACATGCTCAATAAATCATTGAGTGTCGCAATATCCATTCATTAATCACAACGTTGGCTCGAGACGGCAGTTAAACTCAAATCCGTTGACTTACCGCATTCCTGCGGATACGGCGTCTCTTGACGTTGAAATCCAGGAGGTTCAATTGAAGTCGACTGTGAAATCGAAGGAGTCGGTATCGGCTATTTTCAAAACCGCGGCGTTGGCATTGCCGCTGGCCGCTGCCTCGGTGGCCGCGCATGCGGCCGGTTCGCCGACGACCTGGGTCGGCACCGAAACCAGGGCCTTTCTCACGCCCGAGCAAATGCATGCGTTCGCGGGCTCGCCCGCCGCGCAAGCGACGGCGGGCGAGCCCGAGCACGTCGTCGTCAGCCTACGCGTGCGCAATTTGAAAAAGCTGCAGGCGCTCGGTCGGGCCGTGAACGAGCGTGGCAACGCGCAGTACGGGCATTTCCTCACATCGAAAGCGTTTCTTGCCGAATTCGCGCCTAGCGAAGCCCAAGTGCAGAAGGTCGTCGCACACTTGCGAAAAAGCGGGTTCGTCAACCTTCGGGTTTCGAAAAACCGCTTGCTGATTTCCGCCGATGGCACGGCCGGCACGGTGAAGACAGCGTTCAACACGCCGCTCGTCCACTTCCGCAAGGGCGAGCGCACCGTCGTGGCCAATTCGGCGCCGGCGCAAGTGCCTGAAGCGCTCGGCGACACCGTATTGTCGGTGCTCGGCCTGCAAAACGTGACATTGGCCCATACGATGGCGGTCAGAGGGCCGCGTACGCAACCGAAGCCTCATGCGGCCGGAACCGAGACGGGGCATTATCCGCTCGAATTCGGCTCGATCTATGGCGCGGCGAGCCTGCCGAGCGCGTCGCAAACGACGGTGGGCGTGATCACGATCGGCGGCGCGAGTCAGGCCACGCAGGATCTGAACCAATTCACCGATGCAAACGGTTTGGCGCAAGTGAACGTCGCCGCCGTGCAAACGGGCGATCCCAGCGGCAATTACAGCGACGATCAAGACGGCCAAGGAGAATGGGATCTCGACAGCCAAGATATCGTCGGCGCAGCCGGCGGCGCGCTCAACCAGTTGATCTTCTATGAAGCCGACATGAACGCATCGGGCAACACGGGCTTGACGCAGGCGTTCAATCAAGCCGTCAGCGACGATACGGCCAAGGTCATCAACGTGTCGCTCGGCTGGTGCGAAACCGACGCGCAGGCCGACGGCACCGTGGCCGCCGAGGATCAGATTTTTGCCGCGGCGGTGGCACAAGGGCAGACGTTCTCGGTATCGTCGGGAGACGAAGGCGTCTACGAGTGCAACAACCGCGGATATCCCGACGGCAGCACGTACTCGATTTCGTGGCCCGCATCGTCGCCCAATGTGATCGCCGTCGGTGGAACGACGCTTTTTACCTCTGGCGGCAAGTGGGCCAAGGAAACGGTATGGAACGAAGGGCTCGGCGGCAGCGGCAAACTCTGGGCCTCGACCGGCGGCATCAGCGTGGTCGAACCCGTGCCTTCTTGGCAAAGCGCGCTTTCGGTGAGCCCCAAGCCGAGCGGGCGCGCCGTGCCCGATATTTCGTTCGACGCGGCGCAAGGCTCGGGGGCGCTCGTCTACAACTACGGCCAGATCCAGCAGATAGGCGGCACGAGCCTGTCTTCGCCGATCTTCGTCGGCTTGTGGGCGCGCCTGCAATCGGCTCACGCCAACTCACTGGGGTTCCCCGCGTCGAGCATTTATAGCGCGGTGAAATCGACGCCGTCGCTCGTCCACGACGTGACATCCGGCAACAACGGCTACAGCGGCTACGGCTATAAGGCCACCACCGGCTGGGACTACCCGACCGGTTGGGGCAGCTTCGTCATGTCGAATCTGGCCTCGTACGCGAGCGCTCATCCGTTCGGGCAATGAGCTGGAAAAACCGCCTGAAACGGGCTCTTGGTAGCTGGCCCGTAAGCGGACGGTAAGCTCGAACTCACGGCGAGGTTCGTCGTTTACCGGTCCGGCCCCGTTTTGCCGGACCGGCCGGTTTCGTTGCGCACACAACAATCGCTCCCGCATTCGTACCCAAGATCCCGGGAGTCGGCGCATAATCGCTGCTTTGCGTCCTTGCCCGCGATTCGCCGTTGCAGCGCCGCTCGTCCATGCCGCTTGCCATCAAAGCTTTCCTCGCCCCGCTGATCGTGGCTTGCGCCATGTTCATGGAGAGCGTCGACGGCAACATCATCGTCACGGCATTGCCTTCGATGGCGCGCGATTTCGGCAGCGACCCAGTCGCCCTGAAGGTAGCCATCACGAGCTACGTCGTCGGGCTCGGCGTGTTCATTCCGATTTGCGGATGGCTTGCCGATCGGTTCGGCGCGCGCACCGTCTTTCGCACGGCCATCGGCATCTTCATCGCAGGTTCGATCATGTGCGCCGTCGCGCGCTCGCTGCCCGTCTTCACGGTCGCGCGCTTCCTGCAAGGCATCGGCGGCGCGATGATGGTCCCCGTCGGCCGCATCATCATTTTTCGCGCCGTCCCCAAGAGCGAATTCGTGCGAGCCATGAACTACCTGAGCTTGCCGGCGCTGTTCGCACCGGCCGCGGCGCCGCTGCTGGGCGGCTTCATCACCACGTACCTGCACTGGCGGCTGATCTTTTTCGTCAACGTACCTGTCGGCATTCTCGGCATCTACCTGACCAACCGCCACATCGTCAACACACACGAACCGCATCCCGGCCCGCTCGATTGGTTCGGTTTCATGCTCTCGGCTAGCGGCGCGTCGCTTCTTCTGCTCGGCCTTTCGTTGATCGGCAGCGAGCTCGTGTCCGACCGCGCCGCCTACGAAATGTGCGTGACCGGCGCCTTGCTGCTCTCGTTCTACGTGCTGTACGCGCAGCGCGCGCAACGGCCCTTGCTCGACCTGCGCCTGCTCGGCGCGCCGACGTTTCGCGCGAGCGTGCTGGGCGGCTCGATGTTCCGCATCGGCCTGGGCGCCGTGCCGTTCCTGCTGCCGCTCGCGCTACAGGAAGGGCTCGGCATGTCGGCCTTTCAGTCGGGGGCGATCACCTGCGCCTCGGCCTTCGGCAGCATGTTCATGCGCTCGTTGACTTCGTCGGTGTTGCGCAGGTTCGGCTTCCGCACGGTATTGATCTACAACGCCGTCTTCTCGAGCATCGCGATCGCCGCTTATGGCGCCTTCTTCCCAGGCACCCCGGTCTGGGCGATGTGGCTCGTCGTGCTGCTAGGCGGTTTCTTTCCCGCCCTTCAGTTCACCGCGTTGAACTCGATGATCTATGCGGAGATCGCTAGCCGGGACGTTGGCCGCGCAACAAGCCTCGGCAGCGTCGTGCAACAGATGTCCCTCGGCCTCGGTGTAACCGTGGGCGGTATCGTGTTGCAGATCGCACGCGCGCTGCACGGCCATACGCATGCGATGTGGTCGGACTTCTGGCCGTCGTTCGTGGTCGTCGGCCTGTTCTCGCTCGGGTCCATCCCGATCACGCGCAAGCTCTCGCCCAACGCGGGGGACGAGATCGCTCGGGGCACGCGGGGGTAAGTCCTTCGCTATCTCGCCGAGCCCTTCCGGCGATGCCTCCTCCGGCTCCCGGACGCCGCGAATCAAGCGGTAAGCCATGCCGTGAACCGGGCGCTCGATTAAGCGGCGATGCGCTCGACGCCCGGCTCGCTCGCAAAGCCACGCAGGGCGTCGACCACGATCTGCGCGAGCTGATCGACCGGCGGCGCGGCCACGCTCGACGCGCGCAGCAGCGTCAGACCCAGCGCCGGCAACGCAGGCAAACCGTATGCGTGCGGATCGATCGTATGCACCGTCTGCGGCAAACCATAGGCTGTGCGCACGGTCAGGCCAAGCCCTGCTGCGGCCGCAGCCCACAAACCGGCGAGGCTCGGGCTGGTCAGCGCCACGCGCCATGCGATGCCCGCGCGATCGAGCGCGTCGGTTGCAAGTGAGCACACCACGCAGGCGCCGTCGAACAGCACGAGCGGCAACGGTTCGCCACTGTCGCGCGTCCATTGCAATGCGTCCGAGCCGATCCAGTGCATGGCGGGCTTGGCTACATCGACACTCACGCCCGATGCGCGCCGCGAGCGCATCCCCAGCTTGAAGTCGTCCCATACCAACGCGAGATCGAGCTCGCCTGCGTCGAGCCGCTCCGTCAGCTCGGCGTTGCGCGCCACGCGCGCTTCAATGCGCACTTTCGGATGCGCCCGAGCAAAGCGCCCGAGAACGCCCGGCAGCAACGACTCGCCGAAGTCCTCCTGCAAGCCCAGTCGCACCCAGCCTTCCAGGTCCGTCCCTCGCGCAGCGGCGATGGCCTCGTCGTTGAGCTCGACGAGCCGGCGCGCGTAACGCAGCATCACCTCGCCTGCGTCCGTCAGCCCTAGACCGCGGCCCGCCTTGCGGAACAGCGGCGCTCCCACCTGCTCTTCCAACTTTCTGATTTGCGCGCTGACAGCAGAAGTTGAGCGGTCCACTCGGTCCGCCGCCTTCGCGAAGCTGCCCAAGTCCATGCCCGTGACGAAGCTGCGCAGCGCCGCCACGTCGAAATTCGCTTGGCTCATATCGTGTTAATCGTCCTGTTTTTTCGAACAGTACATTTCAAATTATCCTATTTTCAGCACGATGATAGGGTGGGACACTGCCTCCGTCAAATGTCATGCGGAGCAACCTATGGATGCGCAATATCTCGTCGACACACGGACAAAAACGCTCCGTGCGTCGCATCGGTGGAAAGTGCTGGGGGTGGGCGTCGCGGCGAACGCCGCTTTTTCCGCCGTGGCGGCGGGCATTCCGACGACGGCGGTTTGGATGCGCACGGGCTACCATCTCGGCAACGCGCAACTCGGTCTCGTGCTGGGCGCGACCGGGCTTGGGATCGCGCTGTCCGAGTTGCCGTGGGGCGTGGCCACCGATCGGTTCGGCGATCGGCCCGTGCTCGTCTCCGGATTGCTCGGGACCGCGCTCGCGCTGCTATCCATGGCGCTTTATCTCGTCCCTTCGCCCACGGCCGTCCCGGCGTTATGGCTGCTCGTGTTCGCCATGGCGCTCGTCGGGTTGCTAGGCGGCAGCGTCAACGGCTCGAGCGGCCGCGCGATCATGAGTTGGTTCAAGGAAGGCGAACGCGGCGTCGCCATGAGCATCCGGCAGACCGCGGTGCCAATGGGCGGCGGCATCGGCGCCGCGTTGCTGCCGTGGCTTGCTTCGGCGCACGGCTTTGCCGCCGTCTACAGCGTGCTGGCGCTCATGTGCGCGGCGCCCGCGATTTTCGCGCTGCGCTGGCTCCGCGAGCCGCCCGACGCATCCTCGGCGCCGAACGCGGCACGGCCGAGCGCGCCCGCGAACCAACCCAGCGCACTGCGCGAAATGCAGATATGGCGTGTGGCGCTGGGCATTGCCTTGCTGTGCGTGCCTCAGTTCGCCATCCTGACGCTCGGGACCGTGTTCTTGCACGACTTCGGACACCTCGGTACGTTCGGCATCAGCGCGGCGATGGCGTCGCTCCAGGTGGGCGCGATGGCAATGCGCGTATGGAGCGGCCGCTATACGGATCGTCACGGCAATCGGCGCGCCTATCTGCGCGGCTCCACGATCGCAGCGGCCTTGCCTTTCGCCGCATTGACCGCGGCCGTATCGCTCGGGCATGCGGCGCCTGTCGCCGCCATCGTCGTCATCACCGTGATCGCCGGTGTGTGCGTGTCGGCATGGCACGGCGTTGCCTATGCGGAACTCGCGACGCTCGCGGGACCGGCGCGCGCTGGCACGGCGCTCGGCATGGCCAACGCGCTCGTGTACGCCGGCCTTTTTCTCGTGCCGCTCGGGCTGGCTCATCTGCTCGCGGCCACGTCGTGGACGCTCGTCTGGTTCGTCGCCGGGCTCGCCCCGCTTCTCGTGCGCCCGCTCTTTCCTCGGCCGCTTTCCCGATAGCCCTCGCCGCCCGCCGCATCGAGTACGGCCGCCCTTGGTGGGGGCCGGCCGTCCTTGCTTGGTCCGAATGCACGAAGCGCGCCGCCGGTGTACGCTGCGACATCCGCCAAGAACGATAGGTACCGCGAGACTCCGCCGATGACGACGATCCCGCTCGCCGCCGCGCGCACACTCCATCTGGCCGCGCAGGGACTACTATCGCCGCCGCGCCGAAAAGCGAACAAAGAGGACGTGCTGGCGGCCATTCGCCGCATGGCGCAATTGCAGATCGATACGATTCACGTCGTTGCGCGCAGCCCGTATTTCGTGCTTTTCAGCCGCATCGGCCCGTACCTTCCGCAGTGGCTCGACGAGCACCTCGCCGAAGGGCGTCTGTTCGAGTATTGGTCGCACGAGGCTTGTTTCGTGCCGATCGAAGACTACGGACTCATGCGCCACCGCATGCTCGATCCGAGCAAGATGGGCTGGAAATACGCGGCCGATTGGCATAAACGGCACCGAGACGACATCGAGCGCCTGCTCGCTCGCGTGCGCGAGCACGGCCCGGTGCGTGCGGCAGACTTCGCACGCGAGGCCGGCCGCGGCAGTGGCTGGTGGGATTGGAAGCCCGAGAAGCGCCACTTGGAAGTGCTCTTCACGCTGGGGCGCCTGATGGTCGCGCAGCGGCGCAACTTTCATCGCGTGTACGACATCGCCGAGCGCGTGGTGCCCGACTGGAACGACGAGCGCGACCTGCCGCCGGCCGACACGGTGTTGCAAACGCTCGTCGCACGTACCTGTCGCGCGCTGGGCGTCGGCCGTGCCGACTGGATCGCCGATTATTATCGAATCGAGCGCCGCCCCTATACGGCGGAGCTTCATGCGCTGGCCGATCGGGGCGAAGCCGTCCCCGTGCGTGTAGAAGGGTGGAAACAGGATGCTTTCGTGCCGGCCGAGTTGGCGCCGTTGATCGAGGACGCCGCGCAGGGCCGCCTGCGCTCGACGGTCACGACGTTGCTCTCGCCGTTCGATCCGGTCGTGTGGGACCGCAAACGCGCCGCCGCCCTATTCGACTTCGACTATGCGATCGAATGCTACACGCCAGCGGCGAAACGCAAGTACGGCTACTTCTGCCTGCCGATTCTGCATCGCGGCAAACTGATCGGGCGCGTCGACGCGAAAGCGCATCGCGAACGAGGCGTATTCGAATTGAAGTCGATCCATCTCGAGCCCGGCGTGCGCACCGGCGCGTCGATGCTTGCCGAGCTACGCCGCGCGCTTCGTCGTTGCGCCGATTGGCATGGCACCCCGGCATTGACGATCGGCTCGGCGCCGCCCGAAGTCTCACGAGCGATCCTCGCCACGGACTGAACGGCCGAGCGCCGCCGCGACACCTGCTCAGCCAAGCGGGCTCATGCCGATCAGCCAGCGATGCAGCACGAACGCGAACAGCGCCCAGGCAATCAAGCCGACGATCACGACTTTCGTATCGCCCGAAACGGTCCCGGCGGGATATTGCACGCCGGCCATCCGATCGCGTCGTCGTGAAACGACCGCGCCCACCGCTCCCCAGATCAGAAATACGCCGAAAAGCAGGACGGCGTTGAGCGTGCCGTTCGCAAGCAGATGAGCCAGCGCCCAGACGGCCACGCCCACCATCATCGGGTGCCCGATCGTTCGCTTGATCCGATTGCCCGGCACGTAAGCGGCGGCGATCAACACGAATGCAAGCGCAACGAGCAACGCCGTGAGATGCCGCGCGCCGATGGGCGGGGACCACAATACGGCCGGCGCTCGCCTCGCGGCGCCGTAACCCCACACGATCAGTACGAATCCCACGAGCGAGGCGACGGAGTAGAGACCCTTCCATCCATACTCGCCGAATCGTGCGACCTGCTCGTTGCGCCATGCCGGCGCCACGAGCCGCGTGCTGTGAACACCGATAAAAATAAGCAAACCGAGAATCAATATCGCCACGTCGAACCTCTTTTGTTATTGTCCACTCTCGTTCATGCTGCGCGCGCTATTCGCGGATGTCCCGCGGCATCCGCGCTCAAAGAAAACCCCCGCCGTTATGGCGTTGCAGCAATGACATGCGCCATTGCAGCCGTCAGCCTTTTGGCGAACGGCACGTGCAAGAATTCGTTCGGCCCGTGGGCATTCGATTTCGGACCCAGCACGCCGCAGACGACGAACTGAGACTTCGGAAACCCTTCCTGCAACACGTTCATCAAAGGAATGGTGCCGCCTTGTCCGATGAAGGCGCAATCGGCGCCGAAATGCGCGCGCGATGCATCGTTGACCGCCTGCGCGAGCCACGGCGCGAGATCCGGCGCATTCCAGCCGTTCGCGCTCGCATCGGGCTTGAACGTCACCTTCGCGTTATAGGGCGGATCGAGTTCGAGCAGCGCCTTGAGATCGGCGACCGCGCGCGCCGCATCGACGAGCGCCGGCACCCGCAGCGACAGCTTGAAGGCGGTACGCGGACGCAGGACATTGCCCGCGCTCGCGAGCGCCGGCAGCCCTTCCGCTCCCGTGACCGAAAGCGAGGGCCGCCAGGTCGCGTTGAGCAGTGCTTCGCAGGGGTCGGTCGTCACGGGCAAAACCGGCTTGCCATCCTGTCCGCAGGCCCACGGCGATGCCTTCCATACTTCGTCGCCAAGAATGGCGGCCGTCGCCCGCGCTTCCGTCAGCCGGCTGGGCGGTATCTCGCAGTGAAAGGCCGCCGGTAATAAATTGCCTGTCGCCGCATCTTCCAGGCGTTCGAACAATTGCCGCATGACACGAAAGCTGGACGGCACGATGCCGCCGTAAGAGCCCGAATGAACGCCCTCATCGAGCACCTGAACTTCGAGTGAACCGCCGACGAGACCCCGCAGCGACGTGGTCAACCAGAGTTGGTCGTAATTGCCGGCGCCCGAATCGAGGCAGACGACGAGCCCGACATTGCCGAGGCGTTCGCGTAGCGCATCGACATAGGGCAGTAAATCGTAGCTGCCCGATTCTTCACACGTCTCGATCAGACCGACGCAGCGAGGGCGCGCGACACCCTGCTCGTCCAGCGCCGCAAGCGCGCACAAGCTCGCGTAAATAGCATACCCATCGTCGGCGCCGCCCCGGCCGTACAGCTTGCCATCCTCGTACTTCGGCGTCCAAGGGCCGAGGTCCTTGCGCCATCCGTCGAACTCGGGCTGCTTGTCGAGATGGCCATATAGCACGACGGTGTCGGTGCTGCCGGGGACCGTGGCGGGCGCCTCGAAAAAGATGACGGGCGTGCGCCCCGGCAAACGCACGATCTCGAGCTTCAGGCCTTGCACTCGCTGCGCTTGCGCCCAGCTCGCGGCGTCGGTCACGACGCGCTCGAGATAGCCATGCTTTTCCCAATCGGCATCGAAAGCGGGGCTTTTGGCGGGAATCGCAATGTATTCGGTCAGAGCGGGAACGATTTCTTCATCCCATTTACGTTCGACGAACTGAGTTAATGCGCGCGGATCTATCGATTTGTTTTGCTGCTTCGCATCATGTGCTGTCATGGCGGTGGGCTGTGGCAGTCAAAGCGCACATGATAGACCCGATCGCCGTGCGCAGCCGTGCCGAATGCGCGACAATCGAACTCACCCCACTCCTCGAGGCGAGTGCCATGTTGGGCCACGTAGCCTTACAAGTCGTCGAGGTTGTGTTTGCCCTGGCGATTTACTTTTTGCCGGCCATCGTCGCAGACCGCCTCAACCGCCACGACCTGCTCACGATCGCGCTGTTCAACGCATGTATCGGTTGGACGGTGTTCGGTTGGCTGCTCGCGCTTTATTGGGCTTTTCTACCCAATCCCCCGCCGGGCATCGCGCGCCATATCACCGCAAAGCGCCGGCTGCTGAGCATGACCGCGTTCTCGACCGCGCTCTTCTCGCGTATCGAACAGCGTGCGGCCAAGCGCGACAACGACCACCGATAATGTGCGGCCGCGCCTTATTTTCGCGCTGCCGATCCGGTCGCGCTCGACGGCGTTCGACCGCGTCCGCCCTAGACGCCGGATTTGAGAGCCGTCTGCGCGAACATGGCGCCCGCTGCCAGCGAGCCGACCCACGCGCCGGCACCGTACCCGCGAACGTGAACGAGCCCGGGCGGAATCGAGCGAGGCTCCCAGCCGAGCACCTCGCTGGCGAATGTACCCTGGCGAAATTCCCCGTGTTCGTCGAACCATTGGCACAACACGCCTTCGGCGGTGATGGCCGTTACCGTCATACGCGAGCCGCCCGCTTTGAGCGTTACGACGTCGCCTACGCAATACTGTTCAACTACGTCACGGGTAGCATTCGACATAAGGACTCCGTCGCCAAGCATTCGAACCGTCGCGTGCGCGACGGCGCTTCAATTGTGCGGTGACGAACGAAAAAGAAATAACAGAACCGCTCGTCCCTGGCCCCTCTACATAACCGCCGAGGTCAAGCAAAGACTAACAATAGAATTTTTATTCTACAAGTAATTCTAGGGAAAACATGGAGAAGAATTTTGTCGAAATCCGGATCTTCACAATCCATCACGCGATTTTAGGAGAGCGATAAAGCAGCCTGCCTGGTTAGGGACGGATTATCGTTTAACCTTAACAATCGTACTTTTTCAAAGTCAAGATACGACACCCCGGCTCGCCCGCCACGCAAGGCTTCGCAGCGTATCCGCAGGTGCCGACGCCGCGCCCGACGGCAATGGCGCAGCGCGCCGGCCTTTATAACTTGATCCCAATCAAGTGGCGCATTGCCTCATTGGTCGATTCGCATATTCGGCAGACAGTAAATTGCACCTGGAACATGGAAACGTTTTCCAGCGCTCGGTTTATCTTTGAATAAACAGTAGCGTCTATGAAATAGTCCGTCGCAAAATTGATTTGACGTATGACCTCAAATGTTTGCGCCTAGCATTAGGGCGGCGCGGCGCGACGCCACGACGATCAGCTTCATAGTGGCGCGCGTCGCCCCCACGAACAGCTTGCGGGCCGCCCGTTCGTCGAAGGCCTCGAAGTCGACTTCCGTCAGCACCACGCACGGGGCCGATTGCCCTTTGAAGCGATAGATCGACTCTAGCAGGACGTCGCCGTCGCGGTACTCCGGGCTGCCGAATAAATCGTACTTTCCCGTGAAGCTGCGCAGCCGGTGCGGCCCCAGGTGTTCGAGCGCCGTGAGCGCCGAGCCTTCGCGGCCGCGGAACGACAGCACGGCGATGTCTTGCTTGCGGAACCCCAACGAAAGCGCTTGGGTGATGGCGCGTTTGGTCGAATCGACGACAGTCTCGCCAGCGGCTTCGTCGTACGAAGCGATGGAAATATCGGACCCGTCGAAGGGACTTCCCGCACTGAGAGCTGCCGCGCGCGGCACCGCGCCGCCCACCTTCTCGCGCACGAAATCCAAAATGTCGCGAGGGCTGCGATAGTTCGTCGTCTCCGTCAGTACCGTCCATCCGGGCAATGCAACCGGTTCGCGCATGTAGAGGTTCTGCAACGGATCTTCCAGCCACCACCAAGCGCCGTCCGGGCGAATTAGACGCGACAGGGCGGCCACCCACGCCTCCTGAAAGTCCTGGCCCTCGTCCACGATCAAGACGTCGAAGGTCCACCGCTCGCCGATCGGCGCGTCGGCAAAAACCGTTTCGAGCCGGCCGAATGCGTCCGAAGTCTGGAAATCCTGCACGGCGCCGACGTCTCTGGCGATCCAATCGCACAGTTGATGGTAGTTGGCGACCTTCGCACCCTCCGGCGCGACCCTTGCAATATGGTCGGCCAGCGGCCGGTTGAAGCAAACGTACAGCACGCGCTTGCCGCTAGCGGCCGCATCCTTCATCACTTGCACGGCCAATTGCGTCTTGCCCGAACCTGCCGTGCCGACGACGCGCAGACGAAAGGGCGAAAATTCGAGCCGGCGCGCCCACGTGGCCAAGCCGCCGGACAAGCGCGTCACCAGCGTGCCCGCCTGGCCGACCAACGCGCTCGTATCGGGCGTCAGCGATAACTCGTCCGACAAAAAGTGATGAATCTTGGCGGCACAGGGCAGCTTGGGCTCGTCGGCGGGCAAAGCTGCGAGGATGATCGAAGCGAGACGATCCTTTCGGGTGGCATCGACGATGCCCTCGGGCGGTACCCCCGCGATCGCCGTCTGCTTGACGACATAATCCGGACAAAACAGCAGCGCTTCTATACAGTAGGTGCCGGCCCCGAACGCCGCCGTGAACCGGCGATGCATCCGCTCGACGGTCTGGGCCAATTGAATGGAAACGTTGCGCTCGGTCTGCAGGTAGACCTTGACGAGCCCCTTCGGCGTTTCGCGCAGGAATCCCGCCTTTTGTTCGACGAGCATGACGCGCCCAGCCGGGCTCACGATGACGAAGTCGGCTTCGCCGAATACGGAGAAAGCCCGATTCAGACGAGTCCAATGCACGCCGTGATACACGGTATAAGCGTCGGGCAACGCGGCCTCCAGCAGCGTGAGCGTTTCACGCTCGCGCTCGGCGGCGCCGGTTGCGGCCAAATTCTTCCAATCGTCGGGAATTAGGCGTGCCATGGCGGGTCGATCCTCGCTTTGCCGTTTCGAATTCGGCGTATTGTACAAACCGCGCGCCGGCTGCCTCGTTTCGAGGCGCCGCCGCATTCTTTCGGAGGACAGGTAATGCTGAAGATTTGGGGACGCGCCAACTCGGTCAATGTGCAAAAGGTGCTGTGGTGCTGCGACGAGCTCGGCCTCCCATTCGAGCGGGTCGATGCCGGCCTGCAGTTCGGCCGGGTCAACGATCCGGACTACCGCGAGCTTAACCCGAACGGGCAAGTGCCGACGCTCGTCGACGGCGCCTTCGTCCTATGGGAATCGAACGCCATTTTGCGCTATCTCGCGATGCAATATGGCGCTTCGAGCGCTCTGTATCCGAGCGAACCGAAGCTGCGCGCCAGCATCGACCGCTGGCTCGATTGGTCGCTCTCCACCCTTGCGCCCGCCGAGCGCCCCGTGTTCATGGCGCTCGTGCGCACGCCAGCGCAAAACCGGGACATGATCGCGCTAACGTCCAATCTTAAAACGCTGGTCGTCCGTTGGAAGATCCTCGACGCGCACCTTCAGGGACGCTTTCACATCGAAGGCGACCGCTTCACGCTCGCCGACATCGTACTTGGGGCATTCGCGAAACGCTGGTTCGGCGTGGAGGGAATCGATCGTCCGCCGATGCCGAGCCTCGAGCGCTGGTATCAGCGTGTGACGCAACGCGCGCCGTTCAAGAAATACATCGATTTGCCACTGACCTGAGCCGCGACGTCGCGTGCACGCCCGCGATTGGGCGCGGCGGCCGCGCGCCGCTCAGCCGCGCCGCGAACTCGACAGGCGCGGCATGACGCTCATGGCGAGCGGCCACGCTCACCCGCCGGTATCAGCAACGAATCGAGCAGCGGCAACTGCACGGGCTTGGTGAGGTGCAGATCGAAGCCTTGCGCGAGCGAGCGCGCGACATCGCTTTCCTGGCCGAAGCCCGTCATCGCGGCGAAACGTGCGCCGCGTGTCGCTTTCTTGCTCTTCAACTGACGCAATACCGTGTATCCGTCCGCCCCCGGCATAGCCAGGTCGATAAGGGCGGCGTCGATCGCATCCGCGCGTTCGGCGAGCTGCACCGCTTGTGCGCCGCTGTAGGCAACCTGCACGCGGTGCCCCATCATACGGAGCAACATGGCCATGCTATCGGCGGAATCGCGATTGTCGTCCACGACGAGCACGGCCAGCGCATCGCGCGAGCCGCCTCCGGCGGCATCCTCGTCCATGCCCTCATCGTTGGCCGCGCCCTGAGCGGCGAACAGGGGCAGCTTCACCGTGAAGGTGGCGCCACGCCCCAACCCATCGCTCGCCGCGTGGATCGACCCGCCATGCATCTCAACCAGCCAGCGGCACAACGTCAGACCGATGCCCAACCCGCTTTCCCTGCGCTCGAAGCGATTGTCGGCTTGCACGAACAAATCGAAGATCGAATCGATTGCGCTCGCCTCGATACCGCAACCCTCGTCGCTCACGCGCAAGCGCGCGAACGTACCGCCGATCTTGTCGATGCCGACCGTGATGCGGCCGCCCTGCTCCGAAAATTTCGATGCATTGTTCAACAGGCTTTGCACGACTTGGACGAGCCGCGTCGCATCTCCGTTGACCACGATGCGCTCCTCCGCGGTCTGCACATCCACCGATTGCTGGCGTAACGACACGTGAGGCCGGGTCATCTCGACGGCGCGCACGACCACTTCCGACAGATCGACAGAGGTGAGGCGCAGCGACACCTTGCCCGTCGTCACGCGACCCGCGTCGAGCAGATCGTCGACGAGCCGCGTCAGATGCGAGATCTGCCGGTCGATCATATCGCGGCACTGTCGCAGGGTCGGACTCACGAGCGGTTCCAGCATCATTACGCTGAGTGCGTTGCTGACGGGCGCGAGAGGGTTGCGCAGTTCATGGGCGAGCGTCGCCAAGAACTCGTTCATGTGCTGGCTCGCGGCTTCCAACTCGCGCAAGCGCTTGCGCTCAGTCATATCGCGCGTGACTTTGGCATAGCCGCGGACTTGGCGGCCGTCGCCGCCTTCGGCATAGACAGCCGTGAGCACGACATTGGCCCAAAACATCGTCCCGTCTTTGCGCACGCGCCAGCCTTCGTCCTCCACCCGGCCGGTGCGCGCCGCAACGGCGAGTTCCGCCTCGGGCTTGCCATTGGCGATGTCGTCCGGCGGATAAAAAATCGAGACGTGTTGCCCGATGATCTCCTCCGCCGCGTAGCCCTTGATCTTTTCGGCGCCACTGTTCCAGCTCACGATCACGCCGTCGGCGTCGAGCATGTAGATCGCATAATCCTGAACGGACTCGAGCAGGATCCGCAAACGTTCCTCGGGAGGAACCACCTGTTCTGGTGGCGGCGAGAACGACTGGCTATCGCTGGCAAAGCTATCCGGACGCATGACGGCGGCTTTCGTTTGGAAGAAATGCGACACGTATGTTGCCGCTGGGGACCAGTGAAAGCACGAGACATGCCCGTATTGGCTCGCCGCCCCTCGTCACGCCATGCGGCGTCGCCGTGGCCGTTGCCGTGGACGAAGGCACGCGGGCGCACGGCCGTTCGCGCGTGCTTCACCGCGCCACGCGTGCGCCGCATGAGCGGCTGGAATCCAGGCTCGAATAGTTGCTAAAGCAACTTTGACAGGGCGCGTTTGCAAAAACTTCCGCACACGCGATGACGCCATCGCTAGGACGAACGCGGTGCTCGGCCCCTACCCTAGCGCGCGTGCATCGACGGCATCGGCGAGAAGCGCAACGAGGCGTTTGGGGTCCGCCGGCTTTCTGACGAAGTGATGGAACCCTTCGCCGATGCTACGCAGCCGGTATGCTTCATCGGCATGCCCGGTGATCGCGACCGCAACGGCAGGCGAGCGGCCGCTGCGGATCTCGTCCTCGCGCAAACGTTGAACGAGGTAAAAACCGTCCATGGCCGGCAAATCGATGTCGCAGACGACGACATCGGGCGCCAGGCTCAGCGCCGCTTCGATGCCCTCTTCCGCATCGGCCGCGGCCACGACTCGCGCGCCCTCGGATTCGAGCACCATTGCGAGCGACTGTCTGCTGGAGGGATCGTCCTCGACGAGGACGATCGTCACCTGCTCGAGTCTCAGGAGTCCGTTCATACGAATTGTTCTAGCTGTCCATACCTGCACCTGTGCCTCGGACCGTTGCACCCACGCGGAAGTTGCATGTGGCACCAGATTACGGCCGACAAGCCGCTTTTCGCGCCCTAGGCCCAGCAAACGATAGCAGATCGATAAGTTAGAACGATGACCGCGACCTGTGCGCTCAGCGGTTTGCCGCGGGCTCCGTCGATGGATCGAATTCGTAAGGCTGTAGGAACGCAAAACGTCGCTCGAGCCCGCTGCAAACGGTGACGACCGCCGCCTTCATCGCCTCGGCGTCCAATGCGGCGCTACCGCTCGATTCGGCCAGCGTCACTTGATTGACGGTGCTCGGCGGCGATATCGTGATGCGCACGATGGTCGTAGCCGATTGGCGCGGCGGCCGGGCCTCGCCGTTGAGCGCGGCAAGCGGAATCTGGCAAACGATCTGCTTGCCCGCAACGACCTTGGTGACCGTCCGAGTCCGTGAGCGAAGCGAAGCAGTTGGGGCCGGCGTCGCTTCAGCGGACAGCGCGTCCACCCCGTTATGTTCGGCGGCCGGCTGCGCGGAAGACGGGGGAGGCAGTTGTGCGACCTTGGGCGACAACGCCTGCGAGGCGCAGACCGGCTCTCGAACACCATGCCGCCATTGAAGCGGGCAATCGCTGGACCCGGGCGACGAAGGCGTTTCTTTGTTGGACGAGGGGCCCGCCGGATCCACGAACGTCGTGCGCCCGAGCAGCGCTTTGCCGTCCGCCTCGCTTACAGGCTCGATCTTCGAGCACTTCATGCTCGGCGAGATCGAAAAGTAGCTCGTCCCGCCGCCTTCCGCGACAAACGCCTTGCTGTCTTCCTTCCAGGTCGGCGACCACCCGCCGAAGCACTTCACGGCAACCGCGTGCGGCCCTGGCGGGATCGCAAAGCGCGTGTTGTCGCCCGAGCGAATGCTAAAAACGTCCTTGCCGTCCAATGCGACATAGTCGCTGTTGGTCATCCCGATCACATTGCTTGGCCGAATCAGGACCAATGTCGCGGAAGGGGAGCCCTCGGTGATGGCAGGCAGATCGCCGATGCGGCCGGCGCTGGCGCAACCAGTCAAGATAAGCGCGGCAATGCTACAGGTTGTCTTTTTCATGCTGGATCGATCCGACAAGGGACTAAAATCACGCCGCGGCGCTTACCGACCTACACGCCGCGCGCATTGTTTATCGGCGCAGCGACATGATTCTTTAGGCCAACGCATTGAAAAAACTTTGATAGGTGAGGACATGGCTCGCTTATCGGATAAAAACAATGACGTGCGGCGGCGACTACCGCACTGATGCGTTCGCAACGCGCCGCATACACCCGCTCGTTCGCGAATTGGAAAAATCGGGAATCGAAATTCAAGTTGTCAGCGACCGCCACGAATCGCCTCGAGGGCGCCGCACACCTGCGGTGCATGCGCTCGCCCTGATGAGGCCTGCTACGAAGCCTCGCGACCCCGATAGGCCAATTCAATTGGCATACGAGTGAAATCGCCTTCTATAGTGGTACCCGCTTCCGCCCGCCCTCCATGGAGATTCAAATGGCTCAGCCGAACGTCGACGACCTGGTGGAATCGATTGCGAAGGATACGGGCGTGCCGCCCGAAACTGTTTCGCAGATGGTGACCCAGACGTGGGAAGCGTTCAGCGACGGCGCTCGCATCACCGACTACCTCGCTGTGCTAGTCACCAAACGCGTGCGCGAAGATTTGCGCAGTCAACGACGCGCCGGTCGCGGCTGATTCGTCCGACTTATCCGCTGAGCGGGTGCGGCCGGAGCGGGTGCGTCGATTCGACGCCGCTGATGCCTGCCCCCACGAACGCTCCCGGCTGTCAGCTGCCCGACCGCGATGGCTCTGCGTGCGAGCGACGGCGTGTCGGATCTCGTCGCGTTTTGTCGCGAATCCCACCTCTATTGCCAATTCCGCGTACTGCAAAAATTTGAGTAACGTGGCAATAGCAGCCTCACCGATTTTCTAAACCGACCCACTGATACAGACAACTCAGTCTATACAAATTCGTAGTGATTGATCGCGAGTGCGGTCGATTTCACCGATTCCGCTTGCGCAAACGTTTTACATCGATTTATTTTCACTTCTTCTTTGGCAAAATCGCCAAGCCGCCGCACGGAGACAAGCGCCCCGGCCGAATAACAACGAGGGGACCAAGAACGAACCATCTCAACTCCATGGAGGAGTCATGTTCGAATCGTCCCTTGCGCGCTGCCCAAGCGCTCTACGCGCACGCACGACCCGGCTGGCGGGCATCGTCCTGCTGGCGGGGCTCACGGCGGCGTCCGTCTGCCGCGCCGATACCCTCGCCTCCTTACCCCCGCCGCCTTCCGAGCTGTACGGCGACTTGTTCGTCGCGGTCCAAACGCAGCAG
>Ga0157369_10003274_pt1 | contig 19289 bp, 13 predicted proteins | sample C25metaG_FD_113461 | JGI IMG/M metagenome (GOLD analysis project Ga0157369, IMG submission 113461) | Corn rhizosphere microbial communities from Kellogg Biological Station, Michigan, USA - C2-5 metaG | ecosystem: Host-associated > Plants > Roots > Rhizosphere > Soil | place: USA: Michigan... | reverse complement strand
GCATCGGCGGGACCTTCGGCACGCTGTTCATCTTCTACGACCTGACCACCAGGCTCACGCTGCGGGGGCAGGCGGGGCAGACGAGCGGGCTGGATCTGATCTATACGGTGAAGTACGACTGACCGGGAAGGCGTGCCGCCAAGCTGGTAAAGTGCGGGCCGCTGCCCTCCGTCTTCGTAGTTCAATGGATAGAACGGGGTCCTCCTAAGACTCAGATACAGGTTCGATTCCTGTCGAAGGCACCACGATTTCGCCCAAGCGCGTCCATCGATGTATTTGAACTACAGCCTTACCTCGGAGAAACTTGGAGAAGTGTCCGGAGTCGTCCATAAAAGTTGAATGCCATCCAAGACACTTGGGAGCATCTATGGGGGCAGCAGATCAAGACCTGGGGGCATCCATTTTGGCCTGTCAGTCCGCCTCTCAATCGACAAGCAACGCAGCTGCTTCACCTCAGCAGGTCGAGCGCGACCGCCGCGCGGTCGAGAAGCTCCAAGCGCTGGGCTGGCGATTATTGTGCGTCTTGGAATGCTCGACGCACGACCGCGAAACTACCGCAGCCGTGAAAGTCGCCATGCGCTCGTGGATTGAGAGCGGCGAGCCATTAGGCGAGATCGGCGCTCCACCTCGAAGCTGAGCCGTGGCCGATTCAAACGCCCAAGCCCTGAGAGACCTAGCCGAAGCTCACTTGGCGACCATCCTCAAGCGGTTACCCAGCGACCGCATGAACCGGTTCGTTCTATTCACGGAAGTGGTCCGAGCGATGGACTACTGGGGCATCAACGCTCAACTTGCCAGCACGGGCGACGAAAAGGTTGAGCAGTCGCTCGACCTCATGTATTGGGGATGGAACAGGGCTGTCGCCGAGCTCTTTGAGCCGCTCGACCAGCCGAGCGCGTTCCCGCTGATGGAGACCACGCAAGAGTCTCGTGGCTTCGCCGCCGGACTCATGCAGGAGTTTGGCAAGGTTTCGCTGGCACGCCGGCTGGCCGACATGAGCGAGCGGGGCATTGTAGAGATCGCCAGGGACGGCGATGAATTCCAAATCCGCATGAGCGAAGACGCAAGGGCACAGTTCGCCGACACCATGGAGTTTGATCGTCTCAAGGCGGCCGAGGAGCGAGCGCCTCCATCAAATTCAGGTTGGACGATGGCTTCGATGCGCGACGCCATCCGCTTTCCCGACATGCTAGGAAATTACTTGGCGTTGGCCAATGCGCCGGTCACGCGATGGCTCAGACCCGACATCGAGGAGCTCATCAAGCCACTCGTGAGGCCCTGGGATACGGGACGCGGCGTCATGGTGGCCTACGATGCCCGCGCAGAGGTGGACAAGCACTACATGGCCGAGGCACTGGCCCTGGCGACGACGTGGCGCGAGGATTCGGGCATCCACCCCGAAGCAAAGCTTGGCTCCATCACCGGCGCCGACGTTGCGGGTGTGGTCGCGGCGCTCATCAGCTTGCACGCAAAACACTTCGGCTGCGTGTCGGTCGCGAAGAAGCTGTTTGACCAAGTGTCGGTCGCCCAAAGCCTGACCATCTGGGGACCAAGGGCTGCGCTGGAAGAGTCGATCTCGCTCATGAGTGGCCGCCCCGAGCCCGTCGTCCATGCCGTCTTCAGTTCGCTGGCGATGACATCGGAGCAGGCAAAGAAGCTCGCGGACCACTCGACGCCCCTGATCCCCTTGCTCTTCGACCTTGGCAACGGCTTCATCCTGCGGCCGGTGTCGTGCCTGACCCGAAACCCATTCACGGCGGCCAGAACCCAGCATCAGTGGCTGGATCCACGCACTGAACACGCCGTCGCGGCCGACCGCGAGGGCTGGATGCGGGAGCATCTATATGGAATGTTCGGCGGCAAGCGATACATCCGCTTTCCCGGCAACCTCAAATTGCGCCGCGAGGGCGTCGTTCTGACAGACATCGACGCGGTCGTCTACGACCGGCTTACCGGCGATGTTGGGCTCTTCCAGTTGAAGTGGCAGGACTACTCCACTAACGACGTGCGCCAGCTTCGAAGCAAGGCCGCGAACCTCTCGGCCGAGTTGATGGACTGGTCCGGCAAGGTCAAGTTCTGGATCGAGGAGAACGGCGTTTCGGCGCTCGACAAATCACTGCGGCTCAAACAAAAGCGTCGCGAGGCAGTCAGAAGCGTTCTGCTCTTCGCCATTTCAAGGTCAGCTATCCGCACACAAGGCTACGGCGTCAAGACCGAAGCTCCTGATTTGGCGATGGCGGTTTGGCCGCAGTTTGTTCGCGCCCGCATGGAAATCGGGCCTTCAGAGCGGTCCTTGCGAGACGTCCACACGCGGCTGCTCGAAGAGCACGGGCAGGTGCCCAACATCCAGCCGATGCCGGCTTCTCTGCGAGTGGCCGGCGCAACGCTCCACATTCACGATCTTTGGAATCGCACTGGCGAACCCGAACCCGAAGCCAAGACCTCGGACGATGGCACGGGGTCGCCAAACCACGCACGATAAAAGGCCATCGCCCCCACGCCAACGCCCTATGAGACCCACTCGGCCAATACCTCGCGCTGGAACCCAACCAAGGACTCCATGCCTACTGTCGCCGCCCCCACGCGCATGACTTCTGCGACGCAACATGGTGCTCTACCAAGCCTCCCTGCGCCATGGCAAAGCAAGCTAAGGCATTCCAATAGCGGACGGGGCCATGAGCATCGACTTTCGGCCGCCCAGTAGTTTTGGCATGCTCGTGTCCATCCGGCGAGTTGGAGTCCCTCATCATTTCTGCTGTCGAGAGCATCCGTGGCAAATCCTCCCAAAAACTTAGCGACCGAGCCGTCTGCCCCTGCGCACAATTGGCGCGTGGCTCGCTCCTGAAGCAGAGGCATTCGATGTGTGCCGACATCGTCAGCCCCGCAGTGCGCAGTTCAATGATGTCCCGCATTCGGGGCAAGAACAGTCGCCCCGAACTCGCTTTACGCAGACAACTGTTCGCTGCCGGTTACCGTTTCAGGCTCCATCGCCGAGACCTACCCGGTTCGCCAGATATCGTCCTACCCAAATATCGGGCGGTCGTGTTCGTGCATGGGTGCTTCTGGCATCGCCATCAGGGGTGCCCGAAGTCGACGACCCCGTCCAGCAATGCAACCTTCTGGGCCACTAAGTTCGCCTCTAACATGCGGCGCGACGCGGCAGCTATCGATCGACTCGTCGCGCTCGGCTGGCGCGTTGCAGTGGTCTGGGAGTGTGCCCTCGGTGCCGATGGCCTTGAACCGCCACACTTCTCCCAGTTATGCACTTGGATCGGTCAGACGGCCGATCAGGCCGGTGCTGACGCGCGGCGAAATCGGCTCGACGTGCCTTGAACTGATCGAGGAACGAGCATCTTCGACACGATCGCCGCGATGCGATTGGCAAGCAGCGGCGGCACGGCGTTGCCCACCTGCGTGTATTGCTCCGTCCGGGTGCCTTCGAAAAAGTAGTCGTCGGGAAAGGTCTGCAAGCGAGCGGCCTCTCGTACGGTGAGGCTGCGGCACTGGACCGGGTCGTAGTGGATGTAATAGTGGCCGTCCTTCGCGATGTGCGAGACGACGGTGGACGAGGGCTCGTGTCCGCACTGGACACGGAAGCGGTCCGGAAACGGGATCGGTCCGCCATCGCTGCCCGACGCGTTGCGGTGCTCGGGAAGCAACAGCGGTGGAAATTCAGGCAGCTTGGGAGAGCGATGGTATTCCCGTGCGAAGGTCGCGGCGAAGAGGTATCTCGCGAGGTCCGCCCCCATGTGCGATCGCGCCTCGTGCTGCAGGATGCCACCGACCTTGGGCCGTAGCACCCACGACCTGTATGCGGCCGCTTCGGCTGCGAGATTGCCTGCAGCCTCGATCGGAGGGGTTGCGAGAAAGGCCTGTCCAGTCCCATACAGCGACGCGGAGGACGCCGCCGACGCCCGCATCCGCTCCGAGATTCTGGTTACCGAGCCACCCGACCAGCCCTTCACGAGCTTGCTTGCCTTGGATACGGCTCGATGCCAGTCGGCCGGGGAGTCCTCGCCGCGGGAGAGTCGGCTGCGTAGCGCCGGGAGGTCCCAAATGGCCTCTCGCACGCCGATCGACCGCATCGGCTGAAGCAGCTCATGCGGAACGGGGTTGCCGGACTTGCGCACGCCGAGCAGGATCACGCGGTGGCGAGCCTGCGGGATCCCGTACTTTTCCGCCTCGATCAGATAGTCCACGGGTGCAAGGCCCTGGCCTTGGTCATCGCACACGAATGAACGGATCTCGTACTCGACTCCGTCATGTGGCCGCGCGAGGTCGTCGATGATCCGGGAGAACATGGAGACGCCGGAATGCTTGGAAGAGAGCAGACCCTTGACGTTCTCCATGACGAAGATTGCAGGTCGATGCGCGCGGATGATCCGTAGGTACTCCCGATAGAGGAAGTGCTTCACGTCCTCTGAAAAGGAGGCGTCGTTGGTCCGGCGCGCTCTTCCTGCCAGCGAATAGGCCTGACAGGGAGGCCCGCCGATGAGCACCCAAGAAGTGCTGCCTCCGAGCGCGTGTCGGATCTCTTGGTCGATTTGCGCTTCCGTCGTCTTTCCGAGCTCGAACTGGCGTGCCTCGGTTTCAGCCTCCCGAAATGCGCGCGCGACTGCTGGAACGGCGAGAAACTGCTCACGAGAAAGTGAACCGCGGACATAGTCGTAGTAGTGGCGCTCGTGGGGCGTGTCGTCCAGCAAGCGATAGACGGCGCGTAGCAGCAGGGTGCGGTGAGCGCTGGATTCCTTCTCGATGGAGATGCCAAGGCGGAATACAGGGCGGCCTCGTTCATCGCGTAGCGCGGCGAATCCTTCGCCGAGACCGCCGGGCCCGGCAAAGAGATCAATGATGGGAATCGGCATTCTGGTGAAGGGTGGAATGGCTCCGATGTTACCAGGCGTGGCATGGTCGAAGGTTCGGATCCGGGCTGCAGGCCTATCGGGCGCAGGGTTCGCGTTCATTGCCGGGTAAAACCCTGCGCGACCCATGTGCGGGTCAGGGGCTCAGTAGCTGATCTCTAGCCGGTCGAGAAGCAGCTTGAGCGCGTTCTTCTCTGCCTTCTGCAGATTCAGTCGCCCCGCAGCCAGCTTGTCTAAGGCGCGCAAGCTGTTGTCGGAGAGCAGTTGCTTGCCCCGCGCCAGATCGCGGATGGAGCCAATCCGAGGTATCAGGTTGACAAGCGCGATGTCGAAGTCGAGTTCCCGATTCTTTTTGGACTCCTTCCTTCCCGACGCGGCATCTGCCGCGAATTCCTGCAGCGGCACGCCAAACTCCCGGATGTCCGGTCGCAGATCGTCCATCTTCGGCTGGACATGCAAGGTCCAGCAGAACTCCTTCTTGCAGAACTCCGAGGGGTTGCGTACCGCCCCGGGCGGGTTGCTGAGAATGGGGTGAATGCGCTCGGCGAGTGCCATCATCCAGTCGAGGAGTCTCGATGGCACGGACTGATCCCGCCAGACGCGCATCAAATCGAGTTGCATGCCGGCCAACCTGAATGCATGAGCCGCCGCTGCCAAGGTGTAAGCGACCGTCTGGGCCTTCAGGCCCTTCGCATCGCGGTACCAAGGCGATCGGGCGACTTCGGTGTCCAGGCTGCGGAAGATGATGGCCTTGGCCACTGCACACTTGAACCAGAACTCGTTGATCGCCAGTCCGTCGCCATAGGCCTCGGCCGCGGATGCGATGAATCGCTGGAAGCATTTCTGCTCCCCTTCGGACACGTGATGCGGTCGCGATTCGAAGGCCAGCTCGTATTTGGCAAGCTCCGTCTTCGTGATCAGCTGTCTCTTCGGATACTCCGCCTCGAGCCGCTTGCGCTGGGCGGCTGACTGGTAAGAGAACAGATTCGTGAACTGGCCCCTGGCGCGCTCGTAGAACCATTTCGTCGCGTATAGGGCACCTTCGAGCTGAGGGGCCGGTACTTCGCGCGAGAGCCGCTGAATCTGCACCTGCATGGGGCTGTTGGAAGCGAGATCGGCAAGCGACACCTTGTTCTGCGTGTTGGCATACGCCGAAATCTTCGGAACGACCTCCCCGAGCTTTTCTTCTCCCACAACCGACAGCTTCACTTGGATGTGAACGTTCGCGAGGTCCGACTTCTGGCTATCGCGGGCGTAGAGGATCGATGCGGTCGTCTGGCCGCCATTGACGATCTGCAGGTCCTTGATGCGGGCAATCCCAAGTGATCCGTCGGGAAGCCGATCAGTTTGGACCGATGAGGCGGTGCCGGTCAGGCCATTGTTGTAGGCGAAGAACATTGACGGCTCCTCGGCGATCGTCTTGAGGATGCCGCGATTGACGCTCGTTTTGGCCTGCAGGTAGGTCCTGACGTTCTGTTCGAGTAGACGGTTGCCGTATGTCGCGAAGACCTGCGCAAGCACGGGCGCATGGATCGCGAACAGGTAGCTGCTGAAGCCCGTGTCGCCCATGGATGCGGGAAGACACTGGACCGCTCCGCCGAAATCCTCGACGAAATCTATCTCGACCGGATCCGCCCCGCTGCTGGAGATGCGGGCATACCTCTCGATGTCGAACACGTTGATGTGTACGGCAAGGTCCCCGAACGCACGCGATTCGAATGCCTTGCGCTTCGTTCGCAGCTGGGCGTTGGTGAAGATCAGCAACCGGACGCGTGCCAGTCTGGGCAGGACGTGGCGTATCTGCATCGCCACCCTGTAATCATGACTCGATTGCTCCATCAGCTCCACCGCACTACCGGAAAGAGCTGCGCGCAGGAAGCGCGTGGCCTGCGCCACTGCGGCGTCGACGTCACGGGCGTTGATCACTGGCAACTCGGGGTCCTGGCGGAAGAGACAGACCGCGAGATGCAGGTCGCCGGAGCGGTCCTCGTCACCATCCGGAATGTCGAGAGCGAAACCATCAATCCTATACCCCAACCCGCTCTCGCTGAGCGCCGGGGAATAGTCCAGGTCCGGCGAGTCCGCGTTCTCCGCAGCGAGCAGCGCATAGACGTTGAAGAATTCGGTAACCTTCAGTTCTCCGGAGGCGGTACTCGCAATGGCTATTTCGCCGGCGAGATCGGCATACGTCTGTGCAGGGTCAGGCATCGATCGCCTCCAAAAGGTCCGACCACTCCACCCGGCAGCGATCCACTGCGGGGCCTCCCACCTCGTACTGGACTGCGAGGACCCCCGGGTCCACCTTGGCGGGCGTAAGCCGCGGGAACGCATCGTTCACGGCATAAGTCAGTCTTTCGTCGACGATCCAAGGCGCACACGAAACGGCAGCATCCGGATCCATGCAGGAAAGGGTAATGGTCCTCTCGAAGGCGTGCATTGCAACCGGCAGATCCGCGAGCATTCCCCGCACGGCGCCGCAGACTTGGGCGAGCGATCGGCCGGACTTGCCCGGCGAGAGCCGCACGGCAACGAGAAAGACGCTCTGTCCACGATCGTCGAGCTGCGCGAGCGACGAGATCCGCAGCCGGCTGGCACTGGTCGCGCGCTGGGCCTTCACTTCGATCCTGGTGGCCCCGACTCCGATGTCCCGCGCATCACCTTCCGGTCCGCGCCAGCCGCCAACGATCGCCGTTGCACCGGCCGTGCTCTCCAAAAGCAGCGATTCCACGATAACGAGTTCCCCCAGCAGTCCTAGCGCCTCGTTCTCCGTCAGTCCGTCACCTTCTCGGCGTCTGAAGAGTTCCGCCCAGCTGTCAAGGGCCGCGACGAGCATGCCAGCTGCTGCGCGCGGCGTCTGTGCCGCCTTGGTGCGCTCGGCAAGGTCGTGACACATCACGGAGAAGTTGCGCGCTAAGCCTTCTTTCGTGAGCGTGAGACCAACACGCATTGCGCCGAACAAAGGAACCTTCACGGCCGTGATGTTCCTGAAAGCAGGCAGCTCGAACTCGTCGACTTCGACGCTGCGGATCTCGATTGCCAGCTCGCGCTCGCCGCCGATCGAGTACTGCACATAGAAGTCCAAAACGTGGTCCGGACTCACGCGATATCGGCCGGCCGCATGGCCGGACGCGGCGATCGATGACCAGCGAGACTCGAATTCATTCATCGTCGGCGTCCTCGTCCGCCTCGGCCTGCTCCCGGATCTCCGCAAGCAACTGGATCAGCCGTGGGGACGCGTAGTACTTGCGGGCCCTGCAGGCCATGGATGTCTCGGGAAAGACGATGCTGATGGTCACAACCGGTTGCTTCGGATCAAATGAAAGCTCCAAGCCGGAATCCGAAGCCGGGGACAGCTGCAAGAGATGCACCAGCAGAAGCGGCCTCGTGCGCGACATCGCAAGCCGGGTGCCCTCCGAAGGCGCTTCGTCGCCAGCTGCTTCCGCCTCGATTCGGATGACTTCCGCGCGGGCCTTCAGCGCCTGACGGTCCGCCTCGCCCAACATGAGATCGTCCACCCCGAACGCGACGGCGTTCTTAGCCGAAATCTTGACAAGTTTGCCATCTGGAACCGCACTCGCGCGCGACCTGCAGAGCAGGTCGCCATCGCCAGCGGATGCGGAATAGGGGAACGGAACCAAGTGGCTGGTGGATCCGGCCTTGCGCCGGACGAAGGGAATCGCGACATCCCAGTCTTTCAGCTCGCCGGTCGCGCGGTCTTCGATGTAGGCGCCGACAAGACTGCTGGTTCCATCGATTTCGAGCGCGTTGAATTCCGTCTGCGGCAAATCCATCTTTCGCAGAAGGCCGAGGATGGTCGCAACGGGCACGCCGCTCCAGACAAGGGCGTTACTGCGATCCTCGGTCTGCGGCACTGCAGCGGTGGGCGGAAGGCCGGCAACGAAGGTGTCGATGGCCGCTCGATTGGCCCGGTTGACCGCGTCGGCCGGATAGATCGCGTACGCCTGAAGATGTCGCGTGCTGAAATCCTCAGCGAGCGAGAGCGGCGCGGCGCTGCGCATCTTGTTCTTGGCCGTGATCGCGATGCCAGTCGGGCTCTGGCGGACCTTGAGTCCAAACTCGAAAGGCTTCTTGCCAAGCAGCGCCATGCGCCGAAAGTCGGCGCGCAGCTCTTCGACGGACTCACTGACCTCTCGGAAGTCGCCAACCAGTCCAGGGGTGACATGGATACGGCAAAGATTCTCGAATCCGGGTCGGTATCCGAACCAACGCCCCATCTGCAGGAGGGTGTCGGCGGCGCCGACGTTGCGAAGCACGTAAGAAACTAGCAGGCCTTCGAGCGTGAGCCCGCGGGCGAGAGCAAGGCCACCGACGCCGATCACATGGAGCCCGGTCGAAGGCGCCCGCTCATACTCGATAGTGCCACCGCGCATGTTCACCAGGAGGCTCGATATGGAGGAGATCGAAGGGTTCAGATGAGGCCGGATCTCGTCCCAGGTCATTCCTGCGATATCCGCGTATTCGGCGTCCCAGACCCTTTTGAGCTGCAAGAGCGCCGGGGACTTCTCCCAGCTGGCCATTGCCCATGTCTCGATGCTTGAGCGCAGGTCGGCCAGTTCGCTCTCGATGAGATCGCGAATCTGGGATTGCACCGCGTTGAAGCGGCTCACGTTGACCAGCATGGCCGAATGCCGGGCTCCGTCGCCCTTGGCGATACGGAGGGCGCGTGCCAAGACATATTCACGGATTGCGTCGACCAAGCTCGCCGGGAGCGCGGACACCCTCCATCCGGCCTTGTGCGCGACGGGCAGCAGGCCCACATAGTCGGCCGGGATTTCGCGAACGCACGAGGATGCAAGATCGCCCTTGTCGCCGAAGAGACGTTGCGAGCCAACGTAGTTGTCCGGTGGATCCAGAGACTTGATGAAATCAGCCGGGAAGAGATCCTCGCGGTCCCAGTCGTCGGTCGTGTCGGGGTCGATGAAGATGTTGGCGAAAGGTGTTGCCGTGTACCCGACATAGGTCGACTGCTTGCACGTGTGCAGCAGCGAACGGATCCGCTGATTGATGATGGTGGCTCGATCCGGGTCGGTGCTGGTATTGACGCTCGCGTTGTCCGCCTCGTCATCGATCAGCAGCATCGGTCCGTCCAGCTTCTCGTCGTGTCTCAGGCCCCTGAGCCAGTCCGCCAGCCGCTCGAGAACCTTGGGGTTCTTCTTGGTCACGAAAAGGATCGGGTCGGCGAAATTCCCCTCGTGCGCACCCGTCGTGTTGGCGGTGGAAGCGTTGAAGTCGGACAGCTGCGAGGTGCCGCAGAAAGGATGGCGTGCCACGTAGCCTTCCTGCCCGGCGAAAGACCGTGCAACGTCGTAGATCTTCGAGTGCGCGGCGTCGCTGATCGAGGACTTGCCGACAAACGTCTGGTCGAGCCTCACCTGGGTTTGATATCGCAGGGAGTTCGTGATGCCGGCGAGGATGATGATGATCCTGTACCCTGCATCTGCCGCCTTCGAGACCAGCGCCGAATAGTTGGTTGTCTTGCCCATCTGGACATGCCCCATCACGAGACCCCGACGACGGTTCCAGCCGGTGCGATCCTTGGGATTGCCCAGGAACCCCATGATCTCGTCGGTCACTTGGTCGACCGATCGGATGACATCGACTGGCAGGATCGAGCGATCCTTCCAGTACTTCTCGAGCCGACGCCAGTAATGGAACTCGATGGACGCCTTCTCTTTGGGATACCACTCCGCGAAGTCCCCGCGCAAGAGATGGCCATCGTCCTGACGCGTTCCGAATATCGTCTCGAGGTGCTTGACAGCACGTTCGTGCTCGAGCGGCGACAGTTTGAACATGCCGCCGTGCTCGGACACCGCCTTGTCCAACTGGCCCGGGGCTACAGTGGTCCTACCCTGCAGTTCGGACTCGATCGTCATCTGCAGGTAGACGAGCATCGCCTTGAAGCGATCTTCACTCACGATTCAGACTCCATTCCTTTTCCACCTTCTCTTTGATGTAACTCTCCGCGTACTTCCAGTGCCCGGAGATCGGCTCCGTGCGCTTAGCAAATGCAAGGAAATCCTTCGCGGACGGCGAGCCGCTCTTCTGGCCTAGGTAGGCAATCCAGCACGCCAGGATCAGCGAATCAAACTCGATCGGGTCTGTGATGGTCTGGACCAAGCCGACATCGACCTGATGCGCATCCTGCGCAATGTTGTTCACCGGCACGCAGGCTTCGATCATCTTGAGCGCTTCGAGCGCGACGAACGAATCGCCTGCCTGCGCGAGCATCTGGCGGATGACGGGGTGCTGCTTGTTGATCTGGTATCTGATGCGCCCCGAGTGGACGTTGCGCTTCCAGACCTGTGCCTTCTCGCCGGGCTCCAGGTCAACGCCCCTGTGCCGGTGGACACCGACAGACCGCCTGGAAAATTTCTGGACGACCTCCCGCAGGCGCCTGCGCAGGTTGACGGGCAACTGAGCGTCGGACTTGTCGAGCGTGATCTTCCAGTCGGTATCGAGGGTGTTCGGAAGGTCCACCCGTATGCGCGTGAGCTGCGACAGTTCTCCGTGCGGGACCAGCCTGAACCAAGTACCGAAGATAATCAGTCTCCTATTCCGGTACACGTAGAACCCTTGGTTGCGCACCAGCCCTTCCGGGCCGCCGAGCCGGTTGCGCTCTTCGACGGTCAGCTTGGAAAAGTGGGGAATAACGTACGGTCTCACTCGGATGCTCTCGCTGCCCCTAACCGGCAGGACCTCCTCGTCGAGAGACTGTGTCGCGGGATGAGAACTGAGGAAGGGGTCGGCGGGCTCGAGGGGGAGGCCCTGAACCGTGATTGCAAGCCTGCTGCCTCCATCACCCGCGAGGTAACGGTGAAAGACCAAAGCCAGTTGCTTCCTCGCCTGCGATATCTTGTCGTTCAGCCTCTCGTCGATGGTCGCATTGAGCCCGACGTCGTAGAGCCTGTCGCAGCGTGTCCATATCACCTCGGTCCCGCAATCGGAAGCACGAAGGTTTCCCAGGAGCGCCTCGGCCTCTGGGCCTCGGAACACGTGCATGCTCCATTCGTCCAAGTCATCAATGTCCCACCGGCCTGCGTTGATCTCGTCGCCCTGCCACGACACTACGGTCAGCACCCGGGCCTGAGAAAGCGATGCCGACTTCAGACCCCAGCCGAAGCGGCCCAAGTCGCCAATGTCGCGCTGCTCGTCGGGGTTCCTGCTTGCAGGGCGCAGCGCCGCGACGAGCTCCGTATACGACATCCCCCGTCCGTCGTCCCGTATCCGGACCGTGACGTCGTCGTCGACGGGATCGAAGCTGATCCAGACGTTCGCGGCACCCGCCTGGATACTGTTGTCCGCTATGTCCGCGAGCGCAGCCGCGAGGTCGTAGTTGCCGAAGCTGCGCGCCGTCGTCATCAGTGAAGCCGCATTCGGCGCGTTGGTGATTCGCAAAACTCTCCCCTTGTTTCAGCATCCGTGCGAGCAGGGCTCCTCGACAGGTCTGTCACCCCGCCCCGCCATCACTTCAATACGTCTCCTAAGCCCGCTACGTCGTCGCTGAGGACCGTCGATTAGCGCTTGGCACCCGCAGTGCGCATGTACTTTTAAAATGTATCCGAACGTATGACTTTCTTGCAGAGCGGACGCCCGGATGTGGCGGTCCCACGACGCCATGTATCGCGTGGGCTTTTGTTCGCGGACGAATGCACACCAACCCACACGACAGCAATACAGGTAGCGCCATGACACGGGTCAAAGCTCCCATTCATCGCGTATGGAGCGTTGCCCTAGGGTTGACTGCTCAAGAGACCCAGGCTGCAATCTGGTCGTACAGGTCGTTGGTGATCCGAATGCCGATGTTCTCGCCGCTGTCTCCATAAGCGTGCACTGCAACGACGATGCGCTGGCTATCCGCCGTAAACTGAAAAATTGGGCTGCCACTTTGGCCGGGCTCGGTGTCGAGACCATAGGTCAAGGTATTTGGTTGGACCTTCAAAATACGACCAGCGTTGAACCACTGCGTCCCCAGAGGCTTGTCCGCTGGATACCCGGCGTTATTGACGATCATGTTGGCGAGTTGTGCATCTCGGTATGTGCCCACGCCAAACCAGCCAATACGAGCGCCAAGGGGCTTGGTTAGCCTGACCATTCCGATGTCGTACATTCTGTTTTCGGGGATCGGCGCAGTGCCCCAAAGCGGGTGCGTTTCGAACGACGTGCTCGAGTCCATTCCAAAGGGCACCGCGTCACCGGAGCGAGCGGGCATGATCCAGATCCGCTTCGCTTGGTGATTGGTTTCCCGACTGAACAAATTGTGCCCTGCCGTTATCACGGTGCGAGGGCCTGCGAGCCAGCCTGTGCCCAAGATCTCGCGCCCGTGCAACCCTTCGACGACCAGTTGGCAGACGCAGCGCCATGGCAGGGCGGACGTATCGGGAATGATTGCCCGGTCGTCTGCGCCAAACGTAAATTGAGGCCGAGCGAATTCCAGGTCCCCTGCGACTCCGAGTCTTTTGTCCCTCAATCCGGGGGGCACGCGTCCTCCCGCGAAGCCAGCTGCTCGAGCGTGTACAGCGTTGAAGCCTGGGACGAGTTCAAGCCTGCCTCCTCCGTTGGTTTCAATCATGTACGAGGCACGTACCAGTTCCTTCTGTCCGCCTTCCAGCGTTGCTTTGAGAGGATACGCACTCGGCGACGGATGTTTCGCACGACCAGCCTTGCTGCGCACATTCCCCGGCGCATAGTCTTTTGCGGCAGAACTCGTGGGGGAGGCATTCATTTGCTTTGAGGTCGCCATACACAGCACCTCACTCGCCGCCTGCTGTGCCCGCGGAGCCGGGCAGCGTGCGACCTGGTTGCATCTGGCCAGCCGGTGCCGGCGAGGGCTGCGCCTGCTGGGGCGAGTTTCCGGTGTAGACCGAGGGCAAGACGGAGCGAGGCTTGCCAACGCCGACCGTGAGTAGGGCATCACTTCGCCCCATCCCCATACCAATTAGACTTGCGCTCTCCGGCTTGGGTGCGTTCAAGTCCTTGATCTGGTCCTCGAGTTCCTTGCGCTTCTTCGCTTCGTCAAACATCTGCTGCTGGAGAGCAAGAGAGGATCGACTTGTGTCGATCTTGAGCTGAATAATCTTGGCGGTGGTGGTCACCACGGCGTCGTAGACGTCCAGGGGCCATGACACAAGGGCAAGAGCGGAACTGGGTTTGACTGTTTCGTAACTTGCAAGCATCCCACTCGTCATGCTGACGGTGTGCTTCACCGTAACTAGTGGCTGACGCGCGAGCGGAAGCGCCACGACAGGGCCATTGTTTGGAAGCTGGACCAAGGTGCTTCGAGCCTGCCCAAACATTCCGAGATCGATTCGGTAGGGAATTGTGGCTCGATAGCAAAGTCCCGCTGAACAATCAGGTTTCGAGCTATTGAATGCTTGGCGTGAGGCGTCGGTACCCATAGCAGTAACCACAAGCGCCACATTCGGGCTGCCTTCGTTCGAGAGTGCAGTGACGTCTGCGCAGTATGCCGCGGGCGTCTGGGCCGTCGTACAGGCGCGTCGCTGCTTTGCCATGTAGTGAGACGCCGCGGCGTCCAACTGAGCGCGTACGGCGGCAATGGCCGCAAGGTCGCTAGGGTCCAGAACCGTCTGTACGAGCACAACGTCAGTGGTATCGCTGCCTGCCGCGCTCTCGGCTCTCACGGTTGTGGCAATAGCCTTCTTAAGGATCTCGCCAGTCTCATCCTTGCTCTCCAGAGTTACGGATTTCAGCAGCGAAGTTTTAGGGTCAACCTCAATCTTCGCCGTGTCGGTGCTGAGCGCGCTTGGCACATACCTAAGCGTGTACACGTGGTCCGGGTCTCCTGCGTAGGTCGGCTCGAGGATGTCGATTCGCAGAGAGCCGCCATTAGCAACAAGCTCCACCGGCAGGATGGCCTTCGGCAACATATACGCAACTCCGGCAGTGCCAGTCGCCCGAGGGCTTGCATTCCCGTCGATCGGCTCCGTCGTCACAACGGCGCAACCTGGTAGCGCCAGCGCAAGCGCGCTCAAGGGAATAAAGATGATCGAACGATCCATGGCGTCTCCTCAATCGCTGAAATGCGTGTTGTGGAACGCAGTATGACGTGCCCTCTCCAGTAAGCGAAATACCTAAACTAGGGGATGCGCTTGGGAGCGCGGACGAGGAAACGGCATTGACGTCGCGTCAAAGCCTCGGCACTTTTGGCAAATGGAATGCGCTGTACTGATGGCCGACGGTGAAGCAGTTTTCACCCCTCAGTCGGCCTCCCCGGCAAGATGGAATATGCGCCCCCATTCGTCCCTACAGTAAACGCCCTCGTCCCCCAACACCCCACCAAGTGGGCAAGGAGCGCATCCCCCTCAAGCACCCGAACGAATGAACCGCACCGCCTCGCAGCGGGTCATCGGCGCACCGCCGCACCGATGCAAATGCGAGGTATCAAAAGGCGACGGCCGGGATGCGTCAACACCCCAGCCGTCTGACCATGTGAGGTGCCCAAACCTCGAAAAGGAAGCACCCCATGGCTACCCCAAATATAGCCCGCCCCTCCACGCCCGTAGCTCACGCAGAGGCCCCGCCAGACGCAGCAACGCTCCTGGAGGAAAAGAGCACACAGCTCTATTCGCTGCTCTGCTACTGCCACGGCAACGGCACGCCGCAGCAGGAAGACGCAGGCCCCGAACATCGCGGCAACGTGTTCTGGCTCGCCTCGGAATTGGCGAGAGAAGTGATGAACCTGATCCAGGTCTGCATCCCGCGCGAGCGATAAGGGACAGGCAGCAGCGGCGATCCCAAAGCTAACATCGCCCGCACCGCAAGCACCCGCTTGTGTTCCCTGCCTTCGTTCCGCCATGTCCCTTGCCCTGCAGTTCATCGCCGCCATCGCCCTGCTGGCCGCGCTTCACACCACCGTGATGGCCATGCTCGCCCGCTTGCTCGGCATCACGGTTCGCGAGGTGTCGCTGGGCTTCGGTCCGAATCTGCTGTCCATGGGCATCTTCCGCCTGCGCGCGCTGCCGTTCGGCGGCGCGGTCATGCTCAAGAGCACGCTCACCGACACCAAGCCGCACGACGCCGCGCCCGATTGGGCCGACGACGCCTTCGACACGCAGCCGCGCGCGGTGCGCGTGCTGCTGCCGCTGTCGGGCATTGCAGCGCTCATCGCCGTGGCCTTCGCGTTGCGGCCCGACGCGGCATGGGGCAGCCTCGTCAACGGCTTTGCGCAGATCGCCACGGGCGCGCTCTCGCCGCTCTCCACCGCGCAGCATCTGCTCGGCGGCGCGACGAATGTGGGGTCGCTCGGCTTCGCATCGTTGCTCGGCATGCTCGCCGCGAAGTTCGCCGCGCTGAACCTGCTTCCGCTGCCGACGATGGGCGGCGGCCAGGCCTTGCTGGCGTTGCTCGACCCGTGTCCGCACGATCAGCCGCGCTGGAAGGAGCTGCTGATGCAATGGTCCGCGTGGCTGGCGATCGCGCTGGGCGCGACATGGATCGTGGCCATCGGCGTGTTCCTCGCACGCTGAAGCAAAGACGAAGAAAGCAAGGCCGCAAAGCCCTGCGGCCCCAACTGTTAATTCCCGGTAACACGGCACGGCTCCAATCGGGCGCGGGAACGTTCCCAGCCTTCTTCTTCATCGCAGCCCCCGTGACTTCCGCCACCGACCCGCGCCCTCCCCGCCCCCTCAACATCCTCGGCCGCCGGCTGCTGGCCACTTTCAGCGTCGTGCTGCTGCTGACCCTTGCGGGCTCGGGCATCGGCATCTGGTCGCTGGCCAAGGTGACCGGCGCCACGCATGAAGCCATCCAGCAGAACGGCGTGTCTGAACGCCTGGTGGTCGACGCCTACCGCCTGCAGGCGATCAACGCCGAGCGCTACAAGGCGATGGCGCTGAGCTCCGAGCCCGAGGTCGGCGAGATCCTCGCGGCCGACATCCAGGCGACGGAAAAGCAATACAACGCGCTGATGCAGCAGGTCGACCAGCGCCTGAAGTCCGAGCCCGACCGCGCATTGCTCGCGCAGATCGAAACCGCGGGCACCAGCTTCAAGGCGGCCGTGAAAGAGCTGATCGCTGCGCGCGATTCGGGCCTGACGGAGCGCATCCGCAACGTCTATTCGCAGCGCTTCCAGCCAGGATCGGCCGCGCTGCTGGCAGCGGTGTCCAGGCTCGCGCAGGCGCAGCGCGACGCCATGGATGCAGCCGACGCCCGCATCGACGGCCTGAGCGCTTCGGCGCGGCTGGCGCTGGTGGTGTTCTGCGCGGCGGCGCTGCTGGTGGGCGCGGTGCTGGCGCAGTGGCTGGTGCGCAGCATCAGCAGGCCGATCCGCGCGGCCGGCGAAACGGCCCAGCGCGTCGCCAGCCTCGACCTGCGGCAGGACATCGAGGGCCACGCACGCGACGAGGCCGGGCAGATGCTGCAGGCGCTGGGCGCGATGCAGGGCGCGCTGCGCGAACTGGTCGAACGCGTGCGCGAGTCGGTGCAGAACGTGCGCGTGGCGGCCAGCGACATGGCGCAGGGCAATTCGGAACTTTCGTCGCGCACGGAAGAAGCCGCGTCGAGCCTGCAGCAGACGGCTGCCGCGCTGGAGCTGGTGATGCGCAACGTGGCGCAGTCGAGCGAGGCCGCGGGCCGGGCCGAGCAGATGGCGGGCGCCGCGGCCACGGTGGCGGCGCAGGGCGGCGAGGTGGTGTCGCAGGTGGTCGGCACGATGCAGGACATTCACCGCGCCTCGCACAAGATGGCCGACATCATCGGCGTGATCGACGGCATCGCGTTCCAGACGAACATCCTCGCGCTCAACGCGGCGGTGGAAGCCGCGCGCGCCGGCGATTCGGGCCGGGGCTTCGCGGTGGTGGCGGCCGAGGTACGGCAGCTGGCCACGCGCTCGGCGGCGGCGGCGCGCGAGATCAAGGGCCTGATCGAAAACTCGGTGCAGCGCATCGAGGCCGGCACGCAGCTGGCCGACAGCGCGGGGCAGACGATGGGCCGCATCATGGCGTCGATCCGGCAGGTGGCGGGCACGGTGAACGACATCACCGAGGCCACGCATGCGCAGACGCGCGACATCGGCCAGATCAACACCGCCGTCTCTCGGCTGGACCGCATGACGCAGCAGAACTCGGCGCTGGTGGAAGAGTCGGCCGCCGCGTCGCAAGGCCTGCGCGACCAGGCACGCAGCCTCGAGGCGCTGATCAGCCAGTTCGTGCTGCCGGGCGATGGCAGCGCGCCGCAGCAAGACGCGCAGTGGCTGCCGGCCCGGGGCAATACGCCGGCTCCCAAGGCGCGGCTCGCAGCAACGCCCAAGGACCGCCTGCTGCCGGCCTGAGCAGCCGCATCAGCGGATCAGCGAATCAGGTCCATCGACGCGACCTGCGGCGTGACCTTGGCTTCTGTCGCGGTCAGCAGCTGCCCGTTCGATTCCTTCCAGCACATGAGGTTGGTAAGCCCCGAGCCCGCCGGGCCGGGCGCCTGGATCGACACCGCCTTCCACCCCTTGCATGCGCCGCCCACGGTGGTGGGCCGGTCCAGAAAAACGTATTCGGTGCCGGCGTCGATGCGCATCACGCCCACCACGCCGGGTGGAAACGGCTTGCGCGTCTGGGCGGATGCTGCGCACGCGGCGGCGGCCATGACGATGCCGATGAAGAAGATCCGTCCCATGCCTGCTGCTCCGGTGTTGTCGAGGCCGGATATTACTTTTGCGCTTCCGCCCGCTCCCGCCACGGCTTGTGCGCCCCGTCCACCGACCGCACGCTGACGAACTGGCTGGCCCGCAGCTTCATGCGCTCCACGGCGGCGTCGAGCGAGGGCTGGGCCATGATCACGACCTCGCCATGCCGCAGGCCGTCCAGCGCGATCTCGGCCACGCCGGCGTAGCCGCCGCTCACGCCCTGCTTGAAGTGGAACGAACAGGACCAGCCGCCCTTCAGGTCGACGGAAATGGGATGTGAGGTCAAGGGCGCGCGCGCTCGAAGACTGCCTGCCATCGTGCGAAGCGGGCATGTCCGTGGGTTGGAGTTTTTGTCGGCCCAGTGTCGCCATGGCACTGGCCGGGTCAATCCCATGAACGGGTTAACTGGCGCGCCGCCGTGCGCCGCGCGCTCAAACCACCCGGTGCTCTTCCACCACGAAGGCCGTGATCTCCGCCAGGAAGGTGAGCGCATGCGCCATCGTCACCCGCCCCTGGGGCGATGCGAAGGCGGCGTTCAGCGTGTCGGTGTTCTCGAACCACAGCTCGACGATGCCGTCGATGGGCAGCTCCGGGTAGCCGCAGGGCTTGCCCTTCACGAATTCGCGCGCGGTGACCACGTTCTGGCGGTAGCCGCTCACGCCCGGCATGCGGCGCACATGATCGGCATGCACGCGCCATTCGCGGCGGAAGTCTTCTTCGGATTGCGCGGCCGGCCGGCGCAGCAGCGAGATGCGCTTGAGCAGGCCATGGGGCTC
>Ga0157369_10003272_pt1 | contig 19294 bp, 16 predicted proteins | sample C25metaG_FD_113461 | JGI IMG/M metagenome (GOLD analysis project Ga0157369, IMG submission 113461) | Corn rhizosphere microbial communities from Kellogg Biological Station, Michigan, USA - C2-5 metaG | ecosystem: Host-associated > Plants > Roots > Rhizosphere > Soil | place: USA: Michigan... | reverse complement strand
TTGGCCTAGCAATTCGGCCACAGCCGTGATTGCCAGTTGGTAACCCAGCGCCCCCAACCCGGCGATCACACCGGTGGCGGCCCTGGACACGTAGGAGTGGTGCCGGAAGCTTTCGCGCTGCCAGATATTGCTCATGTGCGCTTCGATGATCGGGCCGTCGAACGCCAGCAACGCATCGAGGATCGGCACCGAGCTGTAGCTGAGCCCGGCGGCGTTGATCACGAGGGCGTCGGCGTGCAGGCGTGCTTCCTGAATCCAGTCCACCAGCACGCCTTCATGGTTGCTCTGGCGAAAGTCCAGCGTCAGGCCCAGGGCGGCGGCGTGGCGTTGGCAGCGGGCGTCGATGCTGGCGAAGCTTTCGCTGCCATAGGTGCCGTTTTCATCCAGCCCATACAGGTTGGCGTTAGGCCCGTTGAGGAAAAACACACGATGGGTCATGGGGCACTCCAGGCAATCAGCGCTTTCATACGGCCCAATCGTCCGGCACCACGGCGATCACATCGATCTCCATCAACCACTCCGGCTGGCCCAGCCCGGAGATCACCAACCCAGTGGAAATCGGGAACACACCTTTGAGCCACTTGCCCACCTCCTGGTACACCGGCTCGCGGTAGCGCGGGTCGATCAGATAGGTGGTGGTCTTCACGATGTGCGACAGGTCCGAACCTGCTTCTTCCAGCAGTTGCTTGACGTTCTTCATCGCCTGCTCGGCCGGGGCGCGCGGGTCGCCGAGGCCGACCAGGTTGCCGTCGAAATCGGTGCCGATCTGGCCGCGCACGTAAATGGTGTTGCCGGCGCGCACGGCCTGGCACAGGTCGTTGTCCAGCGCCTGGTTGGGGTAGGTCTGTTGGGTATTGAACATGCGGATGCGGGTGTGGGTCGGCATAACGGCAACTCGTGGGAAGCGGGATAGATCCAGCTTCACACCGCCCCGGCTGCGGCGAAACCAGCCTTTGCGCGGGGTAGTGCTTAGGAAAAACCGAAGCCCGTGCAGGTCATCGGTTTGCGCCTGACCCGGCACGAACCCTGCAACACCACCGGTACAGTCATTGTTGAGGGGCAGGCGTCATGCTCAGTCGTATTACTCAGCGTCAACTGGAGTATTTCGTCGCGTCGGGAGAGGCGGGCAGCATCAGTGCGGCCGCCGAGCGCATTCATGTGTCGTCGCCGTCGATCTCGGCGGCGATCACCCATACGGAGGCGGAGCTGGGCATTCAGTTGTTCATCCGCCATCACGCCCAGGGCATTTCCCTCACGGCGGTGGGGCGCCTGGTGATGCAAGAAGCCAAGCTGATCCTGGAGCAGATGACCAACCTCTACACCATCGCCTCGGAGTCCTTGAACACGGTGCGCGGGCCGTTGCGCGTGGGTTGCCTGGAGTCGCTGGCGCCGATGATCACGCCAGAGCTGGTGTTCGGTTTCGGCCGTGCGTTTCCCGGCGTACGGCTGACGCAAGCCGAGGGCAACCATGAAGAGCTGCTGGAAAAACTGCGCAGCGGCGAGCTGGATATCGCCCTGACCTACGACCTGGTGACAAGCCCGGACATCGACTTCCAACCCCTGGCGCAACTGCCGCCCTACGTGATGGTGGGCGAGTACCACCCACTGGCGAACTCACCGGCCGTGAGCATGCAGGACCTGGAGGCCTTCCCGGTGGTGCTGCTCGCCACGCCGTGGAGCCGTGACTATTTCCTCAGCCTGTTCATCCAGGCCGGCACCACACCGAACATCATCATGCGCTCCACCAACCTTGAAACGGTGCGCGCCATGGTGGGCAACGGTATCGGCTATTCCTTCGCGAATGCGCGGCCCAAATCGAACATGTCCCAGGACGGCAAGCGCGTGATCCGCCTGCGCCTGGCGGGTGCACACCGGCCGATGCGCCTGGGCTACGCCACGGCCAGCAACACCCAGCTGTCGCGGGTGGTGTCGGCGTTTGCCGAGCGGTGCCGCATGTTTGTGTCCGACCAGTACATCCCCGGCATGGCGCCGCCGAGCTTTTTTGACCCGCATGCGGTGCGGGTGTTGAGCGGTGTGGGCTGAGCTTGCACCAGTAAGTGGCATGCGCAATACGGCCGATTCAAGCCTGCACCAAAGGTGGGAGGGGGCCCCCTCCCACATTGGATTTTGGTTGCTCTCAGGCTGCATAGGTTCTGCCTACCCAGTGCCCCGGCTGTTACGAATTGACCCCAACCGCCTCCCGCCACGACTCTGAACCCATCGATGTAGATCAACTTCTCAGGGCACAGCGACGATGACATTCGACTGGAACTACATGTTGGGTTTGCTGGGCGATGCCGAGTTCTGGCGCGCGACGTGGACGGTGATCAAGCTGAGCACCCTGACCTGGGTGTTGAGCATTGGCCTGGGCTTTCTGCTGGCCCTGGCCAAGCAATCCAGACATGGCCTGCTGAGCGTGCCGGCCCGCGGCTACATCTGGCTATTTCGCAGCCTGCCGTTGCTGGTGCTGCTGATCTTTATCTACAACCTGCCGCAAGCGTTGCCCGGTACCTCGGCGGTGCTGGCCGACCCGTTCTGGTCCGGCCTGTTGGCCCTGGTGATCTGCGAGACCGCCTACGTGGCTGAGATCCATCGCGGTGGCCTGCTGTCGATTCCCAAAGGGCAGGGCGAGGCGGCTCGTGCGCTGGGCCTGAAGTTCTTCGGCACCCAGTGGCGCGTGGTAATTCCCCAGGCGCTGCGGGTAGCGTTGCCGTCGCTGGCCAACGAATACATCTCCATCGTCAAGCTCACCTCCCTGGTGTCGGTGATTTCCCTGACTGAAATCCTGATGGTCGGCCAGCGCCTGTATTCGCAGAACTTCCTGGTGATCGAGACCATGGCGGCGGTGGCGTTCTTCTATGTGTTTATCGTCACGGTGTTCGACTTCCTGCTCAAGCGCCTGGAGCGCTTTCTCGACGTCAACCAGCGCAACGTGTCCCGTGTTCCCGATGCGGCGGTGCTGGCCCTGGCGACCCAGCAGCGCACTGCCTTGGCGCGCCCGGCCAATAATGGCGAGTCGGCGTTGCAGGCCACGCGGTTGCACAAGGCCTACAACGATATCGAGGTATTGGGCTCGGTGAATCTGCAGATCCAGCCCGGTGAAGTGGTGTCTGTGATCGGTCCGTCGGGCTCCGGCAAGACCACGCTGATCCGCCTGCTTAATGGTCTGGAGCAACTGGACAACGGCGAGATCAGGATCAATGGCCAACCCTTCATCCACTTGAACAAAGTCGGCGCGCAGAAACCCCAGTACATCGAGCACGCCGAGCATCGCCTGCACATCGGCATGGTGTTCCAGAGCTTCAACCTGTTCCCGCACTTGAGCGTGCTCGACAACCTGCTGATGGCGCCCAAGTACCACCGCCTGGGCGCGACCGCCGAACTCAAGCAACAGGCCTACGCGCTGCTGCACAAGGTCGGCATGCTCGACCACGCCTGGAAGTACCCGCACCAGTTGTCTGGCGGCCAACAGCAACGCGTAGCCATCGCCCGCGCCTTGATGATGCGCCCGCAGATCATGCTGTTCGATGAGCCTACCTCGGCGCTGGACCCGGAGAAGGTCAACGAGGTGCTGCAGGTGATCGAAGCCCTGGCCGAGGAGGGCATCACCATGGTCATCGTCACCCACGAGATGAACTTTGCCTTCAAGGTCTCCGACCGCATCGTGTTCATGGAGAAGGGCCGCGTGGTCTGCGACGACACGCCGGGCGTCTTGCGCAGCGGCCACAACCCACGCGTGGAGGCGTTCCTCAAGGACGTCTCGCTGGCGTGATCTCTTTAACGTTCAGGAAACACTAAAATGATCGAGCAATCGCAAATCGAACAATTCCAGCGCGACGGCTTCCTGGTGGTAGAAGGCGTGCTGTCGCAGGATGAAGTGGCCGCGTTGCAGCACGACTTCGACCAATGGGTGGAAGAAAGCCGCAGCCATGACCGGGGCTGGGGCGCCACTGTCGATGGCCGTGAGCGCTTTGATCTGGAGGGCGACCACCGCGCCGACCACCCGTCCCTGCGCCGGGTCAGCTCGCCCACGGAGATTTCGCCGGCCTATGAGCGCGTGGCGTTGCACTCGCGCATGGCGGCGATTTCCGCGCAGTTGATCGGCGCCCAGGGTACGCGTTTTCACCACAGCAAGATCAACTCCAAACTGCCCCACACCGCGACGCAGGTGAAGTGGCACCAGGACTTTCTGTTCACGCCCCACAGCAACGACGACATCGTCACCGCCTTGCTGATGGTCAGCGAAGTGACCCCGCAGAACGGCCCGCTGAATGTGATCCCCGGCAGCCACAAAGGCCCGCTGTGGTCGCACTGGCAGCACCAGCGTTTCACCGGTTCGGTGGACGACAGCGTGGTCGCGCAACACTGCCAGCAACCGGTGGCCTGCTACGGGCCGGCCGGCTCGGTGTGCTTCATGCACACCCGGCTTTTGCATGCTTCCAGCCCAAACGAGACCGAACTGCCGCGCACGCTGTTCATCAGTGTCTATGCCGCTGAAGACGCGCTGCCCTTCGGCGAAAACCCGTTGCCCAGCGCACATGCCGGCCTGTTGGTGGCCGGTGAAGAAAGTGGCTTGGTGCGTTCCACCGACAACCACATGCGCCTGCCGCAGAAGCCCCGTGGTGCCTCGTTCTTCGTGCAACAGGCGGGACAAGATTCAGCCACTGCCTAACCCCCCTAAACCCTTGCAGGTAATCACCATGACAGCGTTTCGTAAAAGTGTTCGTCCCCTTGCCGTGTGCCTGCTGGGCGCAGCCGTTGCACTGACCTCGTTGGCCGCTTCGGCGTTCCAGCAGGACGGCAAGATCATCGCCGGTTCCGACGTGACGTTCTTCCCCTATGAGTACATGGATAACAACAAGCCGGCGGGTTTTGATATCGAGTTCATGGACGGCCTGGGCAAGGTCATGGGCCGCCAGGTCGAGACCCTCCACACACGCTTCCCCAACCTGATCACTGGCCTGCAGGCCGGGCGTTTCGATGTGACCAACTCGTCGATGTACATCACCGCCGAGCGGGTCAAAGTGATCGACATGATCCCTTATCTGAAAAGCGGCGAGTCGATCCTCACCCTCAAGGACGGCGCCTTCCAGCCCAAGACCCCGGAAGAGTTCTGCGGTCACAAGATCGGCTCCATGGGGGCCACCTCGTGGCTGGCGCAGATGAACAAGCTGTCCGCCGAATACTGCGTCGCCAAGGGCCTGAAGCCGATCCAGATCAGCGAATACAGCACTGACCCGCAAACCACCCAGGCGCTGCTGGCCCACGCCGTCGAAGCGCAGATCACCGATGCCGCCGTGGCCCGAGGCGTGATCGACAAGCTCGGCAGCCGCGTGGTGATCTCGTCCGACACCCTGATCTACCCGGTGCTCAACGGCTTCGGCGTGAAGAAAGGCAATGACACGGTGAAAAAAGCCCTGCTCGACGGCCTGGAAAAATACCGCGCCACGCCGGAGTACGCCGCCCTGCTCAAGAAGTACAACTTCCAAGCGCCGACCGATGCCGACATCGCCGCACTGATGCCGAAGTAAACCTACACGCGCGTGCCGCATTCGCCTGCGGCCGCGCCCTGCGGAGAGCGATCCATGGCGTTATCCCACGAAGAACAGACGCGCATCGACCTGGCGGCGACCTTTCGCATCATCGCCCACCTGGGCATGCATGAAGCGGTGGCCAACCACTTCAGTGCCGCCGTTTCGGCCGATGGCAAACAGTTTCTGCTCAACCCGAAGTGGAAGCACTTTTCGCGTATCCGCGCGAGCGATCTGTTGCTGTTGAATGCGCACGACACGGCCTGTGCCGATCACCCCAACGTGGACGCCACGGCCTGGTCGATCCATGGGCAGATCCACCGGCTGTTGCCACAGACCCGTGCGGTGCTGCACCTGCACCCGGTGTACACCACCGCGGTGGCGTGCCTGGCCAGGCCGCACATCCCGCCGATCGACCAGAACACCGCGCGTTACTTCAACCGCGTAGCCGTGGACGAGTTGTACGGCGGCATGGCCGACACCGAGGCCGAAGGCGCACGGCTGGCCGGGTTGCTCGACGGCAAGACGCGCTTGTTGATGGGCAACCACGGCGTAATGGTCACGGCCGGTTCCATCGGTGAAGCGTTCGACGACATCTGGACCCTGGAACGTTCCTGCCAGATCCTCGTCACGGCCTGGTCCACCGGACAGCCGTTGCGGGTGCTGTCCGATGAAGTGGCGGAAAAAACCGCGCGGGGCTGGGAAGGCATCGCGGACTTTTCGCGCCAGCATTTCGAAGAAATGAAGCAGCTGATGATCGACGCTGACCCTTCCGTGCTCGATTGAGGACACCTCCATGACGTTTTCCGTTGTCGCCCGCTGCGCCGAGACGGGCCAGTTGGGCATTGCGATCAGCTCATCGAGCATTGCCGTGGGCGCGCGTTGCCCATGGCTGCGTCCCGGCGTGGGCGCGGTGGCATCGCAGAACATTACCTTGCCGAGCCTGGGGCCTCAGGTGCTGGATTTACTGGAGCAGGGCCTGACACCGAGTGAAGCGCTGGCGACGTTGGCCGGTCAGGATCACAGCGAGTATCGCCAGGTCAGCGTGATTGATCACTTGGGCCGCACCGCGCATTTCAGCGGTGCGCAGACCCTGGCTATTCACCACGCAGTGAGCGGCGAGCAATGCGTGGCGGCAGGGAACATGTTGGCCAACCCCGGCGTAATCGAGGCCATGGTGGCGGCGTTCGAAGCGGCCCCGGGGCACCTGGCCGACCGCCTGCTGGCCGCGATGCACGCCGGTGTGGCAGGTGGTGGTGAAGCGGGGCCGGTGCATTCGGCGGCGCTGGTGATTGTCGATGACCTGCTGTGGCCAGTGGTCAATCTGCGTGTGGATTGGGCCGATGCGGACCCGATCAGCGCCCTCGACCAACTCTGGCAAGCCTATCGCGGGCAACTGCAGGATTACATCGACCGCGCCCTCAACCCGCAGATCGCACCGGGTTATGCGGTGCCGGGAGATGACCGATGAACAGCCGCGACCTGCTGGCGCAACTGGTGCGTTTCGACACCACCAGCCGCGAATCCAACCTGGCCTTGATCGACTTCGTGCGCACCTATTTGCAAGACCACGGCGTGGCCTGTGAGCTGGTGTACAACGCGCACAAGAGCAAGGCCAACCTGCTTGCGACCATTGGCCCGGCGCAGGTGCCCGGCATCGTGTTGTCCGGGCATAACGATGTGGTGCCGGTGGACGGGCAGCGCTGGCGCGTGGCGCCGTTCGAGCTGACCGAACAGGACGGCAAGTTGTACGGCCGTGGCACGGCGGACATGAAGGGCTACATCGCTTGTGTGCTGGCGTGCGTGCCGGCGTTGGTGCAGGCGCCGTTACGCATGCCGGTGCATATCGCGCTGTCCTACGCTGAGGAAGTCGGTTGCCTGGGCGTGCGCTCGCTGATCGAGCGGTTCCACGGGCAGCCGGTCAAGCCGCTGCTGTGTGTGATTGGCGAACCCACCGAACTCAAGCCGGTGCTGGGCCACAAAGGCAAGCTGGCGATGCGCTGCCAGGTGCATGGCGCGGCGTGCCATTCGGCGTACGCGCCGGCGGGCGTGAACGCCATTGAATACGCGGCGCGCCTGGTCAGCGAATGGGTGCGGCTCGGCGAAACGCTCAAGGCGCCAGAGCATCTGGATGCGCGTTTCGACCCGGCGTTTTCTACGGTGCAGACTGGTTTGATCAGTGGCGGCAAGGCGCTCAATATCGTGCCGCAGGACTGCAGTTTCGACTTTGAAGTGCGCTCGCTGCCGGCCCAGGATCCCTGGCAGGTGGTGCAGCAACTGCGCGACTACGCCGAGTACTCCCTGTTGCCGGCGATGCGCGCGGTGAGTGCGCAATCGGCGATCAGCATCAGTGAGTTGTCGAGCTATCCCGGGCTGGCCACAGCGCCTGAAAGCCAGGCCGCCGAATGGGTGGCGCAGTTCTGTGGCTCGCAGGATTTTGGCACGGTGGCCTTTGGGACAGAGGGGGGGCTGTTCGACCAGGCCGGTATTCCTACGGTGGTGTGTGGGCCTGGCAGCATGGAGCAGGGCCACAAACCGGACGAGTTCATCAGCCTGGCGCAGTTGCAGGCCTGCGACCGGATGTTGGCGCGGGTGCTGAAGTTTGTGAGCGTGTAGGTTACCTGTGGGAGGGGGCTTGCCCCCGATGGCGATGGGTCAACTAACAATGCAGTGACTGGATGTCCGCAATCGGGGGCAAGCCCCCTCCCACCTTTGATCTTTGTTGTGCCCTCGAACTGTCAGTGCTTTGCCACGCCCACCCGCCACTGCGCAGGCGGCAGGACTCCATTGACCAGGTAATTGCCTACGATCCGCGACTTGTACACCCGCGGGTTATGGTTCGCCAGGGTGCGCGCATTGCGCCACAGCCGGTCCAGCGCCTTGCTGCTGGCGGTGGCACTGGCGCCCAGGGCGTCGAACAAGGCGGTGGTCGCGGCCAGCGTCGCATCCACCACCGGGTTCACCGCCAGGCACACTTCCAGCTCGGCCAATGCAACCTGCGGATCATCGTCATGCAGTGGCTGGTCATGGGCAATCACAGACTGCGCGGTGTACTCCAGGCGTTGCGCCGCTTGCTGGGCAATCGCTTGAGCAGCGTAGGCTTGGCTCGCGACTTCGCCAATCGCCTGTAGCAGTTGCACGTCCTGGCCTGCGGTGTCGGCATTGCCCGTTGTGAAGGTGCGGGCGCGCTGGCTGAGTTCTTCGGCACCGCTGAGGGCGGCGCGTCGGGCGATTCCGGCGAGGGTGCTGAGGTGGTAGAGCTGGAAGAACGACTGTCCATGGCCGAAGCGCTGTTGGGTGGGGCGCGCGTCGTTGTCCATCACCGGTGCGTGATCGAAGATGCAGGTGCCGCTGGCGGTGAGGCGTTGGCCGAAGCCGTTCCAGTCGTCGACGATCTTCACGCCGGGGGCTTTCAGGTCGACGACAACCGTATACACGGTGCCGTTTTCACCGGTCGCGATGGTATTGATCAGGTCGCTGTAGAGCGCGCCGGTGGTGTAGAACTTCTTGCCGCTGATGCGCAATGCGCCGGCGGCATCGCGGTGCAGGAGGGTGTCGAAATCGCCACGGGCTCCGTTGCCGACTTCGGTGCTGCCGGGGGAGAGCAGGGCGCCTTGGCCGAGGCGGTCCAGCCACTTGGCGCGCCAGTCGAGGTCCTTGGCGCTGAGTACGTCTTCGCAAAAACCAAAGTGGCCGCGCAAGGCCTGGGTGATGTTGGAGTCGGCGGCGGACAGTTCCGCAAGCAGCGTGAGCAGCTCGACCAGGGTCGCATCCTGGCCGCCATAACTGGCCGGCAGGCGCCAGCGCGGCAAACCCAGGGCGTTCAGTTGCTGGATCACCGTGGCGAGACTGGCGCGTGTCTGATCCGCCTCGGCGGCCTGCGCGAGAATGTGCGCAAACAGTGGGCGAAACGGCGCGGCCAGTTGTTCGTAGCGGGCAGTGGGCGGAGCGCCCCAGATATTCAAAGCGGGAATCGACATGCAATGGACCTTGCTGAAAGTGGTTCAGGTGCTGGGGTCCAGTGGTCTGGTGACGTCACCCTAACCCAGCGGCAGCGAAGGTTTTAATACGAAAAGCAACTAGCGACCTGTGGGACGGTTCTATCGATAGTGCCCAACAGTATTAAACCCAGCGCTTTTATTGCGTTAGCTTCTACCTGACGCGACCAGACTGCATGCCCACAGATGGTTAAACCAACCCTCTAACCCTGTGGGATTTTTCATGATCAACCGTCGAACACTGCTGTCCTTGCTGGGCGTGGCCTCCCTTGCGCTCTATGGTCCGTCGGCCAGCGCCGCCGAGCCGTTGACCCTCGTCGTGGGTGACCAGTTCTTTTCCAACCGCATCGTGCTGGAGCTGTCGGGCGAGCTGGAGGACCTGCCGTACAAAGTCGACTTCAAGCGCTTCAACACCGGTTCCCCGGTAGCCTCGGCCGTGGCCAGCGGCGCGCTGGATGTGGGCATCGTCGGCGACACCCCGGTGATCAGCCTGGCCGCCAACGGCGCACCGGTAAAAGTCGTCGCCAGCACCCAGACCAGCCTTGATGGCGTGGGCATTGTGGCGCGCAAGGGCATTCACTCGGTGGCCGACCTCAAAGGCAAGACCGTCGCCATCTGGAACGGCTCATGGAGCCAGCAACTGGCGTACAAGGCGCTGGATGAAGCGGGGGTGCCACGCAGCAGCGTCAACTTCAAATACCTGCTGCCGGCCGAGGCCAGCCTGGCGTTGACTCAGGGCGACATCGACGCCTTCGGCACCTGGGAACCCTACGTGTCGTTGCAGGAAAAAGAAGGCAGCACCCTGATCCGCAACGCCAAGGGCCTGATGAGTGCGCCGACCTACATCGTGGCGTACGAGCCGGCCCTGGCGCAGAAAAGCGCGATCATCAAAGACTTCATTGCCCGCCTGACTCGCGCCCGAGCCTGGAGCAACACCCACGTCGATGAATACGCCGAAGCCTGGGCGAAGGCCAACCAGTCGGCGCCGGAAATCGCCAAGGTGTGGTTCAAGCGCGATGCAATCAAGGTGCTGCCGATCTCGCCGACGATTATCAGCGAGGCCCAGGCCACGGCGGACTTTTTGGTGGATGCACAGATGTTGAAGCAGCGGTATGACGTGGCGCCGTTGTTTGATCGGGTGCTTTAAACATTGGGGAAACAAGCGCTCATAGTATCCATCCGATGGTTGTGCAGGTGCTGAACCAGGGTTTTTTGTTCCGGCGCTCGCCGGAAACAACGAGACGATCCAGAAGCTGATGCTGGCCTTGGGCGTCGAGCTGACGGTACAGCCAATTGCAGGAGCGGGCGTGCTCGCGAAGAAAACCTAGGCATTGCGTTTATCCGGAGAGGACGCGTTATCGTTGGCGATCTTCGCGAGCAAGCTCGCTCCTGCAGGAAGGGGTTATCGCACCAGGCAGGGTTGCTTGTTGTTGAAGCGCCACCCCGGAATCAAGAATTGCATCGCCACGCTGTCATCCCGCGCGCCGAGGCCCATGCCTTTGTAGACTTCGTGGGCCTGGGCCACGGCGTCCAGGTCGATCTCCACACCCAGGCCTGGTTTGCTTGGGACCTTCACGTAACCACCTTCGATCTTCAGCGGCGCTTTGGTCAGGCGCTGGCCGTCCTGCCAGATCCAGTGGGTGTCGATGGCGGTGATGTCGCCCGGTGCTGCGGCGGCCACCTGGGTGAACATCGCCAAGGAAATATCGAAGTGGTTATTGGAGTGCGAGCCCCAGGTGAGGCCCCACTCATGGCACATCTGTGCAACACGCACCGAGCCCTGCAGGGTCCAGAAGTGCGGGTCGGCGAGGGGGATGTCGACCGATTGCAGCTGGATCGCGTGGCCCATCTCGCGCCAGTCGGTGGCGATCATATTGGTGGCGGTCTTAAGGCCGGTGGCACGGCGGAATTCGGCCATGACCTCACGACCTGAGTAACCGTTTTCTGCACCGCAGGGGTCTTCGGCATAGGCGAGTACGTGGTGCTGGTCGCGGCACAGGCGGATAGCCTCTTTCAGTGACCAGGCGCCGTTCGGGTCGAGGGTGATGCGTGCATCCGGGAAGCGTTCGGCCAAGGCGGTGACCGCTTCGATTTCGGCGTCGCCGCTCAATACGCCGCCTTTGAGCTTGAAGTCGTTGAAGCCGTATTTGGCCTGGGCGGCTTCGGCCAGGCGTACCACGGCGTCGCTGGTCAGGGCCGTTTCATGGCGCAGGCGGAACCAGTCGTCGTCGCTGTCGGCTTCGTTGCGGTAGGCGAGCGTGGTGGCGTTGCGGTCGCCGACATAGAACAGATAGCCGAGCATTTTTACCGCATCACGCTGCTGTCCTTCGCCGAGCAAGGCCGCCACCGGCACTTCGAGAAACTGGCCCAGCAAATCGAGCAGCGCCGCTTCCATGGCGGTGACGGCATGGATGGTGATGCGCAGGTCAAAGGTCTGCAGGCCGCGACCGGCGGCATCGCGTGAAGCAAAGGCGCTGCGCATCTGGTTGAGCATGCGCTGGTACTGGCCGATGGGCTGGCCGATCACCAGGCTGCGGGCGTCTTCCAGGGTTTCGCGGATGCGCTCGCCGCCGGGCACTTCGCCGACGCCGGTGTTGCCCGAACTGTCCTTGAGGATGACGATATTGCGCGTGAAGTATGGCCCATGGGCGCCGCTGAGGTTGAGCAACATGCTGTCGTGGCCGGCGACGGGGATGACCTGGAATTGCGTAACTACGGGAGTATTCATGGCAGGTTCCTGACAGGTCTCAAAGTGGTTTGCCGAGGGCGGCGGTGGGCACGCCGCTCGGTGGCTTCAATGCGGCAGAGGGGGCCGTCCTGGCAAAAAACACCAGGATCGCAGCGAGCACCGAGGTGCCGGCCAGGCCATAGAGGCCACCCTGGATCGAACCGGTGGTCTGCTCCAGAAAGCCGAAGGTGGTCGGCGCGACGAAGCCGCCCAGGTTACCGATGGAGTTGATCAGCGCGATCACCGCAGCGGCAATGCGCACATCCAGGTAGCCCTGGGGGATCGGCCAGAACAGTGACGACGCCGACTTGAAGCCGATGGCCGCAAAGCAGATCGCCACAAACGCGAAGATAGGCCCGCCGGTGGTCGACATGAACATCCCCGCCGCCGCAATCAGCAGTGCTGCCGCGACCCAGGCCTGCTGGAACTTGAACTTGCCGGACAACGACGCGAAGGCGTACATGGCGATGATCGAGATCAGCCACGGGATCGAGTTGAAGAAACCGACCTGAACATCACTCAAGTCGCCCATCTTCTTGATGATGCTCGGCAGCCAGAACGTGGCGGCATAGATCGTCAGCTGGATGCAGAAATACAACGCGCAGAACAGCAGGATCTGGCGGTCCTTGAGCAGCTTGCCGAGGGTCGGCTTGACGCGGGTGAGGGCTTCGCGGTCGCGTTGTTCCTGGTCGATGGCATTGACCAGTGCGTCCTGTTCCTCGCGGGTCATCCATTTGGCGTCGTGGGGTTTGGAGTCGAGCCAGAACCACACAAAGAACCCCAGCGCCACTGAGGCCAGGCCTTCAATGGCAAACATCCATTGCCAGCCGTGAAAGCCAAACCCTTCGATCTGCAACAGCGCGCCGGAAAGCGGACCGGAAATCAGTGACGCGACCGCCGAGCCACTGAGGAAAATCGCAATGGCTTTACCACGCTCCACACCGGGCAACCAGCCCGTGAAGTAGTAGATCACCCCCGGGAAAAAGCCGGCTTCAGCCACGCCCAGCAAGAAGCGCAGGATGTAGAAGTGGGTTTCGTTCTGAATGAACGCCATCAGCGTAGCGACGATGCCTCAGGTGAACATGATGCGGGTCAGCCAGATACGCGCGCCGACCTTTTGCAGCAGCATATTGGAGGGCACTTCGAAGAGGGCATAGCCGATGAAGAACAACCCGGCACCGAAGCCATACGCCGCTGCGCCGATGCCCAGGTCGTGTTCCATGTGCGTGCGCACAAAACCGATATTGACCCGGTCGATGTAGTTGAGGATGAACATGATCACGAACAGTGGGAGCACATGGCCCTTCACCTTGCTCACGGCGCGCGTGAGGACGGCATCATTTTCGGGTGTGGCAGATGCATGGCTTGAAGTGGTCACCATTCCAGACTCCCCCTGATTGTTTTTATGTGGGGTTGCGTGTCGAGTTGCCAGACATCATACAAGCTGTTTTATTTTTTCTGCAACATCCTTGGTTTTTCTTGGTTGTAGAGAGCTTTACAAATTGGTTGTCATACAAGTTGGCGGTTTTTTGCGCATCAACCACCCCGTAGGCGCGAGGGCCAGGTGGGGATGTTAAGCTTGCGGCTGCTCAGCCCTGTGGACGCGTAATATGCCCATCGATAATGGAAGCTCTGTCCGCAGACGCTCCACCAACCTGGCCCAAGGCGTGGTCGACGCGCTGACCCAGCGCATCCTGCTCGGCCAACTCAAACCCGGTGAAAAACTGCCCTCGGAATCCACCATCGTGCACGAGCACGGCGTGAGCCGAACGGTGGTGCGCGAGGCTATCTCCAAGTTGCAGGCATCCGGCCTGGTCGAGACCCGCCACGGCATCGGCACCTTTGTGTTGGAGCAGCAGGCCCAGCAAGGTTTGCGCCTGCATGTGGACACGGTGGCCAGCGTGCGCAACATGCTGGAGTTGCGCCTGGGCCTTGAAGTACAAGCTGTCGCGCTGGCGGCCGTGCGCCGCACCGACGCCCAATTGGCCCACATGCGCCAGGCGCTGGACGACTACCAGGCTTCCCTGGCCAGTAACGACAGCTGCGTGGAGGAAGACAAACGCTTTCACCAACTGATCGCCGAGGCCACCGGCAACACCTTCTTCACCGAAATCATGCTGCACTTGGGCAATGCGATGATCCCGCGCACCCAGGTCAAGGGCGATGAGCGCGGCGGTGCCGACTTCGCCAGGCTGGGCCAGTTGGCGAACCTGGAGCACGAGGCGATCTTCAACGCGATCAAACGCCAGGACCCGGACGCCGCCCGTGCCGCGATGGTGCTGCACCTGACCAACAGCCGCGATCGTTTTTCCGGGGAGCAGGGCCGTTGAACGAACACAGCTTATCCCTGCGCCTGGAGCGCGTGGCCGCTAACGTACCGGCGAGTGCGCGGCTGGCCGATATCGGCTCCGATCACGGTTATTTGCCGGTGGCGTTGCTGCGTCGCGGCCTGATCACGGCGGCAGTGGCGGGGGGGGTGGCGACCACGCCATTCCATGCTGCGCGACGTACCGTGCGCGACAACGGCCTGGAACAGCAGGTCACCGTGCGCCTGGCCGATGGGCTGGCGGCCATCGAACCCCATGACGGCATCACCGCTATCAGCGTCTGCGGCATGGGCGGCGAGACGATCCGCGACATTCTTGAAAGCGGCAAACGGCACCTGAGCGGCCAGGAGCGCCTGATCCTGCAACCCAACGGTGGCGAACAACCGCTGCGCCAGTGGCTGATGGACAACGGCTACGCGATCCTCCATGAAGAGCTGCTGCGCGAGAACCGTTTCTACTACGAGATCATCGTGGCCGAGCGCACCGGACCGGTGGCCTACACCGCCGAACAGCTGTACTTCGGCCCCCTGCAAATGCAGGCGCGCAGCCCGGCGTTCCTGGCCAAGTGGCAGCGCCTGTTGCAGCAAAAGCACAAGACCCTGGCCAGCTTCGAGCAGGCGCGGCAGGCGGTGCCGCAGGAAACGTGGCAGGAGATTTCCCAACAGGCCAGGTGGATCACCGCGCTGCTGGCTTGATCGACCCTCATTCAAACCTGATGACCAAGGAAAACCACCATGGCAGACGCCATCGACCCCACCTTCTACGACCGCGCCGACGCGCATATCGAGCTGTCGAACGCGCAGCTCCAGGCCCACGAAAACCTCGGCCAGGTCAGCGCCTCGATGATGTTTGGCACCACGCGCTTCAACGCCTGGGCGAGTGCGCGCAACTTCAAGTCCGGCGCGGAAATGGCCGATGCACGGGAGGCTATGTTGAAGTACTTCTGCGACCAGTACTGGATGATGCTTGAGGATAATCTGGATGATCACATCAATAACTTCAGCCGGTACATGGCCGGACAGACGCAAGGGTAAGCGAGGCTGTCGGCAGGTGAAAATGTAGGAGGGGGCTTGGATTCGTGGCGTGGTTACAAATCTGCGCTCAGTGATGGGTGGTTTTGCCCCATTTCAGGGCGCTTTGCGTGCACCGTCAGGTGCCAACCCGTCTGTATCCGGCCTCTCTACCAACGGCCCACATCTTGCTAGTGCCTTCCCAATCAATGACATGGCATTTTGCTGTTAGTCATTTCAAGGCTTCACCCGGCGGTGCACCGCCTGGGTCGTTTTTGGGGAGTGGTCGCACATGCACAGCCTTTTATCACCGGGTATCCGCCTGCTGGGGCGGTTCGGCTTTGCGCGCAAGTTCCAGATTCTATTCTTCCTGTTCATGCTGCCCCTGGCGGGCAGCCTGTGGATGATCGGCTCGGACTATCGCGACAAACTGACCGTGATTTCCAGCGAGCAATCCGGCGTTCGCCAACTGCTGGCCCTGGATGGCCTGGACGGCCAGTTGACGGCGCAGCGCAACCTGGCCGCACGCTGGAAAGCCGCCGATATCCTGCACGCCCCGACCCCGGCGGCGAAGGCGGCGATGGACAAGGTCGATGCGAATTTCCCACTGATCCTGCAGAGCCTGCAAGCCCTGGGGGATTCACTCAAGGCCCGGAATGCCGGCGCCGACGTGCTGGCCCGCTTCGATGCGTTGCAGGCCACGGTCAAGGGCATGGACTCCCAGTCTCTGCGCACCGTGGGCTGGTGGCCGGACGGTTACGACCGTTTCACCTCGGCCCTGACCGCCATGCAAACCCTGCGCGAACAGATCACCCTGGACGCCGGCCTGATTCTCGACCCGTGGCTGGAAACCTACCTGTTGATGCAGATTTCCACCCAGTACACGCCGGACCTGATCGAGCGCATCGGGCGCATGGCCAGTGTCGGCCAGTCGTCCATCGCCTCGGGGCAATTCACCTTGCAAAGCCGTTTGCAGATGCGTGACCTGCGCGGCCGTATCGGCGATGCGCGGGACAAATTGGTCAAGGCGGCGGCCTCGCTCAAGGCCAAGCAATATGCCGGCCTGGAACCCTGGACCACCCAGTACGACACCAGCCTGCAACGCCTGGACAACGAACTCAAAGTGCTCGACGACGGCGTGTTCGGCGGCACCATCAAGCTTGATACCGCGGCCTTTGAAACCAGTGTCGACGGCATGCTCGACAGCCTGGGCGCGCTGCGTAACCAATCCCTCGACTCGCTGGATGCGCGCCTGGGTCACTACCGTGACCGTTCGTTGCAGAAATTTGTCCCCGTCGCGGCCCTATTCAGTCTGCTGGCCCTGGCCGCGCTGTACCTGTTCATGTGCCTGCAAGCCTCGATCCGCCGCAGCGCCAGCGGCATCACCACCCTGGCCGAGTCCCTGCGCGACGGCAACCTGTGCGTGGAGGTGGCGGTGGAAGGGCGCGACGAACTCGCGGCCATCAGCACCGCGCTGAACGTGGCGGTGGTGCAACTGCGCACCAGCCTGCTGGGGGTCAATCACGAGACGCAGCAACTCGGCTCGGCGGTGCTCACCCTCAATTCGCAATCGGGCAGCACCCTTACCGAAGTCGAAGACCAGCAACACCAAATCAGCCAGATTGCCGCCGCTGCGACCCAGCTGGCCGCCACTTCCCTGGGCGTCGCCAAAAGCTGCGAGCACGCCTCGGGCAGTGCCCAGCAGACCCGGCGTATTGCCGAAGACAGCAGCCGTGACAGCCAGCGCACCACGGCCAGCATCCAGCAACTCAACCAACGCCTGACTGATACCGCCGATGCGCTGGAGCAAGTCAGCCAACAGGGCCAGCAGATTCAGTCGGTGGTCGACACCATTCGCGGCATCGCCGAACAGACCAACCTGCTGGCCCTCAACGCCGCCATCGAAGCCGCGCGCGCCGGCGAGCAGGGCCGTGGTTTTGCGGTGGTGGCCGATGAAGTGCGCAGTTTGTCGCAGCGCACCCAGGCCTCCACCGCACAGATCGCCGGTACCGTGGACAGCCTGCGCGCCACGGTCAGCCAGGCGGTCACCCTGATGGGCGCCGCGTGTGAACAAGCGCTGGCGGATGCGGAGTCCGTCACCGGGCTGGGCACCCGTCTGGGCGAGATCGCCGGGGCGGTGCAGCAGGTGACCGACACCCTGGCGCAGATCGCCACCGCCGTCGAGGAACAAGCGGCGACGGCGGATGAAGTGAGCGGCAACATCCAGCAAGTGGACCAGGCCGCCGGGCGCTTGCTCGACGGTGCGCGGGCAGTGAACCGCGCAGCCGACACCCTGATCAAAGGCAGCCAGGCGTTGAGCGATAACACGGCGCGGTTCCGCCTGGGCTGAGCAATGGGATGAACCTTCGGCGGATATGGGGCTCACTTGTCAGGTAGCCCTGTGTTCTTGCCGAAAGGAATCCGCATGCCCGCCACGCCCCTCCCGCACGGCCCCGTGATTCGCGAACTGAGCCTGCGCGCCGTCATCACCGGCACCGTGCTCGGCATTCTGCTCACGCCCTCCAATGTGTACGCCGGGTTGAAGATCGGCTGGTCGTTCAACATGTCGATCATTGCCTTGCTGATCGGCTATGCCATCTTCCAGGGATTGGCCAAGCGTGCCGCCGAACCACTGCCGTGGACCTTGCACGAAAGCAATATAAACCAGACCGTCGCATCGGCCGCCGCGTCGATCATTTCCGGCGGGTTAGTGGCGCCGATCCCGGCCTATACCTTGCTCACGGGCAACCAGTTGGACGCTGTGCCGATGATCGCGTGGGTGTTCTCGGTCAGTTTCCTGGGCATTTGGATCGCCTGGTATCTACGGCCGTCTCTGCTGAATGACCACGCGTTGAAATTCCCCGAAGGCATGGCCACCCTGGAAACCCTGTTGCACATTTACAACCACGGTCGCGAAGCCGCGACGCGTTTGAAGGTGCTGCTCAGCGCCGCGCTGCTCTCCGGTTTGGTCAAGTGGGTCGATACCTTTATGTGGGCGTTCCCGCGCTGGTCGCCCAGCGCGCACTTGGAGCGCCTGACGTTCACTGCCGACCCTTCGCTGTTGCTGGTGGGCTTTGGCGGCATCATCGGCATTCGCGTGGGCCTGACCCTGCTGCTCGGCGCCTTGCTCGCCTGGGGCGGGCTGGGCCCCTGGTTGTTGGCGCAACACCTGGTGACATTGCCTGCGGACAGCAGCGGCCCACAGTTCGCCGCGCTGGTGGAGTGGTTGCTGTGGCCGGGTGTGAGCCTGATGGTGTGTTCCACCCTGGCCTCGTTGACGATACGTTTGTGGGGTTTGTACCGATCGACCCAGTCCAGCGGCGGCTCGACGTGGACCCTGCCCAAGCCCGGGCCTGCCGCTGGGTTCGCGCTGTCGATCGGGCTGGTGGTGAGCCTGCAGGCGCTGCTGTTCGGCATCGACCTGGGGATGGCGTTGCTCACCATTCCGCTGGCGATCTGCCTGGCTGCCGTCGCCGCGCGCGTGGTGGGAGCCACCGGCATCCCGCCCATCGGTGCCATCGGCCAACTGTCCCAATTGAGCTTCGGCATCGTTGCGCCGGGGCAGGTGCCGATCAACCTGATGAGCGCCAATACCGCTGGCGGTTCAGCCGGGCAATGCACGGACCTGATGAACGATTTCAAGGTGGGCAAGGCCATTGGCGCCACACCGCACAAACAAGTGATCGCGCAGATCCTGGGG
>Ga0157369_10003270_pt1 | contig 19304 bp, 13 predicted proteins | sample C25metaG_FD_113461 | JGI IMG/M metagenome (GOLD analysis project Ga0157369, IMG submission 113461) | Corn rhizosphere microbial communities from Kellogg Biological Station, Michigan, USA - C2-5 metaG | ecosystem: Host-associated > Plants > Roots > Rhizosphere > Soil | place: USA: Michigan... | reverse complement strand
GCCACTCGATCCACGCGGCTTTGAGCCACTCCGGGCACGGTGCGGCGAGATGCCACACCGTATTCAGCGAGGACACGTCGTAGCGGGACCGCACGTCCTCCGGGAGCCGCCAGATGCGGCCCATCATCGCCGGCACGAGGTAGACCCAGGTGGCCTGATGTTTCTCGACCAGGCGCAGCGTCTCCTCGGCGTCGAACCGTGGCATCAAGACCAGCGTCGCGCCTTGGAAGAGGCCGGCGAACGCCGAGCTGAACGGGCCGTTGTGATACATCGGCCCGGGCATCAGGGCAATGCCGTCCGGCGTGTGCTGCCACACGCCGGCCACGGGTTGGTGGACACCAGGAGTGCCGGCCAGGATCAGCTTCGGCCGACCGGTGCTGCCGCCCGACGTCGGAGCCTTCCATGAGGGTGAGATGCGTGGTGGCAGCGGTGTGTCGTCGTCACTGTCCAGCAGAGCGGCCCCGTCGTAGACCGGTCGATTGACATCGAGGTTGCGGTCGGCAACCACGATCGGTGCATCGGCGAGCTCGACGATCGCCTGCAGCTCGAGCGCCGGCAGTCGCGACGAGACCGGCTGCGGCACCGCACCCACCTTCCAGCAGGCGATACATGCCTCGATGAACTCGACGCTGTTGGGTAGCCCGATCGTGACGAGCCGGCCTTCGGTGACTCCGCGCGCTTGCATTCCGCGCGCCATCCGGTTGGTCCGGGACTCGATCTCCCGCCATGAGCGCGAGACGTCACCGCAGATGACGGCCGGTCGGTCGCCGCGGATCGCGGCCAGCCGGCCGATGTGCACACCGAGCGGCGTCGGTCCGGCTTCGGTGGTCGATGTCATGGCTGCTCTCCGTAGACGGTTGCTCGTAACCGGCGCGACGTACGACGCAGTGGCTCGCGCGGATGCACCACGAGTGCGAGCAGTGCGGCAACGACTGCGCCGTAGACGACGACGATGCTGATCGAGGAGTGCGAGGCGACGGCGCCGGCCGTCAGCAGACCGAGCGGGATCGTGCCACCGAATCCCATCATGTAAAGCGCCATCACGCGACCGCGCACGGCGTCGTCGAGGTGCTCCTGCAGCCTGGTCGACAACGTGGTCACCGTGGCGAAGTAGAAGAAGCCGACCAGGAAGACGACGGCGTACGCCGGTGCAGCCGCACGGAGCAGGGCGAAAGCGAGCAACGCCAGCGCAAAGCAGCCGAGGCCCATGGGAATGACCCGGTCGCGCCGGTAGCCGACGAGCACCGTGCCGACCGCGATCGCGCCCGACGCGGCGCCGAGACCGAAGCTCGCGTAGAGGAAGCCATAGGCGACGCCGGTCACGTCGAGGTGCAGGTTCTGCGCCGCAATCACCGGCATCAGGCCGATGAACGGCAGGCAGAAGAACGAGATCGCCGCGATGGTCAGAAGCACAGTGCGCACGAGCGAGTCATGCCGAGCGACGGACACACCGCCGAGCAGCCGGCGGATGCCGCGCTCACCGCCGGCGGGTCGTTGCTGCGCGACGCTACGAATCGACAGTGTGCCGGCGACGGCGAAGAGATAGCTCGCCGCGTTGACCGCGAAGACACCGCTGGCGTGGATGCTGGGCAGCAGCAGACCGCCGATCGCCGGTCCGATGACGCGGGACAGGTTCATCTGCACCGACTGCAGCGAGATGGCGCCGGGGAGGTCGCTGCGCGGCACGAGGTTGGGCAGCAGGCTGGACATGGGCGGACCGTTGAGCGCGCCGCCGACGCCGATCGCAAGGACCACCAGCAAGATCAGCGCTCGCGACGGATGCGACGTCGCCGCCACCCAGGCGAGCAGCGCGGAGAACGTCATCTGTTCGATGTTGGTCGCAACCAGCATCCGGCGCCGGTCGACGACGTCGGCGAGCACGCCGCCGACCGGCGCGAGGAGCAGCACCGGCCCCATCTGCGCGAAGCCGATCAGTGCCACGAACGAGGCCGAGTGCGACAGCCGGTAGGCGAAGGCGCCCAGCGCGACGTTCTGCATCCAGGTGCCGACGTTGGACGAGAACATCGCGACCCAGAGCACCCGGAAGTCGCGCGAACGCAGGGCCGAACGGGCAGTGCCGGGCCGCTCTTCGAGCTCATCCGGACCGACCGGGACGTCACCCTCGACCGTCGCTTCTTCGATGACGAGGTCTTCGCCGGGGTGGGCCCGCAGGCTGCTGCGTACCCCGACTCGACCCACCCTTGCAGTATGCCGAACGTCGTTCGGTTTTTCGACCGTCTTACCGAGGTGAGGCGGTTAGGCCGCTGCCAATGCTGCCTGCAACCGCTCGTGCAAGATCGACGCCAGACCGTGACGGAAGCGCACTCCGGCGAGTGAGGGTCCGAAGATCTCATGCTTGTCGGCCAGCGCTTGCGCCCACAGTTGGAGCAGATGCACTGGCTCCCAGAGTCGGAGCCGATCTTCGTCCAGCGGCTGTCGGCGCCGATAGGTGGCCAGGTAGCGGCGAGCGAGAAGCGGGCCAATTCCGCCGAGCACCGCCCGCTCGGCCGCGGACGGCGCGGCGGTGCCGATGACGCGGAACAGCAGGAGAGTCCGGGCGACGTCGCCGTGCGGGTCGCCGATGCCTGCGTCGGTCCAGTCGATCACCGCCAGCCGGCGACCCTGGACGAGCACGTTGAAGGGATGGAAGTCCCCGTGGCAGACCGTCCGCCTCCCTTCCTCGAGCTGCGGCAACAGCCGCTCGACGGCGCCGAGCCCGGCCCGCAGAGCGGGATCCGGCAGCAGCGTCAACAGATGCCGCGGCAGTGCGAGCCGCCGCTCCGCCAAGGACCAGTCCGGCCCGTCGGCCCAAGGCGGCACCGGCAGTGCGTGCAGTGCCGCCGCAGCCTGCGCCAGGCGCCGGACCAGCGCCGGCAGCCGCCACGGCCGGCTGGTGAAGACCGCGGTCATCGTTCGTCCCGGGGCGCGGGCGACCACCTGCACCGGGAACTCGTCCACCTCGCCCGGGGGCAGCAGCGCCACCGGTCGCGGCGCCGGGTAGCCGTGGTCGGCGCACCAGGTCTGAAGTCGTGTCTCACGGTCAGCGGCTGGGTAGCGCTCCGCGTTCGGCGGAGCCCGGAGGATCAGCGGCTGTCTCCACTCCGCGGGCAACGTCTCCCCGGCGAACTGGGCAGCCACGACAATCGCGTCGAAACCGTCACCGACGGCACCGGGCGGTGCGGCGTCGATGACGGCGCCGTCGTACTCCCGGCTCAACCAGTGGCGCAAGGACACAGCAATCTGCACCGCGCGGTCGACGTCGCTGGGCACCCGAGCATCATTCCGCACCCCCCGTTGACCCTGCTGTGACCGATGCAGCACGATGCGCACTACTCGACAGCTGGAGGACTCGCAATGGCCGTGGATGGCAAGTACGACGTCACGATGAACACGCCGATGGGCGCGCAGAAAGCGACCATCGAGTTGGCGACGGAGGGCACGAAGCTGTCCGGGAAGATGTCGAGCATGATGGGCGCCATCGACTTCGAAGGCCTTGCAGACGGCAACAACTTGACCTGGACGGCCAACGCGAAGACACCGATGGGCGACATGGCCGTCGAGTGTTCGGCAGTCGTCGACGGCGACTCGTTGACGGGCGAGGCGAAGATGGGCACGTTTGGCACTGCATCGTTCACCGGCGCCCGCACCGGCTGACGCCAGTCTGGCTACGCGGGCCTACTCGCCCGTCTCCCCGTCGATCGCTTCGCGCAGCAGATCGGCGTGCCCGTTGTGCCGCTGCGCAACGCGGCGGCGGTCAGCGATCGCGAGCCGTCGACCGTCTCCTGCCACAGCCCGCGCAGCTGGTCAGGGCTGTCGTCGAATGACGAGTGCCAGTCCCAGTCAGGGTCCGAGTTCCAGTCCACCTCCGACCAGGGCGGCTGCCGTTCGTTGCCCTCGAGCACTTCGGAGAACCACCACAGCCCGACGAGAGCGAGGTGCTTCAACATCCCGCCCAGCGTCATGCTCGACGCCGAGATCGTCGTCTGTAGACCGGCGGCATCGACACCGTTGGTTTTCCATGCGAACGTGGCGCGCTGGTAGTCGAGGAAGCCGAGAAGCGTCGCCACCTCGTCCGCCGCGATCGGTGGCTCCGGACGTCCGTGGTCATCAATCACCGTCATGCCGCGATTGTGGCGCCTGCGGGCGGCCGAGGTAGGCGTTGGTGACCAGGTCGGGCTGACGGCGGAGTTCAGTCGCGGCCGCTTCGAGCACGACGCGACCGGCGTTGAGCACGTAGGCGTAGTCGGCGAACTCCAGCGCATGTTCGACGTGTTGCTCCGCGAACACGATCGCGCAGTCGGTCTCGGACTGCCAGTCGGCGAGTGCCTTGAAGAGCTCGACGATGGTGGCCGGTGCCAGTCCGAGGCTCAACTCGTCGATGAGCAACAGCTTGGGAGAGCGGGCCACGGCGCGGGCGAGCGCGAGCAGTTGCTGTTCACCGCCGGAGAGCGTGCCCGCGGGTCGGTCCCAGACGCGCCGGAGTGCCGGGAACTGCTCCCGCAGTTGCTCTCGGCGGCGGCGACTCGCGCCGGCGACCCGCAGGTTGTCTGCTGCCGATAGTGACGTGAAGACCTTGTGATCCTGCAGGACGTGCGCAACGCCGCGGCGTGCTAGCAGGTGTGCGTGCCGCTTCGTCGTGCCGAGGACGTCGAGCTCACCGTGCACCGTCGAGAGTGCACCGGCCAGGGCCAGCAACGTCGTCGTCTTGCCGGCGCCGTTGGGTCCGAGCAATGCCACCCGTTCCCCGGCCCGGACATCGAGGTCGATGTTGCGTACGACGACGGTGTCGCCGTAACCCAACGAGACGTCATGGGCATGCACCAGCTCCGGCAGACTGGCCGGCTCGAATTGGCGGTCACGTCCGATGTCGGCGGTGTCGCTGCGCGCGCCGCCCAGATATGCCGCGGTGACACGAGCATCTGTGCGCACACGCGCGGGCGGGCCGTCGTACACGACCTCGCCCAGGTCGAGCACGATGACACGGTCACAGACCTCCAGCACGAGGTCGATGTCGTGATCGACCAGCACGACTGTCGTCCCGCCATCTCGGATCGACCGAATCCTGTCGACGAGGCGTTCGCGCTCGTCCCGGTCGAGGCCGGCGGCCGGCTCGTCGAGCAGCAACAGTGATGGTCGGCCGGCAAGAGCTCGCGCGAGCGCAACGGTCTTGCGCTCGCTCGGGCCGAGGTCGCCGGCGATCCGCTGGTCAGAGTCGACCAGCCCGACGTCTGCCGACGCCGATCCGTCGCCGGCAACGAGGACGTTCTCTGCGACGGTCATGTCGTCGAAGAGCTCCACTGACTGGAACGTTCGGGTGACTCCCAGCCGCGCCCGTCTGTGCGGCGGAAGACCGCCGAGGTCCGATGCGCGAAAGGAGATAGCGCCGCCCGCGACGGACACGAATCCCATGACCGCCTCGATCAATGTCGTCTTGCCGGCCCCATTGGGACCGATGAGCCCGGTGACCGTGCCGGTGGCGACGGACAGCGTGACATCTCGCAGCACGTCGGTGCTTCCGAAGCGCACTGTCACGTTGTCGAGCTGCAACAGATCGGTCATGGTCGGCGCCTCAACAATCGAGCGCCGCGGTCGGCCAGCCCGGAGATGCCGTCCGGCGCGACCACGGCGAAGATGACGACCGCGACCCCGCTCGCGAACAACTGGTAGCGGCCCAAGCCCGCGGCGCGGTCGAGCGCTGTGAAGGCGATGCCGCTGGCGAACAACGCCCCGCCGGCAACCGCGCCGCTGACCCGTCCGATGCCCCCGACGTATGCGACCGCGACCAGCCCCAGCGACACGAAGACGTCAAACGAACCAAACGACAACTGCGTCTGCTGCCAACCGAGCATCGCCCCGCCAAGGCCGGCGACGAATGCCGACAAGGCGAAGCCGGTGAGCTTCGTCGTCGTGACTGCGACACCTGCGGCCTCGGCGGCGCGCTCGTTGGCGCGGGCGGCGAGCATTCGGCGGCCGAGAGCGCTGCTTCGCAGCCAGGTGATGCCGGCAGCAACGACGCACAAGATGACGAGTGCCAGGATGGCAAACGACAGCCGTGGAAAGCCTGAACCGCTTGTCCCAGGTCCCAGATGCGCGCCGAAGAGCGACGGCGCCGACACGCGGGTGCCGGCGAGACCGCCGGTGACGCGCGGGTCCTGGAAGATCAGGGCCTCGACGGCAATTCCGCCGGCGAGGGTGGCGACCGCCAACGCCGTGCCGCGCACCCGCAGTGCGGCGCCGCCGATCACGACGCCGGTGACGGCTGCCACCGCTGCTGCCACCAAGGCGTCGAGCGGAAACGGCACTCCCAGGTCCTGCTGCACCTTCGACAAGACGAAGCCGGCCACGCCGGCGAAGGCCATCTGCGCCAACGACAGCTGGCCCAGGTAGCCGGTGAGGACGACGAGCGAAAGGCAGAAGACCGCGCCGATGATGCTGGTGGCCAACGCGAGTCGATAGACGCCGTGGGTCGTGGCCAGGAACACGACTCCGGCCGCAAACAACAGGGCGATGCCGAGCGCCGGATGCCGGGGACGGCCGACATTGGGAAGTCGCCGTATGACGACAGACCCGCGCGCCGGCACGAGACTCCCACGAGCGATCGCAACGACGACGACGAGCAGGAGCGGCAGCGCCTGGCTGATTCCGGTCGCCGGCAGCCAACTCGCGTGCACCTGCGCTTCGACCAGCTCGGACTGGGCCATCCCGATGCCCAGCGCAGCGGCAACGGTTCCGGCGAACGACGTCAACCCGCCGACGAGAGCCGCGGCGAGAGCCGGCACGACCAGCAGTGTGAAGGTGACCGGGTCGAGGGTCGTGATCGGACCGACCAGGATTCCGGCAACCGCCGCCAGTGCGCCGGCCAGAGCCCAGTTCGCGGCCGCGATGGCGTCCGGCGACCGACCGAGCAGCGCAACGGCGGTTTCGTCCTCAGCAGCCGCCCGGCTGGCGAGACCGAAGCCGGTGAAGCGGTAGACCGCCCAGAGGGCGGCGGCAGCAATCACGACGATGGCCGCGAGGTAGAGCCGGTCCTCGGGCAGCCGCACCGAACCGATGACCAGGGGTCGGTCCGGGAGCACGGTAGGGACGGAGACCGAGTCTGCGCCCATTTGAACGGTCACGATCGCCTGCAGCGCAACCATGAGTCCGACCGTCGCCACCACCCGAGACAGCGCCGGGGCGGTGCGCAACGGGCGGAAGACAAGCCAGTAGCAGACGAGATCGAACACCGCGGCCGTGGCGACGGCCACCACCGCCGCGGCCGGTGTCGGCAACGCGGCGACGTGCACCAGGCCCGCGGCCCCCGGCAGGGGAAGGAGCAAATCGCCGGTCGTTCGCAGACCGACGAAGACATACGTCGCGTACATGGTCACAGCGCCGTGCGCGAAGTTGATGACGCCGGAGGCGCGGTAGGTCAGCAGCAGCCCGAGCGCCAGGGCGCCATAAACCGCACCGGATCCGAGTCCGAGCAGCAGGAACTGAACGTAGGTCGAGATAGCACAAAGAATGGCGGTTCAGTCGCCAGTTGCAGCGCATCTGAGGGCGCGCGGCGACAATCGATGCATGCACCGCCTGATCCGGAGGTCGGCTGTCCTGACCGCCGCCGTGTTGTCCCTCGCTGCGTGTTCGCACGGCTCGGGCTCGAGCGGTGCGCAGCAGGCACCCACTGCGCCGGCCGCCGGCATCGTCATCGGCCTCATCAACACGGAGGACGCCCCGGTCGGCTCGTTCCCCGACTTGCGTCGCGGTGCTCTTGTCGCAGAGCACTACGTCAACGACGCGTTGCACGGCGTCGCGGGCAAACCGATCAAGCTCGTCGCATGCACCACTACGGGCACGCCGGAGTCGTCTCAGGCATGCGCCAACCAGTTGCTGGCCACCCACCCTGTTGCGGTGATCGGCGGCGTTGACCTCGGCGCGGCTTCGTCACTCCCGCCGTTGCAAAACAACCACATTCCTTATGTGGGCGGGACGCCTGCAGCTACCGATCCGTTGACGAGCGGCGGCTCCTACATGCTCACTGGTGGAACGGCGACTGAGGTGCTCGGCGAGGTTGGTTACGCCACCGACACGCTGCACGTCAAGAACCTTGCCGTCGTCTACTCCGACGTCCCGGGGCTGCTCTCACAGGCGGCGACGTTGCTCACCAGCATCGTGCGCAAGAAGGGCGTCTCGCAGTTCAAGCTCTTCCCGGTCGAAGGCAACACCCCCGATGTCGTCCCGGTCCTGTCGGCCGTTGCTGCCCGCCACCCTCAGGCCGTCATCGCGGTGTTTCCGGCCCAGGACTGCAGCCGCATCATCCAGGGTGTTGCCGCGGTCGGGCTCAAGACGACGATGATGTACCCCAGCTTCTGCGGCTCGCAGTCGGTGATCAGCGCCGCGGGCAACTCCCTGAACGGCAGCATCATCGCGTCCGGCTATCTGCCGTTCACCGACACCGCCGACACCGAAGTGTCGACGTACCTCTCTGCGGTCCACACGTATGACGCGAGCCTCAAGCCGTCGCTGTTGTCGCAGGCGGGATTCAGCGATGTCGTGGTGCTGCAACATGTGCTCGCCGCGATCAAGGGTCCGGTGACGGCAGCAGCAGTGTCAACGGCGTTCAAGGCGACGCAGCAACAGCCGGGCTTCATGAGTCACGCCTTCACCTGTGACGGTAAGCAGATTCCATTGCTGCCGGGGCTGTGCAACACCTTCGCGCAGATCAACGTCGTGGACGGTGGTCGGCTCAAGCCGGTCGGGGGTTGGATCGACACCGGTCCGATCGCGCGCCTCGTCGGGTGACGGCTCGATAGGTTGCGCACGTGACGACGACCCGCCCTTCCCGCCGAGACTTGTTCCGTGCCGCCGGCGTAGTCGGTGCGGGTGCCGTTGTTGCCGGGCGATCGACACCGGCCGCCGCGGCCGCTGCATGTGTCGACGACAAGCTCGGCCAGATCGAGCACATCGTGATCCTGATGCAGGAGAACCGGTCCTTCGACCACTACTTCGGGAGCTATCCCGGCGTGCGCGGATTCGACGACCGCAGCGCCCCTGACGGCCTCGCCGCGTTCCAGCAGCGATACGTCCCGCCTTCCACGCCGACCGGCTACCCCAACCCGATGCTTCCCTTCCATCTCGACACCGCTGTCACCCTGCCGCCGCGACAGGGTGAGTGCACCAACGACGTCGAGCACCAATGGGCCGGCCAGCACGACTCGTGGAACAAGGGCAAGAACAACAACTGGATGAACAGCCATCTCGCGACCGAGCCGGATGCGTTGCAAGCGGCGATCACGATGGGCTACTACGACCGGTCGGACCTCGCCTTCTACTACACGCTCGCGGACCACTTCACCATCTGCGACAACTACAGCTGCTCGATGATTGCCGGCACCGACATCAACCGGCTCTACTCGATGACCGGCACTATCGATCCCGACGGCTGGGACGGCGGCTGCCAGTTCCTCAACACCAAGATCGGCACTGTCCAGAACCCGGGTGCCGACCTCGGCACGGCGGGGCGATGGGTGCCCTACCCGCAGGTGCTCACGAAAGCCGGCATCTCGTGGAAGGTCTACGGCACGCCGGACGGGCAACTCGGTGACAACGTGCTCCGCTATTTCCCGCAATATCGCCCGATCGGCGGCGACCCCGCCCTGGCCGCGGCGGCCTTCGGCTCCAACACCTTCCCGGCGGACTTCGCGCTCGACTGCGCGAGCGGCCGGTTGCCGCAGGTGTCATGGCTGCTCGCCGACCTTGCCGACACCGAGCACGCGCCCGCGCCACCGGAATGGGGCATGAGCATCACGCACAACGTGCTCACCGCATTGGCCACGTCGCCGCTGTGGTCCAAGACGGCCCTCTTCATCACCTACGACGAGAACGGCGGGTTCTTCGACCACGTGCCGCCGTTCACGGCACCGGCGGGCACGCCGGGGGAATACCTCAACCAGAAGGCGCTGACCGCCGAGGCGCGTGCGGAGGCGACGACGGTCAAGGGCGTCGACCTGTCCGGCGAACCCATCGGACTCGGCTTCCGGGTGCCGATGTTGGTCGTGTCGCCGTTCTCGCGCAATCCCCAGCCGGGCGGTGGCCCGCTCGTCGACTCGACCCGCTACGACCACACCTCGACGCTGCGGTTCATCGAGACCTGGTCGCACGCGATCGGCAAGCCCGCGCCGATCCCCATGCGTGACGCGACCCGTCGGCGACCAGGGCTGTCGCCGTGGCGGCGCGGAGCGGTCGGCGACCTCACCGCCGCGATGAGCTTCGGCCGGCCCGCGGACGCGTCGCTGCCGACAGACGTGCTCGCCGTCGTGCCCAACCGGGCGGACCCCCGCGTGCTGACCGAATGCACGATCACCGGCACCATCGGGTCGCTGGCGACCCAGACCGAACCGATCGTGCAAGACCCGCAGATTCCGCCGACGATCGCTCAGCCGCGACAAGAGAAGGCCAAGGGAACGGTGCGCCGTCCGGTGCCGGCCAGCTGTGCGCCGGCGACGAAACCCACGCCGCGTCGGTTGATCCACGGCGATCGTGGCGGCCGGCTTGCCGACACCGGTGACAGCACGCCGCCGGCAGTGCTCGGCGGTCTGACGTTGGCTGCGGCGGCAATGCTGGCGCTGCGCCGCCGGATCAGCGAGGACTGATCGTCACATCTGCGCTGCGGCGGGGATGACGTGCTTGCCGAGGATCTCCAACGGCGTGATCGAAGCGACATCCGGCACTGACCCGTGGTAGTGGCTGATGCCCAGTCCGGCCAGCCGCTGCATCTCGCTGACGAGCCGGTCGACCTTCTCGCCGTCCGCGCCGGGATCGAGCGGACCCATCACCGTCTTGATGACGTCGTCGTAGTCGCGGCCCACGTCGTCACAGTGCCGGTGTAGCACTTCGAGCTTGTGCTCCAACTCCGGGCCGACGAACAAGTTGCACGCCTGGGCATACTTCGCGACCAACTTGAGCGTCTTCCGCTCTCCACCTCCGCCGATCAGGATCGGCGGGTGCGGGCGTCGCAGTGACTGCGGCGCATTGAGAGTGCGGTTCAGCCGGTAGTGCTTGCCGTCGTACGCCGCATCACTGTCACTCCACATCTGCAGGCAGATCTGCAGCGCCTCTTCGAGCCGCTCGAACCGCTGGCCGGTCGACGGGAAGTCGAGCCCGAGCCCGTGTGCCTCGCCCTCGAACCATGCGGCGCCGATGCCGAGCCATGCACGGCCTTGCGAAAGCACGTCGAGGGTTGTCACCGCTTTTGCCAACAGACCCGGTTCGCGATAGACGACGGCCGTGACCCAGGCGAGCAACTCGATGCGTGACGTGCGACCGGCCAGATATCCGAGCGTGGTGTAGGCCTCGAGCATCTCGTTCTCGGGTGGACCGATGTGGCCGATCTGCCACACGTGGTCCATCACCGAGAGCTTGGCGAAGCCCTGCTCTTCAGCGGTCGCGGCCACCCGGGCGAGGTCCTCGGCGAGAGTGGGTGGCCCGCCCGGCCAGGTGAAGTTGGAAACGTGAAGGCCAACCTGCATGAGCGTCTCCTCGACGGCGTCAGGTCCACCGTATCGAGGTCTACTCGCCGCCCGATCGGGCATCCCAAGACAGAGACGTCACGACTACGAGCGAGGAGGCAACGATGCCAAGGGCGCAGATCAAGGACGAGCGGCAGTACCAGGCGCTTCGTCGCGAAGGTGCGAGCAAGGAGAAGGCGGCCCGCATCGCCAACGCGTCCGCCGGCTCTTCCCGTTCCTCGACCGGCCGCAAGGGCGGCAAGGCGGGCAGCTACGACGACTGGTCGAAATCAGATCTGATGGGCCGTGCCAAGGAGATCGGCATCGAGGGGCGTTCCAAGATGAACAAGAGCGAGCTCGTCAAGGCGCTGCGAAACCACTAGGCATCCGCGGCTAGTGCGGGGGTCGGTGCGTCGACCTCAGTCGCCGCGGCGGACGGCGGCGGCGCTGCGTGTTTGGGCAGCAGTGTCGTCGCGATGGCGGCTACTGCAGTCACCGCCGCCGCGACGAGGAAGGCGCGGTCGAACCCATCGGTCAGCCCGACGGCATGCAGGTGCGCGCCGGGTCGTCCCCCGACGACGTCGGCCGCACGCGCTGTCGCCAGAGTCGCGAGCGCGGCCAGCCCGATCGATCCACCGACTTGGCGGGAAGTGTTCAAGACACCGGATGCCAGCCCGGCGAGCTGCATCGGGACGCCGCTGGTCGCTGCCGCGGCAAGCGGGGTGAAACACAAGCCGGTGCCGAACGTCGTCAGGAGGCTTCCGGGCAGCACGCCGCCGACGTACGAACTACCGGCAGACAAGGTGCTGAGCAGAGCGAAACCGGCGGCGCCGAAGACGAGCCCGATCATCAACACGCGTCGCGGGCCGAGGTCGGTCACCAGCCGGCCGGCGAGCTGGGCGCCGATGATGATGGTCACGCCCATGGGGAAGAAAAGTAAGCCGGCTCGAATCGGGCTGTAGTGATGCACCTCCTGCAAATACAGCGTGAGGAAGTACCACATCGAGAAGAACGCGGCGCCGAGCAACGCCATCACGATGTTGGCCACCGACAGCGAGCGCGACTTGAACAATGTCAGCGGCATCAACGGTGCCCGGGCGAACCGGGCCTGGACAAGCACGAACGCCGCCAGCAACACGACGCCGACAACCAGTGGCACGATCGTCTGCGCGGATCCCCAGCCGTGCGTGTCGGTGCCGACGATGCCGTAGACCAACGCGCCGAGGCCCGCGGTCGCGGTGAGAGCTCCGGTTATGTCGAGGCTCCGCTCGCCGTCGAGTCGCCGTGTCTCGGTCAAGAACAGATACGACGCGAGGATCGCGAGCACGCCGATCGGGACGTTGACGAAGAACACCCATCGCCACGACAGGCCCGAGGTCAGAATGCCGCCGAGGAGCGCGCCGGAGGCGCCCCCCGCGCCTGCAACCGCACTCCACAAACCCAGCGCCCGGTGTCGCTCCCGGCCGTCCGTGAAGGTGGTCATGATGATCGTCAGAGTCGCCGGTGACAGCACGGCACCGCCAAGCCCCTGCGCTGCGCGAGCGGCGGTCAGCTCGCCGGACGTTTGGGCGAGGCCGCCGAAAAGGCTTGCGACGGAGAACAACGCAAGACCGGCGATGAACACGAGCCGGCGCCCATAGAGATCGGCGGCACGGCCGCCGAGCAGCAGGAACCCGGCGAAGGTCAGGACATAAGCATTCACGACCCATTGCAAGCCGGACTGCGAGTAGTGCAGATCGCCGCCGATCGACGGCAGCGCGACGTTCACGATGGAGACATCGAGCACCACCATGAACTGCGCCACGCACACAAGTGCGAGGACCAGCCCGGCCGGCGCGCGCCCTTGACGCGCCGCGGCAAACGTCGCCCTTGTCTGCGTCATGTCGGCCAGCCTATGTCGGGCGACCGTCAGTTTTTTCCTCTCGAAGGCCGGCGTCCGGTGTGACCTGTCGCACCACCGGCCGGGCAAACCCGACACGTCCGAACGCGTCGCCGACGGCGCTGATCACTGCCTCGACATGGGATTCCGGTACCAGACCAATGGCGCTGCCACCGAAGCCGGCACCGGTCAGCCGGGCGCCGAGCGCGCCGTTGCGCAACATCGTTTCGACCGCGAGCTCGAGCTCACGGCAGCTGACGTCGAGGTTGTCCCGCAGCGATTCGTGCGAGGCCACCAGCAGCTGCCCGAGCCGCTCCCAGTCCGATGCCCGCAATGCCACCGTGGCAGCCCGCACGCGAGCGTTCTCCGACTCGACGTGCCTGATCGCGCGCCGGTGGACGTCTGAGTCGTCCGCCTCGAAAAGCCAGCGTTGTCGCTCCGCGTAGGCGCCGTCTGCCAGCGAGTGCCGCACCATCGTGTCGACGACCACCATGGTGAAGCCGTGTGCCTGCGCCTCGAACGGGATGTGTTCCCACTCGCACGTGCCGCAGTTGAGGAGCAATGCGTGCCCGGCTCGCGCGTGCACCGAAACGAGCTGGTCCATCACGCCGCACGGCACACCGACGACATCATTCTCGGCGGCCCGCGCAACCGCCGCGATCTCATCGTTGGTCAATCCCAGAGTGAAGGCGTCGGACAGCGCGGCCGCCACCGCACACGCCAGCGCAGCGGAAGAGGCGAGGCCGGCGCCTTCGGGCACGTCGCCCGCCACGCTGACGTCGGCGCCGCCGACATCGTGGCCCCGGCCGCGCAGCACGGCGACGACACCGGCGACGTACGCCCACCAGCCATCCAACCGGCCACCGTCGACGTCGGCGAGGCCCACCTCGATGACCTCGTCCGGATGTTCCCGGCTGCGGATGTGCAGGGAGTCCCGGCCGGTGGCGACAGCGGTGGCGGTGGTCCGCAGTCCGATGGCGAAGGGGAGCGCGAGGCCGCCGGCGTAGTCGGTGTGCTCGCCGATGAGGTTGATCCTCCCGGGCGCCGACCGCATGGCCGGAAGGTAGCGCGGCCTTCGGTGCGATGGCAGGCTGCGCCTCGTGCCGGAAGAACTTCTCGATCGCGCCGCCGAGGCGATGACGTTCCTCAAAGGCGCGTCGGTCGCCGCTCGCACGCCGCTATCGGTCACCGCCGCCGCCGTCGGTGGTGAGCCGGTGTCCTTCGCCGCGGCGATGCAGTTGCCGTTCCAGCCGTTCGCGGTAGGCGACGCGTGGGGTGCGCCGTGGGACACGTGGTGGTTCCATCTCACGGGCGTCACCGGCGCGGCCGGACAAGCGGTCGTCTCCATCGACCTCGGGGGTGACGCGACGGGCTTCGCCGCAGAAGGCCTGCTCTATCGCAACGGAGAACCCGTCCAGGGTTTGGCCCGCCACCATCACGACTACCGGTGGGGTGAGTCAGCCGTCGCCGAGCCCGTCGACATCTTCGTCGAGGCCGCTTCAAATCCGCAGGCCTGGGTCAATGGCGGGCCGGCCGCACCACTGCCGGCCGGTGTGCAGTCCGGACCTCTTTTGTGGACACTGCGTCGGGCTGAGGTCGGCACGTTGCATCCCGACGTACGCCGGCTGTTCTACGACCTGTCCGTGCTTCGCGATCTCGCAGCGTTGTCGGCGGAATGGAGGCCGGCTCTGGAAAAGGTGCTCGGCGAGCTCGACCTTGCCGATCTCGATGCAACGCTGCCGGCGGCACTGACGCAGGTGGACGCGAGTTGGCGAACCGGCGAGGCCCGGCGGCCGCGATTGTTCGCAATCGGCAACTCACACATCGACTCAGCGTGGTTGTGGCCGGTGCGGGAAACGCGGCGCAAGATCGCGCGCACGACAGCGAACTTGCTGGCCTACATGGACGAGTACGACGACTACCGATTCGCGATCAGCCAACCGCAACAGCTCGCGTGGTTGCGCGACGACCAGCCGGCATTGTTCGAGCGCCTGCGCCAACGTGTTGCCGATGGTCGCGTGCTCCCGGTCGGTGCGATGTGGGTCGAGCCGGACTGCAACATGCCGAGCGGGGAGTCGCTGATCCGGCAGATGCTTCACGGCCAACGGTTCTGGCGAGACCAGTTCGGGGTCGAAGCCGAAGAGGTGTGGTTGCCCGACGTTTTCGGTTATCCGGCGACACTGCCCGGTCTCATGCGCGGCGCAGGCATCAGCCGGTTCCTCACGCAAAAGATGTCATGGAACGAGACCAACCGGATCCCGCGCACCAGCTTCTGGTGGGAAGGCGTGGATGGCGCGCGAGTGCTCGCACATCTGCCCCCGGCTGACACCTACACGGGCAACACCGATGCCGCTCAGCTGGACGCGGCCGGTTCCCGGCTGGCCGAGCACGGTCTCGACGCCGGGATATACCTCTATGGCTTCGGTGACGGCGGCGGCGGTCCGACGAGATTGCAGATCGACCGGATTCGCCGGATGCGCGACGTCGACGCACTGCCGCGGGTCGACTCGGGCGTGAGCGTGTCCGAGTTCTGGGCCGAGCTTGCCCGCGACGCTGATCGCCTCCCGGACTGGGTCGGCGAGCTCTATCTGGAAAAGCATCGCGGCACCCTGACCACACAGGCGCGAGTCAAAGCGGCGAACCGTCGGCTCGAAGGTGAGCTTCACGAGCTCGAGCTGTGGGCGAGCACTGGTGACCTCGCCGCCTATCCGGCGACCGAGCTGGACGCAATGTGGTCGGAGCTGTTGTTGCATCAGTTCCACGACATGCTTCCCGGCAGCAGCATCGGATGGGTGCACAGCGACACGACCGCCGCCTACGACCGGATCAGCGCGCGAGCCGCTCAGCTGCGCGATGAGTTGCTGCAGCAGATCGTCGGTGTGGGCGACCACGATGTCGCGGTCAATGCTTCGCCATTCGCACGCGCCGAGGCTGCAGATGTCAACGGCGCTACCCGATGGGTCGAGGTTCCGCCGATGGCGGCCGCGCCGCTGTCCGGTGCCCCAGCCGACGGAGCCCCCAGGGCGGTCGAGGTCGGCAGCGACTTCATGGACAACGGCATCCTGCGAATCACCTGGGATGCCACCGGCGTCGTGACGAGCGTGATCGACCTGCGGGTGCGACGAGAGCTCGTTCGACCCGGCCGAGGGTTCGGGATGTTGCAGCTGCTCGACGATCGGCCGGCCGCGTGGGACGCCTGGGATGTCGACGCATGGACGATGGCGACCGCGATCGATCTTGTGTCCTGCGACTCGGTGGCGATTGTCGAGACCGGACCACTGCGCGGCGTTCTCGAAGTGCGCCGACGGGCCGGCGACTCGACGTTCGTCCAACGCATCACTGTGACGGCGGGATCGTCAAGGCTGGACTTCGAGACCGTCGTTGACTGGCACGAGAGGCACACGATGCTCAAGCTCGCATTTCCTGTCGACGTGCAGTCGCGCGTGCTGACCGCAGAGATCCAGTACGGCGCCGTCGATCGGCCGACCCACTCCAACACTTCGTGGGATGCGGCTCGCTTCGAGGTGTGCGCTCACCGCTGGGTCGACCTCCGGGAAAGTGAGTTCGGCGTGGCGGTGCTCAACGACGGTCGCTACGGCCATGACGTCTTCGACGGTGCGGTGCGGGTCTCGCTGCTGCGTAGCCCGACCTGGCCGGACGCCGACGCCGACCAAGGCCGGCATCGGGTCACCGTGAGCGTGCTCCCGCACGACGGCTCGCGGCTGCCGGTGGTGCGCGAGGCATGGGCGCTCAACACGCCGCTCCGGTTCGTCCGAGGCGCTGGCGACCTGGCGCTCGGGCCGCTCTTCAGCGTTGACGATGATCTTGCTGTTGTGTCGGCGGTCAAGCGTGCCGAGGACGGCTCGGGTGTCGTCGTACGCCTGCATGACGCCGGCGGTAGCCGTCGCAGGGTCCACCTGGCGACGCGGCTGCCGATGGCCACGATGCAGCCGGTCGATCACCTCGAGCGAGCGCTGGGTGAGCCGGGGCCACTAGGCGAGCTGGAGATCACGCTCGGAGCACACGAAGTGAGGACGTTCTTGCTGACACCGTGACAACAACGGCAACGCCGTTAGATGCTCGGGGGATGGACGTCGATGTCGCGGTTGTCGGTGCCGGCTTCGCCGGTCTCTACTTGGTCCACCGGCTACGGGAGCTCGGGCTCTCGGTGAAGGCCTTCGACGCTGCCGACGACGTCGGTGGCACCTGGTACTGGAACCGCTATCCGGGCGCACGCTGCGACATCCCGACCACCGACTACACCTTCAGCTTCGACCCACAGCTGGAGAAGGAGTGGACGTGGTCGGAGAAGTACGCGACGCAGCCGGAGATCCTCGCCTACTTGGGCTTCGTCGCTGATCGTTACGACCTGCGCCGCGACATCGTCTTCAGCACGCGGATCGACTCGGCGGTGTGGGACGAGGAGGCGAGCAAGTGGCGGCTGCGCACCGACTCCGGCGACGACGTGACGTGTCGCTTCTACGTCATGGCGAGCGGGTGCCTGTCGCTGCCGAAGACGCCGGACATCCCGGGCGCCGACGACTTTGCCGGCGAGGTCTACTTCACCGGCAAGTGGCCGCGCGAGCCGGTGGACTTCAGCGGCAAACGCGTAGCCGTGATCGGCACCGGATCGTCGGCGATCCAGTCGATCCCGCTCATCGCGCAGCAAGCACAACAGCTGGTCGTGTTTCAGCGAACCCCCAACTTCTCCATCCCCGCGCACAACGGCGCACCGCCACCGGACCGGCTCGAGCAGCTGGCCACCGATCGTGACGCCTATCGAGAGGCGGCGAAGTGGTCGCGCGGTGGTGTGCCGCGCGAGATCACGATGATCATGGGGACCACGGCTCCCGCCGAGGTACGGCGGGAGCGTTTCGAGAACGCATGGCAAGAAGGCGAGCTCTTCTCCATCCTCGGCATCTTCGCCGACCAAGGGGTCAACCCCGTTTCGAACGAGATTGTCGCCGAGATGCTGCGGGAGAAGATCCGCGAGATCGTCGACGACCCGGAGACGGCGGAGGCGCTCTGCCCGAAGGACTATCCGTTCGGCACCAAGCGTCCATGCCTCGACACCGGCTACTACGCGACGTTCAACCTGCCGCATGTGCGTCTCGTCGACCTGCGGACCAACCCGATCGCGTCGATAACCCCCGGCGGCGTTGACACCGCCCAGGAGTCCTTCGACTTCGACGCCATTGTTTTCGCGACCGGCTTCGACGCGATGACCGGACCGCTCGTCGCCGTCGACATCGCCGGTCGGGGCGGCGTCACGCTGAAGGAGAAGTGGGCCGACGGGCCGTCGACCTACCTGGGTTTGACCACGGTCGGCTTCCCCAACTTCTTCGCTGTGACGGGGCCCGGCAGTCCGTCCGTGCTGTCCAACATGACGGTGTCGATCGAGCAGCACGTCGACTGGATTGCCGACTGCATCTCGGACATGCGCGATTCCGGCTACGAGGTCATCGAACCGACCCCTGTCGCGGAGTCAGGGTGGAACCAGCACGTCGCAGACTGCGCGGACATCACTCTCTATCCGCGAGCCAACTCCTGGTACATGGGTGCAAACGTGCCAGGCAAGCCGCGTGTTTTCTATCCCTACATCGGCGGTGTCGACACGTATCGCCGCGCCTGCGACGAGGTCCGTGAGCGGGACTACCTCGGCTTCCGGCTCACCGGTCCGGCCGGCGAGCGGTGCAACGACGGCGTAGTACGACGGTTGCAGCCGGACGTTCAGCTGGTCCTGGAGACGATGGCGGCATTGGAGCTGCCACCGCTCGAGTCCATGTCGGTCGACAACGCCAGAGCGTTCATCGCGATGGCACAGGCAGAGCGACCGCAAGGTCCTGACGTCGGCGAGGTCGTCGACGGCGTGCTCCCGGGGCCGGACGGGCCGCTGGACTACCGGCTCTACCGCCCCTCGACCCCCGGTCCTCACCCCG
>Ga0157369_10003269_pt1 | contig 19304 bp, 24 predicted proteins | sample C25metaG_FD_113461 | JGI IMG/M metagenome (GOLD analysis project Ga0157369, IMG submission 113461) | Corn rhizosphere microbial communities from Kellogg Biological Station, Michigan, USA - C2-5 metaG | ecosystem: Host-associated > Plants > Roots > Rhizosphere > Soil | place: USA: Michigan... | reverse complement strand
GTCCGGCGCGCGCACGCGCCGGTCGCCGCGGAGATCGAGCGGATGCCGAGCGCTGAACCGAGTGCGAGCACGACCGGCGGCTCACGTTCGACCCGCTGTCGGAACCCACGCGTCGCGACCGCACCGGCGAGCGCGAACGTGATGCTGGCACCGAGGCCGAACAGGAACGCGTCGCGCACCCGCGGGACGCCGGCACCCGCCTGCAGGACGATGTAGGCGCCCGTCAGCGCGACGGAATAGCCGTAGGCGAGACCGTTCGTGCGCGCCGACTCACCGAGGCCGCGCAGGAAGTGTCGCCGGATTCTCACCGGGCGGCTTGTAGCAGGTCGGAAGCTCGTGAACCTGGTTCAGCAGCGCTGAACCAGGTTCACGAGTCCGCAGCTAGGCGACGTCGCGGAGCTTCTGGCTCTCGGCAAGCGCGCGGAGCTTCTTCAGGCCCTGGTTTTCGATCTGCCTGATCCGCTCGCGCGTCACCTGGAACGCGCGGCCGACCTCGTCCAGCGTGCACGGCTGCTCGCCGTTCAGCCCGTAGCGCAGCTCCAGCACGCGCCGTTCGCGCTGGGTGAGCGAGCTGAGACACTTGGTAAGCGCCTCGGCGCGGAAGGCGGTGTCGGCGGCCTCGTCGGGGAGCGGCGTGTGCTCGTCCTCGAGGAACTGACCGAACTCCGACTCCTCCTCGTCGCCGACCGGCTTCTCGAGCGAGATCGGCGCCTGCGACGTCCGGCGGATCGCCTCCACCTCTTCGAGCGTCATGTCGAGGTCGAGCGCGATCTCCTCATTCGAGGGCTCGCGGCCCCGTTCGGAGCGCAGCTTGCGCTCGGTGCGCATGATCTTGTTCAGCTTCTCGACGACGTGCACCGGCATCCGGATCGTGCGCGCCTTGTCGGCAAGCGCCCGGGCAACGGCCTGACGGATCCACCAGGTCGCGTAGGTCGAAAACTTGTAGCCCTTGCGCCAGTCGAACTTCTCGGCGGCGCGAACCAGCCCGATCGTCCCTTCCTGGATCAAGTCGAGGAACGGCAACCCCTGGTTGCGATAGCGCTTCGCGATCGAGACAACGAGGCGGAGGTTCCGCTCGACCATCTCCTGCTTCGCGCCATGATCGCCGCGCTCGATGCGCTTCGCGAGCTCGACCTCCTGCGCAGCGGTGAGCAGGCTGAGCCGGCCAACGTCCTTCAGGAAGAGCTGCAGCGAGTCGGCGGTGAACTCGACGACGCCGGGATCCTCGAGCTCCTCGGGCCGCTCCTCGAGCGTCGAGTAGAAGTCGGCGCGCGCGTCCGCCTGAGCTTCGGGTTCGTCGAGCGGTGTCGCCTCCTCCTCTTCGTCGACGAAGGCCGGCGGAAGGTCGTCGTCGAGCTGCGAGTCGGAAATCGACTCCGAAACCAACGCTTCCGAAACAGGTGCCTGCTGCTTCCTGCTGCTCATCGGTTTCCCCTCGACGCCGTGGACCGGATGCGGAACTGTCGCACCGACACCGGACGTCCGCCATGGGCCGAGCGGCTCATTTTAGAGTGCTGCCAGACCCACCGGTTTCAAGGCCCTTCAGGAACACCGCAGCCTGTTTCCCGAGCGGCGTTTTCGGCCCGAGCGTGCGGGCCTGTTCGAACTCGATCACGGCCTGATTCCGCTGGCCCGTCCAGGCGAGCAGCAGGCCGAGGTGGTAGCGCACCGACTGGCTCTGCGGGAAGCGCTTCGTCAGTGGCCCGAGCCGCGAGAACGACGCCGAGAGGTCGTCTTCGTCGAATCGGCCGAGGGCCGCAGCGACCTGTGCCTCGTCGTCGGTCGGATTCAGCCGCGCGGCTCGGGCGTAGACGCGCTCCGCCGAGCGCTGATGGCCCTGCCGCTGGAGCAGCAGCCCCTGCTCGAGGAGCGGCGTCGCGTGCAGCGGCTGGAACAGCGGATAGAGCCCGTCGGCGGGTTGGTAGAACTGGGGATGCAGGATCTCGTCGGCCCGCATCTCGTAATACGTGTCGCGGCCCGTCGTCTTCGCCGCGCGAAACGCCTGGCTCGCCTCGTTGAGGTAGCCGCCGCAGAAGAGCACGATCCCGTAGTTGAACTGGACGACCGGATCCATCGGAGCGAGCCGCTCGACCGGCTCGAGCGCGCGCGCGGCCGCCACTGCCGGGAGCGCCAGCGCCTTCCGCACCGCCGCGACCTGCTTCGACGGCACCCCGGGGACGATCAGGGGCTTCGCCTGACGGCACTGCGCCTTCGGCTGTGGCGGATCCTGCCTCGTCGCCAGTACGACCCCGGCCACGGCGCCTGCGGTCGCGGCGGCCAGGGCGGCCACGATCAGGCGCACGCGCGTTGCCGAAGACATCGGCCTTGAAGGTACCGGGAATGAGCCGGGCGGCCTCTATCGTTTGTACTCATATGACGACGTATCGCGAACTTCTCGAGCAGACCAAAGCCCAGATCGACGAGCTGGACGCTCGCGCCGCCGGTGACGTGGCAGGCGCAGCATGGATCGACGTCCGCGAGGACGACGAATGGCAGGAGGGCCATATCCCCGGGGCCACGCACGTACCTCGGGGTCACCTCGAATCGCGGATCGAGTCTGCCGTCCCCGCGAAGGACAAGCCCGTGATCGTCTACTGCGCCGCCGGTAGCCGCTCGGCGTTCGCCGCAAAGACGCTCCAGGAGCTCGGCTACACGTCCGTCCACTCTCTGATCGGCGGCTTCACCGACTGGAAGCGAAACGGCGGCGAGATCACGATCCCCCGCACCCTCACTCCGGAGCGGCGCACCCGCTACTCAAGGCACCTGCTGATCCCGGAGATCGGTGAAGAGGGTCAATTGAAGCTGCTCGACTCGCGGGTGCTCCTGATCGGCGCGGGCGGGCTCGGCTCCCCCGCTGCGCTCTACCTTGCCGCGGCCGGCGTCGGGACGATCGGGATGATCGACGCAGACATCGTCGACGAGACGAACCTGCAGCGCCAGATCATCCACTCGCTCGACACGCTCGGGACGCCAAAGGTCGATTCGGCGAAGGCGTCGATCGAGGCGCTCAACCCGGACGTCGACGTCGTCACCTATCGCGAGCGGCTGACCTCCGAGAACATCGACCGCATCCTCGACGACGGCTGGGACATCATCCTGGACGGCGCCGACAACTTCCCGACCCGCTACCTCGTCAACGACGCCTCCGTCTGGCACGGCATTCCGGTGGTGCACGGCTCGATTTACCGCTTCGAGGGCCAGGTGACCGTCTTCAAGCCACACGAGGGCCCGTGCTACCGCTGCCTCTTCCCGGAGCCGCCGCCGCCCGAGCTGGCGCCGTCGTGCTCCGAAGGAGGCGTGCTCGGAGTGCTGCCGGGCATCGTCGGGACGCTGCAGACGAGCGAGACGCTCAAACTGGCCGCCGGGATCGGCGAACCGCTCATCGGCCGCCTCCTGCTCTTCGACGCGCTTTCGACCGAATTCAGTGAGGTGAAGATCGAGCGCCGGCCGGACTGCCCCGTCTGCGGCGACCATCCGACGATCACCGAGTACATCGACTACGTCGAGTTCTGCGCCGGGCCCGCGCACTGATGTCCGTCGTACGAATTCCACCCGCGCTGCGATCGGAGTCGGGCGGCGCACGCGAGGTCGAGGCATCGGGGACGACGCTGCGCGAGCTGCTCGACGACCTGACCACGCGAATGCCGGCGCTCGGGTCGCGCGTCTACGACGCCGGCAAGATCCAGCCGTTCGTGAACGTCTACGTCGACGGTGAGGACGCGCGCACCCGCAACGGCCTCGACACGCCGGTGCGCGAGAGCTCAACCGTGATTCTCCTGCCGGCGATGGCCGGTGGTTGCTAGCTCACTGCTCGACCTGATCGGGAACACCCCGCTGGTCGAGCTGCGCAGGCTGTCTCCGCCGGGCCGTCACATCTACGCGAAGCTCGAGGGTCAGAATCCCACCGGGTCGGTCAAGGATCGGGTGGCGCTCGCAATGGTCGATGCGGCCGGCCTCGAGCCGGGGCAAGAGCTGCTCGAGCCGACGAGCGGCAACACCGGCATCTCTCTCGCGCTCGTCGCCAAGCTGAGGGGGCTGAAGCTGACCTGCGTGATGCCCGACAACGCGACTCCCGAGCGGCGCGCGCTGCTCGAGCTCTACGGCGCGACGATCATCGACTCGCCCGGCACACAGGGATCGAACGGCGCGGTGCGCCTCGCACAGGAGATCGTCGCGCGCGACGACCGCTACACCATGCTCTTCCAGTACGCCAACGAGGCGAACCCGCGCGCGCACTACGAGGGCACCGGCGCCGAGATCGTGCGTGACCTCAGCCGCGTCGACGCGCTCGTGGCGGGGCTCGGCACCGGTGGGACGCTGATGGGGACGGGCGCGCGGGTGCGCGAGGCGTTCCCCGGCGTGCAGGTCGTGGCGGCCGAGCCGCTTCCGGGCGACCCCGTGATGGGCCTCCGGTCGCTCGACGACGGCTACGTGCCGCCGATCCTCGACGTGTCGAAGCTCGATCGCAAGTTGCTCGTCTCGAACGCCGAGGCCGCCGCTGCCGCGCGCGTCCTACTCGACCGCGAGGGACTGTTCGCCGGCGTCTCCTCCGGCGCCGTCGTGCATGTCGCGCGACGGATGGCCGAAGAGCTGCCCGAAGGCTCCGTCGTCGCCTGCGTCCTCGCCGACGGCGGGTGGAAGTACCTGTCGGCGCCGTTCTGGCAGGGCGCCGAGATCGACGAGGCGGTGCTCTGGTGGTAGTTCCGGCCGCGATCCGCGCCGAGCTGCACGCGCACGCCGCCGAGGAGGCGCCGAACGAATGCTGCGGGATCATCGCCCTCTCCGGCGGCGTCGCCGACCGCTATGTGCGCGGGCGGAACAGGCTCGATTCCCCGTACCGCTACGAGCTGGAGATCGACCCGTCGATCTGGTTCCTCGAGGACGAGGGCTACGAGCTGGCGGTCTTCCATTCACACCCGGAGACGCAACCGATCCCGTCCCGCACCGACCGCGAACTCTCCGGCCTGTGGGCGGGCAAGCCGTTCCTCATCTACGGCCTGCGGCTCGGGGAGTTGCGCGCCTGGCGGATCTCCCGCGACGACGTCGAGGAGATCGAGCTGAAAAGCTGATCGGTGCCCGGCCGCCCCGGGCACCGATCAAGACCCGATCAGGAAACGGTGAAGGAGCCCTTCATGAATGTCTTGTGCGGGTCGCACACGAACTTGTAGGTGCCCTTCTTCAGCGTCACCTTCCACGTGGAGTTGCCCTTGGCGGGCACCGAGGTCGTCTTGTTGACACCCGGTCCAGTGAGGTGGAAGTTGTGCAGGTTCGACTTGTCGGCGATCTTGAAGACATAGGCGCCGGCCTTCAGCTTGGTGACCTTCTTGCCGTTCTGGGTGAGCGTGATCGTGAAGCCCGGACCGACCGTGCCGGCCAGCGTCGGGGTGGCCGCCAGCGCCGACGGAACGGCGAGCGCGGCGACGAGTGCGGTGAGTGCAACCAGCTTCATGTGACTCCTCGAAGTTTCGGATTCCCTGCCTTCCACAGGGTACGCTCGCGCCCATGGGACTCGCGGAGGTAGTCGGCGCAGATTCGTTGCTGGAGCCACAAGGCCGATTCCTGACCGACCTGATGGGGCGCGGCGTCACGGGCACCGCCGACGCCGTCGTCCTGCCGTCGTCGGTCGACGAGGTCGCCGCGGTGATGCGCTGGTGCTACGAGAACGATGTCCCGCTCACCGCACGCGGCGGCGGCACCGGACTCGCCGGGGGAGCGATCCCCGTCGAGGGCGGCGTCGTGATCGGCTTCGAACGGCTGAACGCGATTCGCGCCTTCGACCCGTTGCTCTGGCGGATGCACGTCGAGGCGGGCGTGACCACGGCCGACGTCCAACGGCGCGCACGTGAGAGCGGGCTGCGCTTCCCTCCCGACCCGGGCGCGGCAGAGCTGTCGCAGATCGGTGGCAACATCGCCTGCAACGCCGGTGGGCCGCATGCGTTCAAGTACGGCGTCACCGGCAACTGGGTGACCGGGCTCGAGGTGGTCGTACCGCCGGGTGAGATCGTCCGGCTCGGCGGCCCGATCCGCAAGGATGTCGCGGGTTACGACCTGAAGAACCTGATCGTCGGCTCGGAAGGAACGCTCGGTCTCGTCACCGCCGCGTGGCTGCGGCTGATCCCGGCACCCGAGCTCGAGCTGCCGGTTGTCGGCCTCTACCGCGATGCCGAGGCGGGCATCGGCGCGATCGAGCGGGTACTGGCGTCGGGTGTCGTTCCGGCGGCGATCGAGTACCTCGACGCGGTGATGCTCTCGTACTCAGGGGATGCGTACCCGTTCGGCATGCCCGACGGCGGAGCGTTCATGGTCATGACGGAGGCCGACGGCGCGGCGAGCGAGGCGCGGCGAGTCGCGGCCGAGCTGCAGGAGACGCTCGCGGAGGGCGCGGTCGCGGTGCACGCCCCCACGGATCCCTCGGAGGTCGCGGAGCTCTGGCGCTGGCGCGGCGGCGCCGCGTTCGCCATCCTCGCCCAGCGCGGCGGCGCATTCAGCGAGGACATCGCGGTGCCACTCGACCGGTTGCGCGACGTTGCGCGCGAGACCCTGGAGATCGGCAGGCGCCACGACGTCCCGTCGCTCTCGTTCGGCCACGCCGGCGACGGCAACATCCACTCCACGTTCCTCTTCTCTCCCGACGACCCCGCCGAGGAGGCACGCGCGGACGCGGCGTGCCACGACCTGTTCGCGCTGGCGCTGCGACTCGGAGGCACCGTCACCGGCGAGCACGGCATCGGCTGGCTGAAGCGGGGCCAGCTTCCGGAGCAGCTGGGGCCGACCGGCTACGACCTGCACACCCGGATCAAGCGGGCGTTCGATCCGAAGGGCCTGCTCAACCCGGGCAAGAAAAATTAGAGTACCGAGCAAGAAAAATTAGACAGATACCGGTGCGCTGAGCTCGGCCGAGCGCCACAATGCGGCGAGCGCGCTCGCCTGGCCGCGCATCTCGACCGCGCCGACGAGCGGCTCGCGCTCGCCGCGGATCGCCGCACAGAAGTCCTCCAGCTCCGCGCGGTAGTGGTTCCCCGGGTCGACGTGCCGCGGCTCACCGTTCAGGAGCACGATGCCCGGCGGGTCGACGAACGCTTGTGGAACGTCCAGCATGCCGCGCGCACCGGCGATCTCGATGCGATTCGACCGCGCCGTGAACCCGCAGGCAAAGGTCGCAACGAGCTCGCCGAAGCGCAGCGTGCCGGAGAAGCGCTCGTCGACTCCCCCGCGCCCGAGCCACCGCTCGCCATAGACGCGATCCGGCTCGCCGAGCACGAGCCGCGCGGCACTGACGCAGTAACAGCCCAGGTCGAGCAGCGCCCCGCCGCCCAGTGACGGGACGAAGCGCACGTCGTCCGCCCGAGGCAGGATGCCGAAGAACTCCACGTGCAGCGCCTGCACCTCGCCGACCTCCGGCACGAGCGTGCGGAGGAGCTGCGTCTGGGCCGCATGGCGCCACATGTACGCCTCCATCAACACGAGGCTCCGCTGTGCCGCCTCGGCGAGCGCCTCCTCGGCCTCCGCCGGCTCACGCGTGTAGGGCTTCTCGACCAGCACGTGCTTGCCCGCCGCGAGCGCCCGCATCGTCCACTGGTGGTGCAGAGCGTTCGGGAGCGCGATGTAGACCGCGTCGAGCTCGGGGTCGGCAAGCAGCTCCTCGTACGAGCCGTGCGCCCTGGCAATCCTGTGCTCTGCGGCATACGCCCGAGCGCGCGCTTCGTCGCGCGAGCCGACGGCCGCGATCTCGAAGGGCGCGGGCTCGCCGCGCGCACCGAGGATCGCGTGATTGATGTCGGCCGTCGAGAGCAGCCCGAGCCGGATCAACGGCCCGAACGGGCGAGGCGGCGCCGCGAGACCGTGTCGAGCGTGACCGCCGCCAGCAGGATCGTGCCTGTGACGATGTCCTTGATCGCGTCGCTGTAGCCGACGAGGTCGATGCCGTTCTGGATCGTCTGGGTGATCAACGCCCCGAGCAGCGCCGCTTTGACGAACCCGCGGCCGCCGAAGAGCGACGTGCCGCCGATAACGGCGGCGGCGATCGCGTCGAGCAGGATCGTTCCCGAGCCGGCTGTCAGGTCGACCGACTGCAGGCGCGCGGCCGCGATGATGCCGCCGACGGCCGACAGCGCGCCGGAGATCGCGAACACCGTTACGCGGATGAAGGCGACGTTGATGCCGGCCCGGTGCGCCGCCTCCGCGTTGCCACCCACGGCGTAGACGTGACGGCCGAACGTCGTCCGCTGGGCGACGAACGTCCAGAACAGCAGCAGGACGACGACCAGCACGCCGGCGAACGGAACACCACGAGCGTTGTTGCAGACGGCGACCACGATCCAGGCTGTCGCCGACCAGAAGACGACGCGCATCCCGATCAAGACCAGGTTCCCGTGGCGCAGGCCGGCGCGGCGGCGGCCGATGATCCCGGCGGCGGCCAGCCCGAGGTAGCCGGCGGTGATCACCCCTGCGGCGGCCCACCCGAACGTGTCCGGGAAGTAGTAGTTGGCGATGTCGTTGATCTGATGGTCCTGGATGCCGATCACGCCCTGCGTGCCGAGCACCTGGATGATGATCCCGTTGCAGACGAGCAGTCCCGCCAGCGTGACGACGAACGACGGAACGCCGAGGAACGCGACGAACGAGCCCTGAATGACTCCGATCAGCACGCCTGCGAGGATCGACAGGATGATCGCGACCCACCACGGATAGTCGTGGCTCGACCCTGCCAGCGAGAACTCCGCGACGACGACCGACGCGACGCCGCTCAGGTAGCCGATTGACAGGTCGATCTCGCCGATCAGCAGGACGAAGACGACGCCGATCGCCATCACCGTCACCTGCGCCATCTGCGGGATCAGGTTGTCGAAGTTGACAGCGGTGAAGAAGACGCTCGCCTTCGACGTGAAGTAGATCGTGATCAGGATCACGCCGACGATGACGGGGAGCGAGCCGACGTCGCCCGACTTGAGCAGCTCGTACCGGCGGCGGATTACCTCGCGGATGGTGTCCGGTTCGGTCGAGTCGACGACGACATTGGAAGACGTCGCTTCGGTCATGCACGCACCGTAGCGGCGGCGACCTTCGGCGAAACACCGGAGGTGATCGCGGAGACGATCTCCTGCTGCGTCGTCTGCTCGCGCTCGTAGACCCCGACGTTACGGCCGAGGCGCAGCACCGTGATCCGGTTGGCCACCTCGAAGACGTCGTTCAAGTTGTGCGAGACGAGCGCGACGGCGAGACCCTGCTCGGCGAGCCGCTTGACGAGGTCGAGCACCTGACGGGTCTGCGCGACGCCGAGGGCGGCAGTCGGCTCGTCGAGAATCACGAGACGCGAGTTCCAGAGGACTGCACGCGCGACCGCAACCGACTGCCGCTGGCCGCCCGAGAGTGTGGCGACAGGCTGCCGGATCGAGCCGATCGTGGTCACCGCAAGCGTCCTCAGCGTCTCGGCTGTCCGCTGCTCCATCGGCGCCTCGCGCAGCCGGAAGATCGGGTCACGCACCTCGCGCCCCAGGAACATGTTCTGGACGACGTCGAGGTTGTCGCAGAGCGCGAGGTCCTGGTAGACGACCTCGATCCCGAGCTTGGCCGCATCTTTCGGCCCGTGGATCGTCACCTGCTGTCCGTCGAAGTAGACCTCGCCCGAGTCGATCGGGTGGATGCCCGCAATGCACTTGATCAACGTCGACTTGCCGGCGCCGTTGTCGCCGACGAGCGCCATCACCTCGCCGTCGCGAACCTCGAAGTCGACGTCGGTCAGCGCCTGGACAGAGCCGAATGCCTTGGTGACGTCGCGAAGCTCGAGTGTGGGTGTAACGGTTGCCAAGGTGAGTGGGGTCAGCGTAAACCGGGCGAGGTGGCATTACCACCCCGCCCGGTCGACGGCCGAGTTCGTGCGACTTCTACTTGCAGTACTTCGCGTACGTCCCGGCGCAGACCTGGCTCCTCTTCAGAGCCTTGTCCGTGAAGAGAACCTTGTAGTTCGCCTTCGTGACCCAGGTCGGTGTCAGGAGAACCGACGGCGTGCCACTGACCTTGCCGTTGGTTGTGACCTTCTTGCCCTTGATCAGTGCGATCGCCACCTTGGCGGCAGCCGCCGCTTCGGTCTTGACCGGCTTGTAGACCGTGCCGCTCTGCCACCCGGCGAGGATGTACTGCACGCCGGTCGGTGTCGCGTCCTGGCCCGTCAGCGGCACCGGCTTGAGGCCCTGCGCCTGGAGCGCTGCGACCACGGCGCCTGCGAGGCCGTCGTTGGCCGCGAGCACGCCGTCGATCTTGTTGCTGTTCCGCGCGAGCATCTGGTCGAAGATCGTGCGGCCCTTGATCGGATCCCAATCGGTCCACTGGTCGCCTGCGGCCGCCTTCTTGAAGGTGCCGCTCTTGTAGAGCGGGTTCAGCACCGAGTCGTAGCCCTGCTTGAAGAGGTGGGCGTTGTTGTCGGTGATGCCACCGTTCATCTCGGCGATCACGGGCTTCTGGCTGTACTTGCCGTTCGCCTTCAGCGCGGAGATCAGGCCCTTGGCCTGCAGGACACCGACCTTGACGTTGTCGAAGGAGACGTAGTAGGAGGCCTTGCTGTGCACCGCGAGGCGGTCATAGTCGATCACCTTGACGCCCTGCTTGACAGCTTCGGCGGTGATCGCCGCACCGGCAGCGGGGTCGAAGTAGTCGAGCAGGATGACCTTCGCGCCCTGGGCGATACAGCCTTCGGCTTGCGACTTCTGCCGGGCCGAGCTCGCCTGCGCGTTCAGCACCTGCGCCGGCACGCCCGCGGCCTTGAACGCGGCCTTGAGGAGCGGAGCGTCGAACAGCGTGTAGCGCGTGGACGACTTCGTGTCCGGAAGAAGCGCGCACGCCTGGATCGACGCATGCGCCTTCGCCGTCTTCGCGGTCGCGGCGCCAGCGAAGCTGACGGCCGCGAACGCCGGAACGAGAAGCGCGAGCGCCGCCCTCCGGGAGATGAGCTTCGTCATACGTCCTCCTGATGCGGGTTGAGGTTCAAAGCCACTTAATACTACTCAACTAGTGCTTTAGTTCAAGAGTCGATCACGCGGTGCCTTCGAACCTCGTCTTCGTCGTCAGGTAAGGGCCGACATTCGCACGCGTCACGAAGAGCAGGCCGGAGTTGGTGTCGGCCGGCGCGACGAGGCCGCCGCTGTAGCGGGCGAGAAACAGCTGCAGGATCGGGACGAAGCCCTGAAGGTACGGCTGCTGGTCGATCGTGAAGTCGATGTGTCCCGCGCGGATCGCCTTCAGCGTCTCCGGTAGGAGGTCGTAGCCGCCGGCCCGGACGCCTTGTGCGTGCAGCCCATGCCTGCGCATCACCTGCGCCACCCCCTGGGTCGAGCCGCCGTCGACCGCGAAGAGCCCCCGCAACCCTGGATGCGCGAGGTAGGTCGACTCGATCTTCGCGCGCTCGGCGCCGACATCGGCACCGGTCGCAACGACGTAGGCGCGCACCGGGCGTCCCGAGTCCTTGATCGCGTCGAGCGCCCCGTCGACGCGCGGCTGGATGTTCTCCTGCCCCGGCGTCGCGATGAAGATGAAGACGTCGCCCGACCCGACCAGGTCGACCGCACGCGCGCCGAACTTCAGGCCGGACTCGTACAGATCCTGGCCGACGTAGGCGAGACGCTTGTTGGCTTGCCCGCCGTCGGCGTTGTATGCGACCACCGGAATCTGGCGTGCAAGGGCGCGCGCGGTCGGCTCGTTGAACGCGGTCGGGTCGATCAGCGAGACGGCGATCCCGTCGGCCCCACGGTCGATCGCGCGGCGCATCGCCCGGACCATCTCACCGACGTCGCTGCGCTTCGAGCCGGTCCAGTCGCCACGTACCCCGAGCAGCGAGCACGCGTCCTGGATGCCGTACCGGGTCGGGACGAAGAACGGGTTGGTGATCGCGTGATTGACGAAGACGAAACGCCAGCGGGGATGCGCGTGCGGGAAGCTGCTCGCGGCGGCCACCGCGCTCCCGGGCAGCGCGGTGGCCGCCGCCGCCGACGCCGCAAGACCCAGGAGCCTTCGCCTGTCGAGCGGCTCGCTCACGCCGGGATGCGCCGCAACGCCCAGATCGTCAGCGCCACGACGGCCGCCGCGAGAGCCACGAAGATCCCCGTCTCGATCGCCTGGAACGTCCAGAAGCGGTCGGCGGGCTGGAACGAGACGACCCGGTGCCAGCCGAGCGTCGCCAGATACTCGTGCGGGTCGATGTGGGCCTGCTGTGCATGCAGGATCGCGCTGTCCTCGCGCGGCGACGTGATCCCGCGCCCGGTCGCGTCGACCAGCGGTGCGCTGAGGACCCAGTCGCGCGCCCGGGTGACCGAACCTGCGCCGGATGCCACCTCGTGCAGCGGCGAGAGGAAATGCGGCCGCACGAACCGCTCCACGACGAACCGGGTGGCGACGAAGGCCACCAGCGTCATCGTCATCGCCGGCACGGTCCGGCGCAGCAGAAGGCCTGCAAGCACTCCGACCGCGAGTGCGAAGACCGCATAGGCCGGCACAACGAGCCCCTCAACGTCGAACCCCGCCGGCGCGATCCGTCCCGCGAAGGTGTCGAACGGTGTCCGCCACCACATCGTCAGCGCGCTCAGCGCCGCGGTTGCGGCGATGGTCGCGGCAGAGAGGAACAGCGTCTTCCGCAGCAGCCAGCGCTGCCTGGTCACGCCCTGCGTCCAGGCGAGGCGGTAGGTGCCGTGCTCGAACTCGCGTGCCAGGAGCGGGGCGCCCACGAACAGTCCGATCAGCGCGGGAACGAGCATCAGCCCGCGTGCCGCGTCGACACCGGTCAGAAAGTCACTCTGAAAGTGCTGGATGATGATGTCGCAGCCCGACCGCGTCGACGGCGGCAGACAGGCGACGAGTGTGCTGCGGTGATATGCGGCGCGGATCGGGAGCGACGAGATCAACCCGGCCACCGCGACCGCGGCGAGCATCGCGAGGCCGACGATCGCCTGCGGCCGGTGCTGGCGCCACGTCACCCATGCCATCGCAGCGGCAGCCTCTCCGGTCGCGGCGACGGCGGGAGCCGCTCGGGCGCCATGTACGCGAGCAGCAGGTCCTCGAGCCCCACGTGCTCTGCGCTCCACGACGGGTCGACGATCGGCCCGTCGCTGCGCACGAGCAGCGTCGACTGGCGGCCGCTGTGGCGCTCGCGGACAACTTCCCGCACTCCCCGGATTCGCCCCATTGGACGGCGCGCGCCCACCAGGAGCCGGTGCCCCTCGAGCAGCGCCTCGACGTTCCCCTCCAGGCGGACGTGCCCGCCGGCGAGCAGCACGATGTGATCGCACACCCGCTCGATGTCGGATGTCACATGCGATGCGACGACGACCGTGGAACCGGTCTCGGCGACACCGTCCATCAAGAGCTGCAGGAACTCGCGTCCGGCGAGCGGGTCGAGTCGCGCGAACGGCTCGTCGAGGAGCAACAGGGCCGGACGCTTGCCGAGCGCCAGCGCAAGCGCAAGCCTGGCCCGATCGCCCGCCGACAGTCCGGCAACGCGCGCCTGCGAGTCGAGGCCGGTCAGGAACTCGCCCGCGACCGCACTGTCCCAGCGCCGATTCGTGGAACGCGCGAAGGCGATCGAGTCGGCGATCGTAAACGAGAGGTAGAGCGGCGTACCCTGCGCGACGTAGCCCACCTCGGTGAGCACCGACGGGTCGCGCCGCGGGTCGCGCCCCAGCACCTCGATCGTGCCCGCGGTGGGCGCCAGGAGACCGGTGGCAAGCTCGAGCAGCGTCGACTTACCGGCGGCGTTCGGCCCGGCGAGGCCAACGATCGCGCTCGCCGGCAGCGTCAGCGTGCAGTCGCGAAGCGCCCAACCGCGCCGGAATCGCTTGCCCAGGGCCTGCGCCTCCAAGGGCGCGCCCGCTCCGGCGCGAGCCGGAGCCTCCGATCGTTGGGAGCCTCCGCCGCGCCACCGGCTCATGTCATGCGACTCGGCGGATGCGCGCCTCACGCAACGTCGTCGAGATGAGCGCGCGGACGCTCTCCTCGTCGATCCCCGCCGCGTCGGCTGCGGCCAGCCACCGCTCGAGCTCGGCGCGCAGCATCTCGTGATGGCGCAACGACGGACGCGCAAGCGTGTTGGCGATGAACGTCCCTCTTCCCTGGCGTGCGACCACAAGCCCCTCTCGCTCGAGATCGCGATACGCCTTGGCGACGGTGTTCGGGTTGATCGCCAGGTCGGCGACCACCTCGCGCACGGTGGGTAACTGGTCGCCGACGTCGAGCACCCCAAGCCGCAGCGCCTCCTTGACCTGCTGAACGATCTGCAAGTAGGTGGCAACGCCGGAACGGGGGTCGAGATGGAACTCGATCACGGCCTGGATGGTACTGCGCCCATCCGTATGCGTCGAGGGCCGCTACCGCTCGCGGATCGCACCGAGCAGGTAGCCGCCTTCGAGCATCGCGGGCGCTCGCTGCCGCAGGCTCCGGTTGTCCGGCACGTTCCAGCCGAGCGAGTCGGCGAGACGGACGATCATGCTGAAGAGCGAGCAGATGGTTGCGGCCGTCCGCAGCCCTTCGTCGGAGACGCCCGCGGCGCGCACTCGAGCGGCGCTCTCGGGCTCGAGGTCGTCAGGCCTGAGGGTCAGCTGTTCGAGGAAGGCTAGGGTGGCGGCGAGATGAGGCCGAAGCGGCGCGGTGCGCCAGTCGGCAACCACCGCGTTCCAGACCTCCTCACCGAGCGCGTACGACGCAACTGCGCCGTGGGAACCCGTTCAGAACGGGCACAGGTTGAGGAGCGAGGTGAACCCCGCGAAGAGCTCTCGCTCCCCCGTGCTCCACTCGGACGGCCCACGCATCGCGTCGTCGAGCGCGCTCGAGAACGGCGTCCCGAAGAGCTCGGGCCGGTACAGGAGGGTCTTGACGACGTCCAGCGGCTCGGCTCCGCTGCGTTCGCGAATCTCGGCGAGCACCGCTGCAGCGTCGGGCGCATGCCCGTGGTCGACAACTGCAAGCCTCATCCGAGCACCCTCAGCGCCGCGTCGTAGCGTCGCAGACCCTCGCGGATCGCGACCGCAACCGTCTGCTCGAAGATCTCGTCCTCGGAGATCCCGGCTGACAGGAGCTGCTCGAGATCGGCGTCGACGACGGTGTAGGCGCGGGCCCGCACCTTCGCGAGATACTGCTCCAGCACAGGCGAAGCGACGTCCACCGACTCGGCAATCGCGCGGAGCTCCTCCATGCGCCTCTCCTACCCCGGCTGCTCGCTGGGCTCGACCGGCTCGTCGGAACGACGCCACTCCTCGAACCGCACGGTGAGACGGTCGATGCGCTGTCCTTCGACAGAGTCGACCTCGAACGTGACGCCGTCGTACGAGACCTCGTCACCCGGCTCCGCGGCGCGGCCGAGCAGACCGAAGACGAAGCCCGCGACCGTGTGGTAGTCGTCGTCCGACAGCGAGCATCCGAACCGCTCGTTGAAGTCGTCGATCGGGAAGGTGCCGTCGATGCGGACCGTGTCGTCGTCGACGCGCTCGACCGCTTCGCCCGGCAGGTCGAACTCGTCCTCGATCTCGCCGACGATCTCCTCGAGCAGATCCTCGAGCGTCACGATCCCTTCCATCGAGCCGTACTCGTCGATCACGACCGCGAGGTGCTGGTTCGAGCGCCGGAACTCGGTCAGGAGCTCGCCCAGATCCTTCGTCTCCGGAACCATGTAGGCGGGGTGGACGAGCGACTCGAGGTCGACCGAGACGAGGTCGCCGTCGCGCATCGCCTCGATCAGGCTGCGGATGTGCAGCACGCCGACGATGTCGTCGAGCGATTCGCGGTAGACCGGATACCGCGTGTACGGGGAATCGAGCACCGCTTCCAGCGCCCCCTCCGCCGACAGCTCGATCGAGATCGCGGCCACCTGCGGCCGCGGCACCATCACATCGGAGACGTCCTTGTCGGCGAAGTCGAAGACCTTGGAGAGCATCTCCTGCTCGTCGAGCTCGATCTCGCCCTGCTCCGCCGAGCTCGAGAGCAGCATCCGCAACTCAGCCTCTGAGTGGGCCTGGTGCTCCGCCCCGGGCGGCTCGAGGCCGAGCAGGCGCAGCAGCAGCTCGGTCGAACGCTGCAGGAGCCAGATGAACGGCCGCCAGACCGTGAAGAACCAGCGCACCGGGGTCGAGACCGCCAGCGCGGTTCGCTCCGGGTGGCCGAGGGCAATCCCCTTCGGCACGAGCTCGCCGACAACGACGTGCAGGTAGGTGACGATCAGGAGCGCGACGATCACCGCCAGGATCGACGCCATCCAGGCATCGAGCTTGTTCGAGAGCACCTGCTCGCCGAGCGCGCCGATGCCGAGTGAGGAGATCGTGACGCCCAGCTGCATCGCCGCGATGAAGCGCGACGGGTCGCCGGTGATCGTGAGCACCGCACGGGCTCGCTTGTTGCCCTGGTGCTGCAACTCCATGATCCGCGTCCGCCTCGACGTCACGAGGCCGTACTCGGCCGCCACGAAGAACGCGTTCAGGAGGATCAGGCCGGCGAGCCCGGCCATCTCGAAAGCGAAGGTCATGCGGGCATGCCGCCTGTTCTCTGTTGGGCGCCAGCGGGCGCGCCGGTACTTGGCGGCAGATCGTCGTCCACGCGAATCAGTCGCACGAGTATAGCGGCCACTCGGCTGACACGAACAGGTGTTCTATACTGGTCGGATGCATGTCGAATACCGGGAAGAGCCCTGCAGGACGGCGCTCAACCGCGTCAAGGGCATGCCTTTCGAGTGGTCGCTCAACCCGTATATGGGCTGCGTGCATCGCTGCACGTTCTGTTACGTCCGGGCATTCGAGCGCCGCGCCGACCGGCCGTCCGACGACCGCTACGGGAGCTCGATCCGCGTCAAGACGAACATCGCTGCGGTGCTGCACCAGCAGCTGGCCCGGCGCTCGTGGGCCGGCGAGCCGATCGCGATCGGCGCCGCGACCGACCCGTACCAGCCGGCCGAGGGCCGTTACCGCCTCACCCGCGCGTGCCTCGAGGTGCTCCGCGACGCCTCCAATCCCTTCTCGATCATCACGCGCGGGCCACTGATCGTGCGCGACGCCGACCTGCTTGCCGAGGCGTCGCGCCGCGCCGACGTCTCGGTCACCTTCTCGGTGCCGACCGTCGACGACGACGTGTGGCGCACCACCGAGCCCGGCACCGCCCCACCGCGCCAGCGGCTGCGTGCCTTGAAGACGCTCGTCGACGCCGGCGTCCGGGCGTCCGTCGGCATGGCGCCCCTTCTCCCCGGGCTCTCCGACGGCCGCGAGCAGATCGAGCGGGTCGTTTCGGCGGCGCGAGCGGCCGGCGCATGCGGCATCTGGGCAAACCTCCTCTATCTCAAGCCCGGCACGCGCGAGCACTTCCTCGATTGCCTCCGGCGCGACTGGCCCGAGCTCCTCCCGGAATACGAACGGCTTTATGCGCATCGCGCCTATCTCGCACGCTCCGACTCGGAGCCCGCCCGCCAGGAAGTGCGACGGCTGGCCCGTGCGCACGGGGTCCGCGACCGCCGCCCTGAGCCGCTCCGTCCGGGGCGGCGCAACGAACAGCTGTCGTTTATTTCCGCGTAGGATCAGTCGTCATGGCCGATGAGATCACCGTGCTCATCGTTGACGACCATGAGGTCGTGCGCGAGGGGCTGCGCCTGTCGCTCTCCCGTGCGTCGCACATCCGCGTGGTCGGCGAGGCGGCCGACGGCGCGGCGGCTGTCGAGCTCGCGGAGCGACGCAAGCCGGACGTCGTGATCATGGACGTCCGGATGCCCGGCATGGACGGGCTCGAGGCGACAAAGCTGCTGACCGAGCGCGTGCCCGAGTCGAAGGTGCTGATCTTTACCGCCTACTCGGAACGCTCGCTGCTCGGGCGCGGTCTCGAGTCGGGAGCCAAGGGTTACATCCTGAAGGAGGCGCCGCACCAGACCCTCGTGCGCGCGATCGAGAAGGTCGCCCAAGGCGAGGGCTATGTCGACCCGGCGTTGATGCCGGCGTTCCTGGCGGGCAAGGACTCGACGGACATGCTGACGGCGCGCGAGCGCGAGATCCTGCAGCTGCTCGCAGACGGGATGTCGAACGCGGACGCCGCGGCGAAGCTGTTCATCTCGCAGGAGACGGTCAAGAGCCACGTCCGCCATATCCTCACGAAGCTCGAAGCCGACACGCGCACGCACGCGGTGGCGATCGCGCTCCGCGACGCGATCATCGACTAGTGCGCGTGCACTAGATGTCAGAGCTCGATCGCCTCGACCGCCTGATTGCGGCCGAGCAGGACGAGCGGCGGAGGATCGCGCTCTTCCTGCATGACGGCCCGGTGCAGAACCTGTCCGGCATCGCGTTGATGCTCGACGCGGCCGCGCAGGCACTGCACGCCGGCAAGCTCGATGACGCCCAGGCCATGCTGGCGACCGCGGTCGCCCAGCAGCGAAACACGATCAGGGAGTTGCGCGAGCTCTCGTTCGCCTTCGAGCCGGTCGTGCTGCGCGACCAGGGCCTCTCGCCCGCCTTGCTTGCACTCGCGGAGCGGATCGGGACGGCTCACCGTCTGCGGATCGACCTGGAGATCGACGACGCGGAGCTCCTCGGTGAGACGGTGCAGGTGGCGCTCTACACGATCGTCCGCGAACTGCTCGACCTCGCGGTGCGGCGGGGGCCGCCCACACGCGTCAGCGTCACGATGACAGCAGCCGACGGACGCTTCGTGGCCGTCGTTGCCGACGATGCCGAGGCGGAGCGCAGGCTGAAGTCGTATGAGTCGGTCGAGGAGCGAGTCACGCAACTGCATGGCACGCTCGGCATCGAGGTGGGTGCCAGAGGGACGACCGTGACAGTGACTCTGCCCTCGTACGTGGGCCGTTGACGGCTAAAGTTGCGTCTGTGGCCGACGGCTACCTCCTCTTCCTCTGGTCGCCTGCGGGCTACACGCTGCGCGAGATGAGCGGCGAGCTCCCGGACCTTGGACACGAGTTCGAGGAGGGCGCGAACACGCTCGTCGTGACGAAGCTCGGCGCATCGCCGCTGCCCGGCGACAGCCGGCGCTGCGCGTTCGCCGCCAGCAAGTCGTAAACGCCTGTCGACCTCCAGACGCCGACCTACGCGGCGACGTCCTCTGCCGCCGCGAGCCCCTGCACGAGCGCTTGCGCGAGCCCGCTCGCGTAGCCGCCGGCGGCGATCCCCCCCGCGTCGACGCCCGCCACCCAGAGCCCGTCGATCGGCGTGCCGTCGTCCCGCAGCACTCGCGCGCGCTCGTCGGCGCGCAGCCCTCCGATCGTATGGGTGATCGACGCGATCACCCGGACGGCCGCCACGGTTCCAGCGGGCGGATCGAACGGCAGATCCCGAAGCGGCACG